>JGI1357J11328_10000848_pt1 | contig 24616 bp, 17 predicted proteins | sample Subgrocontami54m_FD_11328 | JGI IMG/M metagenome (IMG submission 11328)
CGTCTTGAACGAAACGCTGGCAAAAGAAGTCTCGCAAAACATCACGCGGCTTAAGAAGGTTTTGAAGTTAAAAGGAGTACCTGTCGCGGGCGCCTCCGAAGAGGCGATGCGTTTGAGAGAAGTGCTTCACTATCCCGACGTTTTGGTCAGGGACGTTTTTTTTAACCGTCAGAGCCTGTTTTTTAAGGACCTTGAAAAGGCGCTGCGGTTGGCGCTGCAAAAATTGAAGGTTTCAAGGGCGGTTGAGGGCAAGGCCCTCGAGAATGATCTCAAGAAACGGCTCGGCGAGATGAAGCGTTCGCTCCAGGCCATCGAAAAACGTATCCCGCTCGTCGCCCGTGAATATAAAAAGACGCTGCAGGGAAAGATAAAAGAGTTTTTAAAAAATGGGGAAGTCAGTTCCGACCGTTTGACCCAGGAAGTGGCGCTCTTCGTGAAAAACGCGGATATCTCCGAGGAGGTGACGCGGCTCAAGAGTCACCTCCAGGCCATGTCGAGGACGCTCACGGAAAGCGGAGAGCTTGGAAGAAAAATAGATTTTATCGCGCAGGAGATGTACCGCGAGGCCAATACGATGGGCGCCAAGTCCAACGACGTCGCGATGGCCAATCAGGTGATCCAGATCAAAAGCGCGATCGAGAAGATAAGAGAGCAGGCGCAAAATGTTGAGTAAACGCGCAGCGTTTACGAAATCCGCTGCGCATTTTGGCGGATCGAGCAGGACAGGCAGGCTCTTTGTCATCTCAGCGTCTTCCGGGACGGGGAAGACGACGCTCGCGCGGGAACTTTTAAAGGAAGATAAAAATTTAGTCCAGTCCATTTCCTATACCACACGGCCGCCCCGCGTCAATGAACACAACGGCGAGGATTATTTTTTCGTCACGAAGAAAGAATTTTTGGATAAAAAGAACCGACGCGGATTTTTGGAGAACGCGAACGTTTTCGGCCATCATTACGGCACGCCGAAGAAGGAAGTGGATGAACATTTGAAACGCGGCCGCGACGTGCTTCTTTTGATTGACGTGCAGGGAGCCAAAAAAGTGAAAAAGAAAAGGCCCGGCGCGGTTTTTATATTTTTGACCCCGCCATCCAAAGAAGAACTTCACCAGAGGCTCAATAAGCGCGGCACCGAGTCCAAAAAAGAAATCCGCAGACGGCTCCGGGTGGCGACGCGGGAGCTCGTGGAGTTGAACGACCCCGTACTTTGCGATTATCGCATCGTGAACCGCAATATTTCAACGGCGCGCGAGGTTTTGAAGGCCATTATCAGGGCGGAACGGGTTAAATAAATGAAAAAAAACATTCTTCTGGGAGTGAGCGGCTCCATCTCCGCCTATAAGGCGTGTGATCTCATCACGGAGCTTCGGGAGGCGGGGTATGCTGTCACGGTCGTCATGACAAAAGACGCGCATCACTTCGTCACACCCCTCACGCTTCAAAGTTTTGCCGGCAGTGAGGTTATTCAAGATTTTTTCTCGACACCCGGCCGGGTCAAACCCGTTCACATTGAGCTCGCCAAACATTCGGACCTTATTTTGATCGCGCCCGCCTCCGCCGACATCATCGCAAAACTCGCCCACGGCCTGGCGGACGATGTGTTGGCCTGCACGGTGCTGGCGAGCGCCGCGCCGCTTGTGATTGCGCCGGCCATGAACGAAAAAATGTACGCGAACAAGTTCACCCAGGAAAATGTCGAGCGTCTTAAGAAAAACGGTGCCTCCGTCGTTCCGCCCATTCACGGGCACTTGGTTTGCAGCGACGAGGGCATGGGCCACCTCGCGGAAAACAAGTCAATTATTCGAGCAGTAAAAAATGCATTGTCTTAGCAACGAGTCCTGCCCGCATACCTTTGAGAAAGAAAATTAAGCTGCGTTTTCTTGTTACATCAGGGCCAACCCAGGAATCACTAGATCCGGTACGTTTCATTTCTAACCGTTCCACTGGTACGATGGGAAGATATTTAGTTAAAGCAGCCCGAGCCAAAGGACATCGGGTGACTTGGGTGGAGTGTCCTACTCATGCGAGAACGGCTCTTGAACTTCAGAAGGCCTTAGCGCGCCTGGTGCCGAGAAATGATGTTTTAATCATGGCAGCTGCAGTGTGTGATGTGAGGCCGTTTCACTTTTCAGGGAGCAAAATCAAAAAAGAGAATTTGCGCGTGATTCCTCTCGTGAAAAATCCGGATATCTTAGCTTCGCTTAAAAAAAAGAAAAAAAGACACCAGGTTTTTATAGGGTTTGGCCTGGAGTCCTCCCACATTTTCGAAAATGGCTTTGAAAAAGTCGTATCAAAAGGGTTGGATCTTATTGTATTACAAAAGGTTACGAAAAATTCAAATCCGTTCGGGGAGAAGCCGATTCATGCCTATCTTTTGGATCGGGAAAAAAAACGCAGGCGCTTTGGGGTGATTTCCAAAAATAAGCTTTCCAAAATTTTAGTCAGGGAAGCCGAAAGACTTTATCGGGCGAAACTTGGGTTTTAGCCGCAAAAATAAGCGTGACTAAAAAAACGCTTTTTGATAGATTAAAGTGCTATTTTCCCTCTGTAACGCGCCGTATTTTATATAGTTAGGATTATTCAATTTTGATCCGCCACTAAAGCGTCGGCGGATTAAATTCGGACTTGGATTATTTTTGAAAGAGTCGCTTCCGCCAGAATGCGCGGCGGATCCGCCTCTGGCGGAAAATCCCGTCCTCATTTAAGGCGCGATGGCCGAGCAGTTAGGCAGCGGTCTGCAAAACCGCGTACACCGGTGCGACTCCGGTTCGCGCCTCACAAATTTGCCGGGGTGGCGGAACTGGCAGACGCACAGGACTTAAAATCCTGTATCCTTCGGGGTGTGCGGGTTCAACTCCCGCCCCCGGCACTTTTTTCGGGTGCGTAGCTCAGTTGGTTAGAGCGTTTCCTTGACATGGAAAAGGTCGCTGGTTCGAGTCCAGCCGTACCCACCATTTTGGAATTCTAAAAGTTTATGGCAAAAGTAGCGGAACAATACACCGACCTCGACAAGCTTCGCCACAGCTGCGCCCATGTCCTGGCACAGGCGGTGAAGCGGAAATATCCGAATGCGAAGCTCGGCATCGGCCCGCCGGTGGAGCAGGGATTTTTTTATGACATCGAACTGCCGGAGCCCTTGGGCGAGGAAGATTTAAAAACACTCGAAACCGAGATGGAAAAGATCGTGAAGGCGAATTATCCCTTTGAAAAAAAACAGGTGTCGGCATCGGAGGCGAGAAAAATTTTTAAGTCGAAAAATGAAACTTATAAACTCGAAATGATAGATCAACTCGAGGGGAGCGAGGATATTTCGATCGTCGTGGACGGAGATTTCACGGACCTTTGCAAATATCCTCACGCGCCGTCCACGGGGCTCATCAAGGCATTTAAATTGACGAGTGTGGCGGGCGCTTACTGGCGCGGGATCGAGACCAACCCCGTCATGCAGCGCATTTATGGGACGGCGTTTTCGTCTAAAAAAGAACTTGATGAGTTTTTAAGACTGCGCGAAGAAGCCAAAAAGCGCGACCACCGCAAGCTCGGCAAAGAGCTCGATTTTTTCTCAATTCAGGAAGAGGGTGGGCAAGGACTCATTTTTTATCATCCGAAAGGCGCGCTGCTCAGGTATTTAATAGAACAGTTTGTAAAAGAAGAGCATTTAAAGCGCGGTTATCAGTTTGTCATCGGGCCTCAAATTTTAAAGAGTGATATCTGGATACGGTCGGGGCACTATGAAAATTACAAGGACAACATGTTCATTTTTAAGACCGAGGACCAGAAGGAATACGCAATCAAACCGATGAATTGCCCGGGCCACATGCTGATCTACAAAACGAGCGGCCGGAGCTACCGTGACCTGCCGTTACGATTTTTTGAAATGGGCAATGTCTGCCGCAACGAAAAGTCGGGTGTCTTGCACGGGCTCTTGCGCGTCCGGAATTTCACGCAGGACGACGCGCATATTTTTTGTCTCCCGGACCAGCTGGAGAAAGAGATCGGCTCGGTGCTCGATTTTGTTTTTTTCGTGCTGGATACTTTCGGCTTCAAAGAACGCGAGATCGAGATGAGCACCCGTCCGGAAAAATCAATCGGGACCGACGACGATTGGAAAAAGGCCACGAGCGCCCTCGAGGGCGCTTTGAAGTCCAAAAAAATTGATTACGAGGTGTGCGAAGGTGAAGGCGCTTTTTACGGTCCCAAGATTGACATCAAAATCAAGGACGCGCTGGGCCGCTCCTGGCAGTGCAGCACGATCCAATGCGATTTCGCGCTGCCGGAAAGATTCGAGCTCGAATACACCGGCGCCGACGGACAGAAACACCGGCCCGTGATGCTGCACCGCGCGATCCTGGGAAGCGTGGAACGCTTTATGGGGACTCTCTTGGAGCATTATTCGGGGGCGCTCCCTCTTTGGCTTTCGCCGATGCAGGTCAGTCTGATCCCCGTGGCGGCGACGCACGAAGACTACGCGAAGAAAGTCTCGAAAAGTTTGGAAAAATCCGGTTTACGGACGGAAATAAAGCCGGCGTCGGACACACTGGGCGCCCGGATCCGCAACGCGCAGAACGAAAAAATTCCCTACATGTTTGTTTTAGGCGACAAGGAAATCAGCGCGGAAAAGGTCGCCGTACGGTCCCGGAGTCTGGGGGACCTCGGGCAGATGACGCTTTCTGATTTCATCAAGAAGGCGCAGGACGAGATGTTAAACCATAGGAGGTGATTCGATTTCAAAAGACAGAACACGAATAAATGAAGGGATCCGGAACGCGCAAGTAAGGTTGATCGATCAGGACGGAAATCCGGCGGGAGTGGTCGCAATCGACCAGGCGCTGCGGCTGGCGAAAGAAGCCGAACTGGATCTTGTGGAAGTCGCCGCGCAGGCCTCGCCGCCGGTTTGCCGGATCATGGACTTCAGCAAGTTCAAGTACGACCAGGCGAAGAAAGAAAAAGAGGCGAGAAAAAAACAGAAAGTCATTCATCTCAAGGAGATCAAGTTTCATCCCTTCATTGACGAGAATGATTACAAGGTGAAGCTTCACAACCTCGAAAAATTTTTGAAGCACGGGGACAAAGCGAAGATCACGATGGTGTTCCGGGGACGCGAGATGAACTATGTCTCGACCGGCAAGAAGGTCCTGGAGCGTCTGGCGCAGGACATCGCCGCTATCGGAGAAGTCGAAAAGGCCCCGTACATGGAAGGCCGGATGATCACGATGATCATCATGCCAAAATGAATGTGCGCCAGACTTACGGAGCAAAGCGACGTCAAGTCTGCCTGCGGACATTCATCCTGAGGAGGCTCAACCAAGAGCCGACGAAGGATCTAAAGCAACAAAGAGATTGCTTCGCCACGCCTAGCGGCCTGGCTCGCAATGACAAATGAGGAAACAATGCCAAAACTGAAGACGAACAAATCCGTCCAAAAACGGTTTCGCAAAACAAAAAGCGGAAAGTTTGTGAAAATGCGCGCCGGCAAGCGCCATTTATTGCAATCCAAATCTTCCAAACGCAAGCGCCACTTGAGGGAGAGCGATCTGGTGAGCGGTTCGATGGAGAAACAATTGAGGAGGTTGTTGCCTTATGCCTAAAGCCAAAACAGTGCCCGCCGGGCGAAGACGCAGGCGGAAATTCTTAAAGCGTGCGAAAGGGTTTGTGGGAGGCCGTCACCGGCTTTACCGCACGGCCCGTGAGACGGTGCAGCGCGCGCTGATGTTCGCGACGCGCGACCGCCGCGACTCAAAAGCGGTGATACGGCGGCTCTGGATCACTCGTATTTCGGCCGGAGCCAATGCCAATGGCATTACCTACAGCTGTTTCATCGGCGGCCTGAAGAAAGCCAAGATCGAGCTGGACCGGAAAGTCCTGGCAGACCTGGCACACAGCGACAAGAAAGTGTTCGCGGAATTAGTCGGCATCGCGAAAGGTCAATGATAGAAGCCCTTAAGAAACTTGAGGAAGACGCTCGCGGGGAACTGAGCGTCCTGACGGACCCAAAGAGTTTTCAAGACCTGAAGAACAAATATTTGGGCCGCAAGGGGCTTTTTGCGTCACTTTCCTCTCAGATCGGGCAGCTGACTCCAGAAGAGAGGCGCCTGGCCGGGCAGGAAGTGAACCGGGTCAAGCTCGCACTTGAGGAAATTTTTTCCGAAAAAGAAAAATCACTCGCCTCTCAAGAAAATTCTTTCGTCAAAAAAATCGACACGACGCTGCCGGGGACTTTCTACACTCCCGGGAGTCTTCATCCGCTGACCCAGGTCATCCAGGACATCACCGAGATATTTGAGCGGCTGGGTTTTCGGATCGTCGAAGGCCCCGAAGTGGAGACCGAGTACTATAATTTTGAGGCGCTCAACATTCCTCTCAATCATCCGGCGCGCGACAGTTTCGACACCTTTTATCTGGAAAATGGCAAGCTCTTGCGAAGCCAGACCTCCACCGTGCAGATCCGCGTGATGGAGAAAACGAAACCTCCGCTTAAGATCATCGCACCCGGAAAAGTATTCCGCCCCGACGCGACGGACGCGACGCATTCTTTCATGTTTCATCAAATCGAGGGGTTGATGGTGGACGAGACCGTGAGCTTCGCGGATCTTAAGGGAGTGCTTTTGTCGTTCGCTCAGCAGTTTTTCGGTGACAAGACAAAACTCCGCTTTCGGCCGCATTTTTTCCCTTTTACCGAGCCTAGCGCCGAGATTGATATTTTTTGGGAATCGAAGGGCTGGCTTGAAATCCTCGGCGCGGGGATGGTGCATCCGCAGGTGCTGCGGGCGGGCGGTATCGATCCTGAAAAGTACGCGGGATTCGCGTTTGGCATGGGGGTCGAGCGGATTGCGATGCTGAAATACGGGGTCGAAGACATCCGGCAGTTTTTTGAGAATGACATTCGTTTTTTAAAGCAATTCTAAAATATGAAGCTACCCTTTATTTGGCTAAAAAAATATATGGATGTCTCGATCGCCCCAGAGAAACTTGCGGATCTTCTGACGCTTTCCGGCACGAAGGTGGAACACGTCGAAAAAAAAGGCGGTGAGGCGGTGTTTCAGATCGAAGTGACGACAAACCGTCCGGATTGCCTCAGTGTCCTGGGGCTTGCCCAAGAAGTGTCGGCGCTTACCGGCAAAAAAATCAAATTTCCCGTTCTCAAGAAAAGTATTTCCGGCGCCAACAATGAAATAAAAATCGAGATACAGGATCAAAAGGGCTGCCCAAAATATACGGCGCGCCTTTTAAAAGGTGTTTCCGTCAAAGCGGCGCCTCCTCCATTTCAGAAATGTTTGGAATGGATGAACACAAAGCCGATCAGTAACGTGGTGGACGCGACGAATTTTGTGCTGTTTGAAATGGGCCAGCCGCTACATGCGTTTGATTATGACAAAATTGAGGGAGGCGTCATCATTGTCCGCCGTGCGAGAAAAGAAGAAAAGTTTTTGGCGATTGACGGGGTCGAATATGCCTTGGATGAGAAGACGCTGGTGATCGCGGATGTGAAAAAGCCCATCGCGATCGCGGGAGTCATGGGTGGGAAATTGACGGAAGTAACCTCGAGCACGAAAAACGTGCTTCTTGAATCCGCCTATTTTGATCCGGCGCTCGTGCGTCAGGCCTCACGGCGTTATAAATTGTTCAGCGAATCAAGCTACCGGTTTGAACGAGGCGTAGATATTCAACAGGTGGCGGCAGCCTCCGCGCGCGCGAAAGACCTGATATTAGAATGGTCCGGAGGCCGGGAAATCGGGCCAATGGTTGATAAAGATTTTTCGAAGAAAGTAAAAGAAAAACCCATTTTGCTTCACGAAGAGCGCCTCGAGCGGCTTTTGGGGCTCAAGATCTCGCTGGGCCGTAGGGTACAGATTTTTAAGCGATTAGGGTTCGCAGTAAAATCGGGCGGTTTAGGACAGCTTTCGGTGTGGACCAAAAATTCAAGACGCGACGTCAGTCAAGCGGTGGATCTTGCCGAGGAGCTTTTGAGGATCGAGGGTTTTGACCGCGTACCGGCCGCGATTCCGGTGACGCGCCATGTGGAAATAAACTCGCAGGATAAAAAACCCAAAGGAATTTCGGAGCTTAAGAAATTTATCTCTCACCTCGGGTTTCATGAGATCATCACCTACAGTTTCCTCTCCAAGAAGTCGCTCATGGATTCCGGATTTCAATCGTTTGGGGCAATACAAAAAATTACGAACGCGTTGAGCGCCGAGCAAGAGTATTTCAGGCCGTCGCTTTTGCCCGGAATGCTCGGGACCATTTTATTTAATATCCACCGCAAGGCCTCCTCGATCAAGTTTTTTGAGATAGGGAACCGTGTCGTGGATGGGAAGGAAGAGACGGTGCTAGGAATGGGCCTTTATGGGGATTTTGAGAAAAATTGGCGGAGGAAAAGCGAGGCGAGCTATTACGAGTTGAAAGGGATTTTGGAGGGTATTTTTCATTTTTTAAAAATCACGAATTACGGATACGAGACCCACGGTATTCCGTCACACTTTGACAGTGCCAGCGGTATTTTATGGCGCGGTCGTCGGGAGCTCGGAAATATCGGAATGATTCACCGCTCGATTCTTACGCAGTGGGACATTCCCCACGACCTGATCTATGCGGAAATTGGCTTAGACCCTTTATGGGCCGAGACGGCCTCCGCGCGGACCGTCCGTGTAAAACCGATTGCTAAATTTCCGTCTGTGAGACGGGATATTGCGTTTATCATTGACGAAAATATTTCCATCGACGCTCTTGGGACGCTGATGAAAAATACCGCCTCTCCTTATTTGCAAGAGACGGAGCTTTTTGACCAGTACGCCGGAAAAAACATCCCCAAGGGAAAAAGGAGCCTCGCGTTTTCGCTGGCCTATCAAAAAGACACAGGGACTTTTACCGACCAGGAAATCACCGCTCTGCAGGACCGGATCGGACAGGCGTTGAAGAGTCAATATCGCGTGGAGTTTCGTTAACCATGGGCCGCTGGATAGAGATCGTAGGCCTCGTGGCGGGGGTGACGCTGCCTCTCTTCAATATTCCTCTGATCTTGCGGATTCTCAAGAGGAAAAGCGCGGAGGATTTTAGCATCTCTTGGGCCGTGGGTGTGTGGGTTTGTATCTTGCTCATGACCCCTCAGGCCCTGAGGTCTCAAGATCTTGCTTTCAGAGCGTATGGAATCGTGAATATTATTTTTTTTAGTGCGGTCGCCTTTTTGGTATTAAAATATCATGGTCGCAGGTAGAAAGAGAAGAGGTGTACGATGAAAAAAATTCAAATGGTATTGTTGGTGTCGGCGCTGTTTTTTTCCGGAAATCTGTTCGCGCAGGAATATGTCAGACAGGTCAAGGCACAAGACCCTAGCGCCGAGGAACAGCCCAACGATCTTTCAAGTCAAAAAAAGCAAATCCAAGCCCTGTTTGCTAAGATCAACACTCTCCAGTCGGAAAATCAACAGCTGAAATTAAATAGCGCCGCTGTTTCCCCCAGTCTAAAAGAAGAAACTCTTGATGAAATCCAGGCGCTCAAATCGCAGCTCGATCAAGCACAGCTGGAAAACAACCAAACCGTTTCGCAGCTCAAACAGGAGATGCAAAAAATTCTTTCTGAAAAAGAAACGCTGATGGCTCAGGTTGAAAGACTTGAGTCCGAAGACTCCAAATCGTCCGAGAAGGTGAGCGAAGACATCGAGAATTTGCGCGCCGCCAAGGCGTCGCTTCTAGAAGACAAGGGGGCACTCCTTAAGGACAAGGAAGATTTGATTAAACAGATACAAGCACTTCAAACGGAGAATCAAAGCCTAAAGTCCCAGCGCACCCAAGAATCCCAAGGCGCTTCTCAAACCATTCAAGGCTTAAAGAATCAAATCACAGAGGCCTCTAAATCCACCGGGGCCTTGGACCAATCCCTAAAGAAAGAGTCCGAGAGATCCATCGCCTTAAGTGACTCTCTAAAACAATCCCAAAGCCAAAACGAGGCCCTTCAGAAAGAAAAAGACCAGGCCCTCCAGCGGCTCTCAAGTCTTCAGTCCGAACTCGAGACCTTAAAGTCCCAGCGCACCCAAGAATCCCAAGGCGCTTCTCAAACCATTCAAGGCTTAAAGAATCAAGTTCAAGCCTTGAAAGTTTATGCCCAAAAAATGCAGGCCGAAGCAAGCAAGGTGTCGCTGTTAAAAGAAGAAGTGATGAAATGGCGCGCTGAGAAGGAAGCGATGCAAAAACAGTACGCGACGATGGCCAATAACTATCAGTTGCAGAATCAAACCATGAAAGAGTATGATACTAACTTAAGGGCGTTAAAGACCGTCAACGCGGAGTTTGAAAAATCGGCACTCCAAGCCACAAGGGCGATTAAAGTTCTCAGGGAAAATGTTAAGTCTGATTTTTCAGAGGCGCAGAATTTAAGATCGAATTTTGAAGAGTATCTCGAGTCTTTGGTTTCTAACTTCACGGAGCGGTTGAATCAATCCAAAACATCAGCGCCAAACGCCGCTGTGAACGAGGATCTTCAAACCAATCTGTCCGATTTGCAAAATTTAAGATCCAATTTTAAGGAGTATCTTGAGTCCTTGGTTTCTAACTTCAAGGAAAGACAGGAGCAATAAAACAGGAGGCTTGGTCAATGAAGAAAATTCTGTGGGTGATTCCGGTGATTTTTTTATCATCTTGTTTTGGGTTCTATCAACTCGCGTCGGCCGGAGAAGAAAGTTCAAACCAGCCGTCTTTGGAAAGCCGCTCTGAAGAACTGGCTCAAGAGTTGGAAAAGAGCAAAGAGATGACACAGATCTGGAAAGACCATGTCAGGACTCTCACCAAGGAGAGAAACGAGGCTTATCAAGAGATCGAGAGGCTTAAAAATCAGGCGCTGTCGGTAGGGAGCCAAAGCCGCGTTTTGAGAAAGGGGGAGATAGAAACGCAGCCGTTGGTGAATCCAGCGGCTTTTCAGGATTTGCAACGCAATTATCAAGCCCAGACGGAAAAATTGAAAGAAATGACCTCCCAATTGCAAATGGCCCGCTCTCAAGGCGACAAGGTCTCGTCGGACGATGTCAGTTCGGATGTCCAGGACCAAATCAAGGATTTAAATTACCAGATAGACCGGCTCCGATACGATAATGAAAGATTAAAAATCGCCGAGAAAGAAGCCGTGGACCTTCGATCTCAGATTGATCTTTTCCGGTCCCAACAGGAAAGCAGGCGCGTTCTTCAGAATGAACTCGACTCTGCGAAAATCGAGAAAGAAAAAATTTTGAAGGAAAGAGACGCGCTCAACCATGAAGTTCAGAATCTTCGCTCTCAAATAGTGGCTTCTCAGTCGGATCTTGACACGGTCACAGCGGATAAGAATAAAATCACCCAGGCATTTAACGATTATAAAGACCGTTTTACGTCTCAAAAAACGGAATTGGAAAATGTTCGTTCCAAAGTCGACCAGTTGGAAGCGGAAAATAAAAATCTTCGTAACACAAGAGACGTCCAAGCCAAACGGATTGAAAATGTCAAAACGGGCCTTCAATCCTTAGCCCAAAATCTCAACGACCAATAAAAAAATCTTAGAAGTTTGGGCAAGTCCCCTCCATCCGTGCTATAATGGCCTTACTCCCTGCGGTGCGCGTGGATCATGAGCGCTAACCATTTGGATCCAACACTTATCATGAATGGGAGCTGGATTTAGATTCTGGTGCGCTGCCTCTGCTTCTTTAGAGGTTTGCCTAAAGGGATCTGACTGGTTCCCACCCTATCCTAGGGGATTCAAAAATGGGCGCGGCAGCACGGCACCGGCGGGGACCCCCCACTATGGATCTTTTCGAAACGCAATCAAAAACAGATCTTGAAAAAAGTGAACCCCTGGCGGTCCGGATGCGGCCCGTTGCCCTTAAGGAATTTGTTGGGCAGGAACACCTGCTGGGTCCGGGCAAGCTTCTCACGCGCGCGATCGAATCTGATCGAATTTCTTCTCTGGTTCTCTATGGTCCTCCCGGCACCGGCAAGACAACGCTCGCGGCCGTCATTTCAAATGAAACGAAGTCTCATTTTGAACCCCTAAACGCAGTCATCAGTAATGTCTCCGAAATCCGGAAGGCAATCGATCAGGCCAAAAAACGTTTTGAATTAAAACGGCAAAAAACGATCCTCTTTATCGATGAGATTCATCGCTTTAACAAGGCCCAGCAGGATGTCCTCATGCCGGATGTGGAGAAGGGAAATCCGATCTTGATCGGTGCCACGACTCATAATCCTTTTTTCTCCATCGTGCCGGCGCTTTTGTCACGCTCGCTCGTATTTGAATTGAAACCTTTAACCGAAAAAGAGATACGGCTCATTTTAAATCGTGCGTTGGAAGATAGGAAAAAGGGATTGGGAGATGAGGCGGTGGCCGCGGACGAAGACGCGTTAGATTTTTTATCCAAAATATCGGATGGCGACGCCCGGCGGGCCTTGAACGCGCTGGAACTGGGTGTTTTGACCACCAAAAAAGAGGCCGAAAGAGTTCATTTCACGAAAAAAATAGCCGAAGAGTCCATTCAAAAAAAAGCGGTCGTGTATGACGCCGATGGGGATGCGCATTACGACACGATCTCGGCGTTTATCAAATCCATGCGGGGTTCCGATCCCGACGCGGCGCTTTACTATTTGGCGAAAATGCTTTATGCCGGAGAAGACCCGCGGTTTATTGGCCGGCGCCTCGTGATTTGCGCGTCGGAGGATGTGGGCAACGCCGATCCACAGGCGCTCATCCTCGCCAATGCCGTGCTTCAGGTCTCCGAGTTTATCGGCATGCCGGAGGCGAGAATTCCGCTCGCGCAGGCCACGACGTATATTGCCTGCGCCCCAAAATCAAACGCCGCGTATCTCGGCATCGAGAGCGCGATGAAAGATGTGGCCGAAAACAAGACATTGGAAGTCCCTTCCCATTTGAAAGACGCCAGTTACAAGGGCGCAAAATCATTGGGGAGAGGCACCGACTATAAATGCGCGCATGATTATGAGTGGCATTTCCGCTATTACAACCCCACGGATCAAGGAGTTGAAAAGAATTTTAAAATCTATTTGGAGTCTTTGCGCAAGAGCGCCGGGTTTGCTTGAATTGCTTAAGGCTTCATGTTAAACTCTTATCCATGAGAAGATTCAGCGTTGTGATTCTCTTAGCCGTATTTCTAGCCTCCTCTCCGGCCTATGCCGATTGGGCGTCTTTTTGGAAAAAAGACAGCACCGGTAAAAAATCCGAAACCAAGAAAACTGTTTCAAAAGAAGCGCAAGAGAGTTTGGAAGGATTTGAAGAAGAAGCCGGCGGGGAAGGCCCAGATGGAAACATCAACGAAATCCCGCGTGCGCCTAAGCCCATCGTGAGAGCGCCGGAAGACCCAAACCGCACCTTACGGGGTATTCACAGGTCTCAAGCCACCAATGTCCATATTGAGCGTGCTCCTCAAAAAAATCCTGCCAGCATGACGCCTCCTAAAAATCCCCACCGCCGGGATTAACCCCTGAACTCGAGCTTTACACGCGATCCGTTCCTTGACTTTCGTAACATCTTTTAATAGAATGAGTTGAGTATTTTATAATGAAAAAATATTTCCTTCTAGCCCTCCGGCTGCCATGTTTTTTGGCTCTCTTTTCATGCCTACAGGACTCTGTAATTCCTAAAACCTTTTTGTATGCCGATGACAGCATCAGTAATTTCCAGCAAGAAGTAATCTACGCGAAGCAAAAACATGAAATCATCTCCACCAAGATGGACGCGGTCCAGGCTTTCATGGACAGTCAGCAGGCTTTGACTCTCCGGGGAGAAGCTCAAAAGTTGATGCAGGAACTGGCCGAAAAGGATGATTCAAAAAGCCAGGCAAACCTGCAAAACAAATTCGTCAAAGAACTTCCGAAAGAAGCTCCGACTAAAAAATCATCCTTGGTCACCCGCCTAAAGACAATTCCTTTTTTTCAGGGGTTTCGTCACAGGGAAGCGACGGTCTCGGATGGAGAGGCGCTTTATAAGGTGGCTGTTTCCGACCGCAAGGTGATGTTAAAAGAAGCCGTCGAAATCGGCGTGGCCAATAACGTTCAGCTGCAGGCACTCAAGAAGAAAATAGAGGTGGCCGACGCAAAATTAACGGAGGCCAAACGCGCTCTTTTTCCCACAGTTCAGGGGGTATGGCAGGTGAACGGCGGTCATGTCGCAGGGCAAGTCTTTCCAACGGACGGCTCCACGACTCTTGTGGCTGGGCAGCGTTTCTATAAGGGAGAAACCAGAAAGATCAATTTGAACCAACCCCTGTTTTACGGAGGGGAACTCGTGCTCACGGTCAAACAGGCCGAGGAGAATGTGAAGTCAGCCAAATCGGAGTATTCGAAGGCCAGAAGCGAGTATGTTCACCAGGTGAGGGCGGCCTATTATGGTTTGGTAAAGGCAGAGTACAATGTCCAATACCAAACTGAACTAAACGACAAGGTCACCGCTATTTACAAAAGGGTCAAAGAGGAGCACAATCAAAAGTTAATCTCGGAAGTGGATTTCTTGAACACGGAGTCTCAGTATCATCAGGCCTATTTTCAGGTGGAATCGGCAAAAAATGATTATCAATCGGCTGATTTAGTTTTGCATCAGACGCTGAGTTTGGATTCGAATGAGCCCCTGCCGGTCAATCTGAAATTAAGTTTCGTTCCGATCCACCCGAAATTTCAAGAGGTGCTGGATCTTTCCCTCCAAAACAACGCCGAGGTTAAAATAAAAGAATACGCGTATATTTCAGCCCAATATGGGGTGCAGATTTTTCAAGCCAAGAAGCTTCCACGGGTGGATCTGCGCGGCTCGTATGGACTACAGGGAGAGGCGTTTCACGACACACGTGTTTTCATGCCAGGGGCGGACGGATTTGGCAGCGGGAACAATGATTTGGAAAAGGAGTGGTTTCTAGGAGTCCATGCCAGCATGCCGCTAGGGCCAAATTCGGTGGAATACGACCAAATCAAGCACAAGTACGGGCCCACGGTTTTGGCGTTGACAGGGTCGGACGACTGGACGCACAAGATGACATTCAACCTCATGGACAAATTTTCGGATATCACCGACGAGAAAAGCGCGCAAGCCGCGCTGCTTCAAAGCCGCAGCGATTTTGAAAAAGCGAAGAACGACTTGACATTAAAAGTCAGGGACGATTTCTATAACTTGCAAAAATCGTTGATTCAGATTGATTCGTCCATCGCGAAAGTTCGCTATCAGGAAAAACAAAATTCAATCCTTGAATACATGCTAAGCATGCAGGAAACCTCCGTTTCCAATTATTTGGATGGATTGATTGAACAAGCGCAAGATAAATTTGCGTTTATCCAGGCAGTGGTGGATTATCATATCGCCGTTTCGGGCTTAAGTGTATCCATAGGAGACCCTAATTACTTTGAAACCGAATCTCAATCTTAAATTTCTGAAAAAGAAGGTTTTATTTCAGGCGCTCGCGGCGGTCTTTACGGGCGTATTCCTCTTTTCCTTCATGAAAGACCACATCGGCTGTGTCGGAGGATTTCCGGTTTATAAGAAATCTAAGACAGCGGTGAAGGAAGTTCCTCCGGAACTGCCGCCGCCGGTCAAGGTTTATAAGGTGGCCAGGGTCAGCTTCCGTGACACACTTCCGTCGCTCGGGACGATTAAGGGGTTCCGTGAATTTGATTTGAAGTTTCCAGTGCTTGGGACCGTGGAGTATGTGAACTTCAAGGAAGGGGAAAAAATCACCCAAGGGGACATCATCGCGAGTCTCGACCAAAAAGAGGCGTTACTGAAGCTTGAGTACGCGAAGATAGAGCTTGATAAACAGACAAAGCTCTTTGAACTGGGATCCATCATCGAGACGAAATTGAAACAAACCCAATTGGAATATCAATCCGCCAAGGCGGAACTGGATAAAACAAACCTCGTTGCCGTCAGCGACGGCTATGTCGGATCGCTGCAGGTGGATAAGGGATCGCTTGTCAGCCCTCAGGATAAAGTGGCGGCGTTTGTAGACCTGAAAGACGTGTATGTTGATTTCGGCGTGATTGAAAAAGACGTTGCGAAGGTCAAAGAAGGCCAAAATGTTGAGGTGGTGGTGGATTCGTTCCCCGATCAGGTGTTCAAAGGGCAAGTCGAATCGGTTTCCCCGATTGTCGAGGGGCGTTCAAGGACGCTCGAGGTCAGGTCTAAGATTTCGAACGCCGATGAAAAGATGAAACCCGGTATGTTTGCCCGCGTGAACGTATTGGTTTATGAAAAGGAACAGGCGCTTGTGATTCCAAGCTCGAGCTTCAAGAAAAAGGAGGATCAGTATTTTGTCTATGTCGTGCATGCGGACGAGTCCAAGCCCGTCGAAGCGCCGGATGGTCCGTCAGGCAAGAACTTAAAGAAAAGAGCCAATAAGAGAAAGGGTGATCAAGAGCTACCGAAGCCGGTCGAAGAACCCAAGGCGACTTATGGAACCGTAGAAGTGCGCACGATCGAAGTCGCCTATGCGACGCCCGATGCGATTGAGGTGAAAGAAGGGCTTGAGGAAGGCGACCTAGTGATCGTGGACGTCGAACAGGATCTTCAAGATAAAGCCAAAGTCGAGATTACTGAAACTCAAGAGGGAATTTTTTGACCCCACCACCTCCTTTTAGATTCGGAGAATCTTCGGATTTGCCTACGGCAAATCCTTCCACCGCTAAAAGGAAAAAATCGAGCGGTGGAAAAAATGAGGTGGTGGGGTGAGTCTTCCTGAATTATCCATTCGTCGCCCCATCACAACCCTGATGACTTATATCGGGGTATTTCTTTTTGGGGTAATCTCTTTAAATTTATTGTCCCAAGAGCTTTTTCCGCCGATTTCCTACCCCCAGCTTTCCATCGTGACGCCCTATGAAAACGCGGCCCCTGAAGAAATTGAAACGCTGATCACGAAGCCGATTGAAGAAGCTGTCGGAGGAATATCGGGCTTGAGAAAAGTCAGTTCCACTTCTAAAGAAGGGTTGTCCCTTGTCGTGGCCGAATTCGGATGGAATCAAAATATGGATTTCGCGTCTCTGGCAGTCCGCGAGAAAATCGATCTGATCAAAGAACGCTTGCCGCGCGACGCGTCAGAACCGGTCGTGATCAAGTACAATCCATTCGAGCTGCCCGTCATGTCGGTCAGCGTTTCCAGCTCTGAACGTAGTCCCGTGCAATTGAGGGAACTGGCCAGAAAATGGTTCAAAGATGAGATCGAGAAAATCCACGGTGTGGCCTCCGCGAGCATTTCAGGCGGCGCCGAAGAACAGATCCTGGTGGATGTGGACCAGGCAAAACTGAAAGCGGCCGGCATTTCGATCGTGGACGTCTCGGACGCGATTTCGTCCGCCAACCTGAATTTTCCGGGGGGCACGATCAAAGAAAGTTTTTACGAATATCTGGTGCGCACGCTGGGCGAGTTTAAGCATGTGGACGAAGTGGAGCAGGTTCCCATTCGCAGTGAGAATACGGATAGTTCCGGTAATCCGGGGATCAGTGACTCTGAGCAGCAAAATAATCCTTCCAACCGGTTGATTCTTTTGAAGGACGTGGCGGACATCAAACGGACGGTCAAGGAGCGTACGAGCTTTTCACGGTTCAACTCCCTCGAAAACGTCACGATCTCGGTCCAAAAACAGGCCCAAGCCAATACGATCCAGATCACGAACGCCATCAAAAAAAAGCTGAAGGAGTTGAAAGAGCGGCTTCCGAAGGATATCCACATTGATATCGTTTATGATCAGTCCAAATTCATCAATGACGCGCTGAATGGCGTTAGGGACGCTGCCATTCAAGGCGGATTTTTGGCGTTTTTGGTGCTTTTGATTTTTTTAAGAGATTTTAAAAGCTCGGCGCTCGTCGTCACGATCACACCCATCACGGTGCTTGCGACTTATACGCTGATGTATTTCATGCACATTTCTCTCAACGTCATTTCCCTAGGCGGCGTGGCACTCGGCGTGGGTATGCTGCTCGACAATGCGGTCGTCGTGATCGAAAACGTTTACCGGAAATTCAGGGAAAATCCGACGCAAGGGATGAAGCGCGCAGCGAAGGAGGGTTCGGAGGAAGTGATGGCGCCGATGGTTGCGTCCACGCTGACGACGGTCTCGGTTTTCTTGCCGATCGTGTTTGTGACAGGCATCGCCGGGCAAATTTTCAAAGAACTGGCCTGGGTCGTGGTCGTCACGCAGATTATCTCTGCGATTATTGCTTTTACGCTCCTGCCGATGCTGATCGCCAAGGCAGGTGAACAATCTTCTTTGACCCAGAGGGATATTCACGAGCAGGGAAATTTACGCTCGACTCAGAAAATCCTTGAAATCTTTTCGCGGCCGATTCGCGCGATCGAGAGGCTTTACGAAAAAATTTTGCCCGCGTTCATCGAAGGCAAATGGTTTTACCTAACAGTCATCTTGGTCTTATTTGTGACCAGTCTTCTGGCGCTTCTTTCGATGGATCGGGTATTACTGCCGAAGGTGGATCAGGGGCAATTCATGGTGAAGTTGGATCTGCCGGTCGGCGCGCGCGTGGAATTCACCAATGGAATATCAAAAAAGATAGAGCGACATGTTTCCAAAATTGACGAGGTCGACAATGTTTCGGTCATTGTGGGTTCAAGCAAGGGCGAGTCGTCCAAGGAAATTTTGGAGCGTTTGGGCTCCAATGAAGCCCAGGTGATCGTCAATTTGAAGGATAAAAGGATGGGGGGGCAAATCAGGGAATATTTTGAATTATCCGAAGGCAAGGAACTGATTCGTCCGGCGCGCTTAAGCTATGTGTTGTATGACAGTGCGTTCAAGGTTGGAGGCGACAACGACGCTCCCATTATTGTTGAAATTAAGGGTCCAAAACTTGAGGAACTAAAGCGTTTGGCGCTCATCACCCAGGAAAAAATAGCCGCTATTCCGGGAATTTACGGAGTCGTCAACAGCATCGCAGACCCGTTTCCGGAGACGAAGGTGATCATCAACAAGGACCGCGCCAGTTTTTACCGTTTATCCGTCGTCAGCATCGCGCAAGCCGCTAACATCGCGATTAAAGGTATCACAGCCAGCAAATTTAAAGAGGAAGGCCGCGAGATCGACATCCGAGTGCAATTGAAAGAAAAGGATAGGGATCAGTTCCAAAAACTGGGGCTTTTAATGATTCATTCACCGCTCGATATGAATATGCCGCTCGCCGATTTCGTGAAGTTTGAAAGGGGAAAAGGCCCTAGCGAAATCAAACGGGTATCGCAGGAGCGCACGGTGCAGGTTTACGCTAAGTTTTATGGCAGGGGCCTGAAAGAAGTGGTTCAAGAGGTAAAGTTAGCGCTTGATGAAATCAAGGTCCTTGAGCGTTATTCCATCAGGATCGCCGGTGAAAGCCAAGAGATCCAAGAATCATTCGCGAGCCTGCAATTTGCGTTTATCTTGGCGATCATCCTCGTCTATATGATCATGGCGGCTCAGTTCGAATCCTTATGGCAGCCGTTTTTGATCATGTTCTGCCTGCCGCTTTCGCTGATCGGCGTGGCTTTTGCACTTTGGGTTTCCCAAACTCCGATCAGCGTTGTCGTTATCCTAGGTATCATTTTATTGGGGGGTATTGTTGTCAATAACGGTATCATCCTGATTGATTTCATCAACCAATTGAGAGCCAAAGGCACGCCTTTGAAAGAATCGGTCGTGCTGGCCGGAAAAACGAGATTAAGACCGATTTTAATGACGGCTTTTTCCTCCGCGATCGGGCTTGTACCCCTAGCGCTCGGAATCGGCGAAGGGGCCCAACTTCAGGCGCCGATGGCCATCACCGTGATGGGCGGAATTCTGATCGCGACTTTCCTGACGCTCGTCGTGACGCCGGCACTTTATGTCGGAACCGAAGAGATCGCCTCGCGTTTCAGGCACCCCAAGACTTGAAATGAACCTACCCGAACTTTCCATCAAAAAACCGGTCACGATCTTCATGATCATGCTGATCATTCTTTTGTTTGGCCTTGTCTCTTTATCCAAACTTCCCGTGGAGCTCTATCCCAACACGTCGTTCGGCCAGATTAGCATCATTATCCAAGTCCGCGGGGGCATTCCCCCGACGGAAGTAGAGGCGCTCGTGACAAAGCCGATCGAGGAGGCGGTCGCCACGGTCAACAATCTGGAACAGCTTTTGTCGATTTCCAAAGAAGGGGAATCCACGGTGGTCTTAAGCTTCAAGCCGGGGACGGATATGGATTTCGCCGCGCTGGATGTCCGTGAGAAATTCGCAAGGATTAAAAATAAACTTCCCAGGGAGATCGAGAAGCCCGTGATCGCTCAGTTTCAGCAAGGGGACGTGCCGGTCTTTATTGTCGCCGCCACGAGTGAGACCCGCACGACCGAAGAGATCCGAAAGATTGTGGATGAACAAATGAAGGAAAACCTGAAAAGGGTATCGGGTGTCGCGAATGTGGAGGTGGCCGGAGGGAGGGAAAGAAAGATCCTTGTGGAAGTGGATCAAGTACGTCTTGCCGCCTATGGGATCCCGATCGACGAGGTGACCGGAATTTTAGGGGCTAATAACTTAAATCTCCTCTCGGGAGAAGTGGAAAGGACGACGGACCGGTTTTTGGTCAGAGTCATCGGAGAGTTCGATACGCTCGATCAAATCAAGAATATGGCGCTTCGCCGTACGCCTACGGGATCCATGATTCGCATCAAAGATGTGGCCGCCGTAAAGGATTCGTTCTTGGAACCCAACGAGTATTCCCGCTTGGACGTTCGTCCCGTTGTGACGATTTATGTCCAGAAGGAAAGCACCAAAAACACGATCAAGGTAGCGAAGGATCTTTTGGTCGCAGTGGACCAGATCCAAACCAAACTGCCGAAGGACATTCATTTGGTCGTGACCTCCAATCAGGCCGAATTTATTAAAAAGGCCATCAACAATCTTCAGGAGTCTTTGATGCAAGGGGTGGTCCTGATCATCCTAGTTTTCTTTTTATTCCTTTTTCCGCTTAATTGGAAATTATTGACCATCGTATTTTCGCTGATTGTAGTCACCTTATTTACAAAAGGGTTTCTTTTGTATATTTTATTCGCCGCGCTTGTCCTCTCATTGATCGTCCGGAAAAGCTTCAGGTCCATTATCATCGTGACGCTTCCTATCCCTGTGTCCGTGATCGGCACATTTATTTTCATGAAAAACACGGGGCTCAGCATCAATGTGATGACGCTTTTTGGCCTGGCTTTGGGAGTCGGAATGCTGGTGGATAACTCTATCGTCGTGTTTGAAAATATTCTTAAGAAAAGGGAGGCGGGCGGAGCCATGATCGAGTCCGCGGTTTTGGGAAGCAACGAAATGTTTTTAACCATCATCGCTTCAACGCTTGCGACCGTGATCGTATTTTTGCCGCTGGTTTTCATGGGCCAGGAACTTCAAAAACTCTATTCTGGAATGGCCTCGACGATTGTTGTTTCTCTATTGGTTTCAATGGCTTGCGCGGTCACACTCGTACCAATGATGTGTTCGAGACCGGCCTTTAGCTCGTTTGCGGAAAGCGCCGGATCCGAGGAAGGCGAATCGTGGGTTAAAAAATTTTCTTTAGTGGAAAGACGGTTTCTTTTTCGATCCATCCGCTACCGGCGGCGTGTGTTGCTGATCTGTATCGCGGCGTTTCTAGTTGCTTTGTTTTTTATTTCCAAGTTGGGCTTGGAATATCTCGGAAGCACGGAACAGAATAAGTTTACGGTTTTTATCGAGCTACCAACAGGGGCTAAATTGGACGTGTCGGACAAGATGGTCAAGCGTGTGGAAAACATCGTCAGAACAGTCCCAGAGGTGAAGCTCGTGACCTCGCGCATTGAACCGTGGTCTTCCAAAGTATATGTAGAGCTCGTCAACGCCGCGGATCGAAAAAGATCGGCTCATGATGTCATTGAGACGCTGCGGCAGGAAACTAACAAGATGCATCCGGCCTTTATCTATTTCCAGGAGGAGGAACAGGTCGGAACCAAGGAAGTGATTCTCGAGATCTTCGGTTACAATTATGACAGACTTCGGGAGCTGGCGATTGCGATCGCCAATCGTATGGAAGGTATTAAAGGGCTTACGGATACGAAGATTCGTATGCGTGAGGGCCGGCCGGAAATGCAGGTACTGATCAATAAGAAGCGGGCGGGATTATATGATTTGACCGTCGGTGATACCGCGAATCAGATCCATGGACAAATGAGGGGTTTTCGGGCCACGGTTTATCATACGGAGGGCACCGAGGTGGAGACCATCAGCCGCTTGGACGAAAAATATCGCAAGACCTTTAAGGATTTGCACCACCTGATCATGACCTCGAAGAATGGTGATTCCGTGTTACTGGACCAATTGTCCGATTTCAAATTTGGGTTGGGTCCGAGCGAGATTTGGCGCAAAGACAAAAACCGCATGATCCAGGTGAGCGCCAATATTGGGAAGATTCCTTTGAGTAAGGTCGTGGCGATGGTGGAGAAGAATTTGAAGAATGTCCCGTTTCCCGAGGACTATTTTTACCGCGTCGGAGGAGACTATCCGACTTTGGTACGCACGAACAAGCAAATGCGAATCATGATTCTCCTGGTTTTGGTGCTCGTTTATTTGGTTTTAGCCTCTTTATTTGAGTCTTTTTACCAGCCGATCTTGATCATGGTGGCGGTGCCACTAGCTCTGGTGGGCGCTGTCACGGCCCTCTATTTTGGGCCTAAATCCATCGGGGTTGGAGCGCTCCTGGGGATGATGATGTTGGGTGGAATTGTCGTGAACCATTCCATCATGCTCGTCGACAGGATTAATTATTACGTGAATCAAAAAAAATGTTCAGCCATCCGCGCCGCCATTTTGGCTAACCGCGACCGTCTAAGGCCTATTTTGATGACGATGAGCTGTACGGTTCTCGCCCTCATTCCTATGGCGATCGATAAGACGGAAGGGGCTAATCTCTGGTCACCTCTGGCCCTGACCGTTATAGGCGGAGTAGTCAGCTCTACTGTCCTTACCCTCATGGTCACCCCGGCTTTTTATATCCTCTCTCAGGATATTTTGTTTTTTCTGAAGAAGAACTATAACAAAGCTTATGTTAGTGCGGATAATATCTAGAATATCTTCCAATTTCCCTCATAAAAATAGAAGTTAATAGAAAAATATCTAGTTTTACAATTTGATAAATTGTAGATAAAATGCCATAATTTTAGGTGGCGATAATAGAAGGCTACACCCTTGTTACCAATTAGTTAAGTAAATAAAAAAGTATTTAATAACTTGGTTGATGAATCAGAGAGCAGTCAACAATGAACGATGTCTCATAGACTAATATTCAAGACATATAGTATGTCTTGTTTATTAATATTTTATAAAGTGTTTTACCGGAAATTAAAAAATACATGACAATTTGCAAAATAGACACGTTAGAAGAAAAACCATTCAAAAGCCGCTGGTCCTTATGGGTCAAGGGCGTTTCAGTGCTTGTCATCAGTTCATTTTTGTTTACCGAAGTAGTCAGCGCCGCTGACCCCAGTGGTTTTCAGCTGAAGCGTGAGCGAGAAAAAGAAAGCAAATTCCTTCCCAGATACCTGCTCGAACAACAGCAAAAACACGAAGACTTTATCCAGCAAAAAGAAGATCAATCCAATCTTGCTAAATCACTCGAGGATGATTTTACCCAGCGCATGAGAAAGAAAAAACCAATTCTGGAGGATGACCGCAGACGGGGCGGTGGTGGTGCTTCTGATCTTTTGGATCTGAATGATTTATCGAACCAGCAGTTGGAATACACGCTGGAGGACGAAAACCAGGACGGCCGTCCGGACATTTTGAATATCTACGAGTATGCAGGAGATAAGCTTCTCAGGATCATTAAATACGACGTGTCTGAAACGGATGTGTCCGAATACATGGACAGCGCCCAGCACTTCAAGGACAAGGACGGCAATGAGATCTGGGGAGGTTTCCAGGATCTGGATGAAGATAAGCTGACTGACGATAGGATCGTTTCCGAGACGGTTTTTGAAGAGGTTGATGGTCAAACACGCGCGGATTATGTGCTCTCGGATTACGCGGATGGAAAGCCGACCACCGTGTCGGACTATCTCTATGATGGGACCGGTGCCCTCGAGGAAGTGAAAGTTTACGATATTTTCGATACTTCAATTGATCCCAAGAATGATCCTGATTTCAAATCTAAACTTTCGGACAATTTATTGATCGAGATTCAGGAGTATGACGGTGAGAAAGGACACGAAAAACTTGTAAGCGCGTCCTCTGATTTTTCCATGGAGGACGACATCAACAAGCCGCATACGCTGACAGTTTTTGATTACGGCGCCGACGATAAATTAAGCGGTGCCCGCGAATATGACATCTCGGATGTTTTTAACGAATCCAACTGGGCCGACACCAAGGAAAAAATGAAGGCCAATAGCGAAGATGTCAAACTTTTACTGAGAAGGGAAACGCTGTTCGACGCGGACCGTAAGATCAGCCAAGTTTTTGATTATGCCGACGGAGAAATCGTCCAAAGAAGCGACTATTTTTATGATGAAAACGAAGCTTTGATAAGGGCCCTGACTTTTAATACCGAAGGCCTGTCCTTCTCCGACGCCCGTCAGAAAGCTTCCGGAGTGATCTTTGATTCCGAAGGCAACGTCATCGCCGGTTCCTTCACGGGAGACTTGAT
>JGI1357J11328_10000886_pt1 | contig 24083 bp, 31 predicted proteins | sample Subgrocontami54m_FD_11328 | JGI IMG/M metagenome (IMG submission 11328)
CCCGGCCCGTCAATAAGGGCTATCGTGGATACCTCTACGGCGGGCGTCGGAGTAACGGAAACCGGAATCTGCACGGGTGGCGGTGGCGAGTTGGTTGGAATAGTCAGACTATCAAAATGGGTTTGGCCGGAAAGAGATGTAAGTCCTAACACCGAGGACGCGACAGGTGGCGACGCGGGGCGAGTCCTACCCCATACAACCAGTCCTGTTATGACGGCTGCGGCACCGGCAAGGAGAACAAGGAGTTTCATGTCTTTGGCTTCTCCTGGCGACCTTTTATTTTTTCCAGCGAATACATGATCCGGTCGTGAAGATTGATGTTCTTTATTCTGGCAAACTTTAAAATAGAAACGAGGATATCCCCGAGTTCCTGTTGGTATGTCTCGTCCATCTGGGCTGCTATATTGGTTTTTTTCCTGCCGTGTTCGGCCAAATACGCACGTGCCATCTCCCCTATTTCTTCTACTAATGAAAGAATGAGAATCGATCCGAACTCTTTGGAATCCCGCGAGCCTTTATCCGCGTCGCTTAATATATTGAAATACTCCCGAAACGGAGACTTTTGATACCTGGTGTTCCCGGATTTTTGCATGTGTGCAAAATTATACCACGAAGTATAATAACTTCCATGCAACACACAGCTCATCCTCTCACCATGCTCTTTGTCTGCCTCGCTGGTCCAAAACTCGGGCAATCAGAGATAGAAAAAGATATCACGGAATTATGGAATCTCGTCGCATCGATGGGAGATGCGGTGGTCGTAGATATTATTATCCAAAAAGGTCCATCGTATCCCGCCACATACATTGGTCCGGGCAAAGCCCGGGAGGTGGCCGAATATCTGATTCACCACAGCGTGGATGTCGTGACCATGAACGGCATTCTCACCCCGAACCAAAAATTTAATCTTACGAAAATGTTCTGGGACATAAACCCAAAGATTGAAGTATGGGANAGGGTGGANCTCATATTGGCAATATTTTCCCGNCACGCCCATACGACAGANGCNAAACTTCAAATTACCCTCGCCCGTATGCGTCACATGGGGCCGAGCATATTCGGTATGGGGATGGTCTTATCGCGCCAGGCCGGTGGTATCGGCACCCGCGGCATCGGGGAAACCAATACGGAACTCATGAAACGACACTACAAACGGGAAATAAAACGCGTCACGGACGCGATAGCCCGCCTCACGGACAACCGCCGCCGGCAGATAGAAAACAGAAAGAATATGGGGCTCCAAACCATTTCTCTGGTGGGTTACACGAATGCCGGCAAGACGTCACTCTTTAACTTCCTGACGCATAAAAAAAATCTCGTGGAAAACGCATTATTTGCGACTCTGGACAGCGCAGTCGGGGAAATGTATATACCCCAACTGGCAAGAACGGTTGTCGTATCTGATACCATCGGATTTATTAAAGATCTTCCGCCCGAACTTATTGAGGCGTTTAACTCTACACTCCTTGAGTCCGTGAGCGCCGATATCGTTCTCCACATCATCGATACCGCTGATAAAGACATGGTTGAAAAGATAGATGTGGTAGTAGGAATCCTGAAAGAGCTCACCATTCCGGAAGAGAAAGTTATTCTGGTATTTAATAAGATAGATGCAGCCCCCTCTCTCGATAAGCAAAAAATAATAGAGCGGGTGGCTCCCTACCCGTCCGTCTTTCTTTCCGCCAAAACGCACGAAGGGGTGGATGCGCTTCTGACGGCCATCCTGTCGAGGCTCCAAAAATAACTTACGCTTGCCGTATGTAAAGAATAATCAAACCTACGGTGCTCATCATGGTCCAAAAAATTGCTGGGAACGCGCCGATCATCGCCATTTTTTTATTAAGACGGAATAAGAGTAGTGAATTTTTGATAAATGATCCGTAAAAGAGAATGGGCAAAAGATATAGGATATTATACGAAATTTGACCCGGCGGGTCAAATAAACTGAACAGAAGCATGCCCATGAGCCCCACCGCATACCACCCTAAAAAATTTCGGATCGGAATACCGAAATACGCGCTCCCCTGTTCCCACGTCCAGTATTTTTTGATATTCACGGCTACGGGATCCAGAATAAAATTCAGAGACATAAGGATAAGCGGTGTACCAAAAATCACGGCAGGATACGGCAGGCCGAAGGCTTGAGTGATGAGCATGGCCAGGGAATATGAGAGATATTTGAGTATCACCCACGCGAGGGATATTTCCAGCGGATATACCCCGAGAAACCGTATCCGTGAAGAAAAAAATTGGTGATTAATAGTGTATCTGTATTTAGCTCCGAATATGCTAATCGGCGTTGTGAGGCTCATAAGTTCAGCAACCGTACTCACAGCAAAGGTAATCAGCAGCAAATACAAGATTTCCGGCCCATACAAATACGTGCCGTGGATNGCTATCGCCATGATGGCAAGGATGGCAAACGACACAAACGATCCGGAAAANCGCAGGACCAGGATGGGAAGAAGAAATTATGACGATAATGACGGCGCTCGCGTCCAACATAACAAAATATATGATACCAAAGGACACAAATATCGTATACGTAAGATTTGGTATTAGATGTATAATATCGTTTAAAGGACTTCGAAATGAAAAGCGACAGAAATCAAACCGTTTACGCCATCCATAAACCAACGCCACGCTACCCAGTCATAAAAGAAATTCAGGGCCGTTTCAGTCCGAGATTTTTTGCCAACGATCCGGTCAAGGAAACAGATCTCAATGCCATGCTGGAAGCGGCCCGTTGGACTCCGTCCGGTCATAATCAACAACCGTGGTTTTTTTACATAGCCAAAAAGGGTACGCGCGCGTATGCCGACCTTTTTTCGACGCTCAACCCATATAACCGATCCTGGGCCCATACGGCGCCCATCCTTATTCTTGCCTGCGCTATAATGAAAAATGAAAAAGGGCATAACCCCTTTGCCATATATGATTTGGGGGCATCGGTCCTGTCCCTCATCCTTCAGGCCCAATCATTGGGATACTACGCAAGACAAATGGGGTTGTTTAATAAACAAAAGGTAAAAATGATGATTCACGTAGAGAAAAATATTAAGCCTTTTGTCATGATTGCGATCGGAAAAATCGGAGACTACACCCAAGCGCCTCAGGAGATCATCGAACTGGAGCGGGCACCCCGACCACGGAAAACAACAATAGCGCAAGTGCTATATTAACTTCGCTACAAATATTTTTTTCTTCACTGCCATTTTTTCTGACCGATATAGCCCCACGCGTCGATGTCAGGATCATACAGTTCAATCAAATCCAATTCCGGACGGTTCAGGAGTACCCGCGCGCCTTTGATCGTTTTCCCGTCAAGAAGTGATTGCTTGAGAGCGACATAGTGCTCCGGTTCTAAATAAAAATCTACATCACCCACCTGATTCTTGGTTGGGTCGGGTTTGCGGATATAGAGGTAGCTGTAGGTCGTCATTGGAATATCACCATGAGCCGGAATAACGATGGGTTCATGAAGTCGAAAATATTTACCATAGACCTTATCGGACACATCCGTCATTTCTTCGCGCAAATTTGTAAGGAACACATACTCATCATCGTAGTGACAAAACACCCCCACGTTTCCGGCACTGGGAAAATATTTCCCCATCAATTGCTTACACAGTTTGTGGCAAGCAAAATGGGTATGCTTTATTGCTTCAATGAGCTGTGATTTACTTTTTATCGGACTGAATCTGTATAACTTCATAATTGTGCACACCAACCCAATGGGTTGAATAGGCTCAAAAAGAATTCTTTCAACACGGTGTGCAGATGGATGAGATCATTATAGCAAGACCAGCCGTGGTATAATACAAAGGACACCGTACCAAATTTTCGCTCCGGCGTGGCGCAATGGTAGCGCGAGATCCTGTTAAGATCGAGGTTACAGGTTCGAATCCTGTCGCCGGAGCAAAGGTTTGGTATGAATGAAATTGTTGGTTCGTTTGCTCCAAAAAAATGGATTACAAAGGAATAATCATAGAAGAAAGTCTGGGTGACCCGTCAATCGCTTGACAAAGTGTATAGTTAAATGTATAGTTAAATGTGTATGAACATGATTACCACAACAGAGCTTCGGACCCACGTCCCGCTCATTCTTAACCTTCTTAGTCGCGGCGAAACGGTCGATCTTATCCACCGATCTAAACTCGTGGGAGAGATTAAGCCAAAAAAGTATGCTGGTAAAATCTTGACTGCCGAAGGCATTGAGCGCATCATTGTCGCCGCAAAAAAAATGAACCTTCCAAAACTCACGCAAAAACAGATGGAACGAAACTACCGCGAGCACATTATAAAAAAATATGGCAAGGGTCTTTCTTGATACAAACGTGTATATCGATGCCGTGCATCGGAAAACGGAGGTCAACAGGCAATTTCTTGATCACAAAATATTTTATTCCACGCTCTCGACGCATATTCTCTTCTACGCATTGAAGTTAAAGGTTCCACACCGGGCGACACACGCCGTCGAAGAGGAATTTGAAATCATTGATTTCACTTCATCAATACTAGGAAACGCGCTGGCTGGCCCAACACCTGATCTAGAGGACAACATCCAACTCCATTCGGCGGCAGAGGCGGAGTGCGACTATTTCCTCACGTCGGACAAAAAGCTCCTAGCCATGACGTTCTTCGGGAAAACGAGAATCGTGGATACCCTCAAAAGTTCTTAGAGAAACAACCAGACAGTAAATCCCGTTGTGATAAGAAAAGAAACTTGGGTGATTGCGCGCGCCGCGCGAGGGCCGAGAAGTTCACTGACCCTGACGATAAGGACAAATACCGCAAAAATAGTCGCAAGAAGCGAAATCGGCACAAGCCAAGGCATCCCTTGTGTCCCGCCCGCCCCCCGGTCCCCTAACCATTTCACCATGCCCGGATATTTGAGCACGATGAAATGAAACGCAACGGCAACAAAGGCAAGCCGCGCACCCCAATACTGAAGCTTCCACCAGATGCGCGTCCCGATCGCCCGCTCCACGGCTGCGCCGGAGAGTAGAAGAAGGATAAACATTATGATAAGCCCCACAAGCCCCGCGTAGGCGGACAGCGGCTGGCTTTGGTAAAACCCAAACGGCCCGCGGCGGGCAAGCGGAAACATCGAGAGGTACACATGCGCCAGACCGGTGAAAAACGTCATGATCCCAAGCTCCTTGCGGTACTTGAGGAACCGGTCAAAGGTGGTAAACAGCCGCGACAACGGGCCCATGAGGAGAACAATACCGAGGAGAAAAAGCGTACTGGTTGCCAAACTTTTGTTAAGCGTAGACAATCCTTCTACCCCGTACCGTACCGCCGCATACCGATAGACTAACCACACCGTCACCGCGGTAACAACGAGCGCTACCACGTATTGCCTGATACCCTCCCCGTTTACCGAAATCGGCTGCACCCGTTTCTTCGCCATTACATTCAGTATAGACATACTGGTGAAAAAACAGCAAGAAGCGGTAGAGGTTACTCGAGGTAGTCGCGAAGTTTTTTGCTTCTGCTTGGATGCCGCAGTTTGCGCAACGCCTTGGCTTCTATCTGCCGGATGCGCTCGCGGGTGACGCCAAACTGCGCGCCAACCTCTTCAAGCGTCCTTGGACGACCATCTTCCAGACCAAAACGAAGGATGAGTACCCGCTTCTCGCGGTCAGAAAGGGTGGCAAGCACTTCTTCCATATGCTCTTTCAGAAGCTGACGACTGGTCTGGTCATACGGCGTGGGACCGGGATCGGAGATGAAGTCACCCAGATGACTATCTTCTTCATCCCCCACAGGCGTCTCAAGACTTGTGGGTTCCTGGGATACTTTTTGGATCTCGCGAACTTTGGATACATCAATCTGCATAACATGGGCGACTTCCTCCGGGGTTGGTTCACGCCCCAACTCCTGCATAAGCCTGCGGCTGGATCTCACAAAACGGTTGATGGTCTCCACCATGTGGACGGGAATCCGGATGGTGCGGGCTTGGTCAGCAATCGCCCGGGTGATCGCCTGCCGGATCCACCACGTGGCGTACGTAGAAAATTTAAAACCCTTTCTCCAGTCGTATTTCTCGACCGCGCGGATCAGTCCCTGATTGCCCTCCTGAATAAGATCAAGAAGGCTCATGCCTCGGCCGATGTATTTTTTAGCGATAGAAACAACGAGGCGAAGGTTACTCTCTGTAAGCTTTTTCTTGGCGCGCTTGTCCCCTTTTTCGTAACGTTTGGCAAGACTCATCTCGTCTTCAAATTTAAGAAGCGGTACACGACCGATTTCCTTAAGGTACATGCGTACCGGATCAGAAACACCCTCGTCCCCTGCGCGGGCTAAAGCTTCAATTTCCTTTTCAAGATCCGCAATGCTTTTGCTGGCCTCTTTTTCTATGTCCTGCGACGTCGTCTCAAATACGTCGACCCCGGCGCGGATGAGCTGGTCGTAGAGGTGATCTAGCTCCGGTAAATGCTCTTCTGGCTTGGGAAAAAGGGTGAGGATATCATCCTGTGTGACAAATCCGTTCTCGCGGCCTTCATGGAGAAGGTCGCTTATTGTGGAAACAGATGGACGAGCTTTGGTAGCCATTTTTCTTCGAACGCTCCTGCCACTGTTGGTCTCAATATAGACTAACGGCGACGGGTATAAACGTCGATTCGTACCCGTAAGTATAGCAGGATTAACGGGGATTATCCAGTGTTTTGAGCTTCTGGGTAAGCGCGCGAAGTTCGAAGGATTTATCATTACCATCAGTAATCTCCCGCGAAAGCTCTCCCATCCGACGCCTGAGATTTGAACGCGAGAGCGCGGTAAGCGCCTTCGTCCACTCTTTATGGAGACGCTCTTCATCATCCAAAAGATCGGCGATATCCCATAGAAACGCCTCATCCAGCGTGGGCTCAAGTTCGTGGGGCAAATGGTCGGCAAAATCTTTGATCAAAAAAACCTTATGGTCTTTGAGGTAGCGGTCTATATGCTCGATGATCTGCCGGACCGACGAAACGGTAAGTTCAGCAAAATTTAAAGTTTCTTTAAACTCTTCGTAGAGCTCAATCGTTTTCCCCTGCAGAAGTATCGCAAGAACATATAACTCCAAATTTTCCTCCCGTCCACGGGTTTTTTTTATGTCCTGCTCTTCCCCACTAGCCTGATTTTTTCGCCCAGCATTTTGAGTACGTGCGAGTTTGCGCATCCCGTCAGCCACCGCATCTTCAGAGACTCCAAGAGTAACTGCAATTTTTTTGACATAGTGACCCTGAACAATGGGATTTTCGATTTTAGCAATGACCGGCAAGAGCTCATCGCTTATTTTCCGTTTCCCAAAGGAATCCTTTGCGTCATAACGCTTGGTTGCCGAAGCGATAAAATAATCGTAGATAGGTTCTGCCCCCTTGAGAGCTTTTTTAAACTGTCCGGGATTTTCCCGCGCGGCGTCATCAGGATCTTTACCCGTTGTCATCGTAGCAACCCGAATGTCCATCCCCGCCCGATCAGCAATCTCAATTCCCCGCCGGGCAGCCGCGTCGCCGGCAATATCGCTATCAAGTGCGAGCACTAACCGGTCGGCAAAACGCCGCAGAAGATTGACGTGTCCTTCAGTGAGAGCCGAGCCTTTGATGGCGACCACATTTCCAACCCCTGCTTGAAACGAAGAAATCACATCAAACTCGCCTTCCATGACAATTGCTTCCCCTTCTTTTTGAATGTCAGCTTTCGTGACATCCAGACCATAGAGGACATTACTTTTGCTATACACGAGTGTCTCGGAGGTATTGATATACTTCGCTTCCTTCGCATCAGGATCTAAAAGACGTCCGGAAAATCCGACGACGTTGCCGCGGTGATCTTTAAGCGTAAACATAACGCGGCCGCGGAAACGGTCATAGCCACCTCGATTGGAAGAGACGATGAGTCCTGCCTGGGTAAGGATTGCCTCATCATATCCTTTCTTTTTCAAATATTTCAGTAAACCGTCCCAGCTGTTTGGGCTGTAACCCAAAGAAAATGTTTTGATAGTTTTATCCGTTACGCCGCGGGTTTTGAGATAACTCCTGGCTTTCTCACCAACGGTATGCTTTGTCAGGAGAAAGTGGTAAAACTCACTTGCCAGGTGATTTGCCGTCAGTATCTTTTCCTTAAGCTTACTTTCCGGTGTGTCCGTGACCCGCCGCTCAAGCTTGACGCCTGCCTTCTCTGCCAACGTCTCAAGCGCTTCCACAAAATCCACGTGCTCGCTCTCCATGACGAAATCAATGACCGAGCCGCCTTTGCCGCAACCGAAACACTTCCATGATTGACGCTCCGGAGATACGATAAACGATGGCGTCTTTTCGCTGTGAAAGGGGCAAAGCGCTTTCCAATGCCGGCCGGCTTTCTTAAGCGTCACCCGCGCACTAATAACACCAATTATGTCTGTCCTGGTTTTAACTTCGTCAATGTCGCTCATGTGCCCGAAGGATAGCACAACGGTTTCTTTTTACAAAAGAAGTGGCAGAGGAAACTGCTTATTTACTCCGAAAGCCTAAATGTCTTTCTATTCTTAATTTCACCGATGATCGTTTCAATCATCTCATGATACGAATAGGGCGGCAGATCAAGAGCCCCAAAATCAGTTAGGTCGTCTTTACTCAACGGAATATGGAAGTGCAAATCGATTGGAGTTACTTTCACACCAAAGGGGTCGAGTATATCATGAGCAATTTGAAATTGCGTTACGATTTCATTGATAAAGACAGGAATTGCTTTATTCCAAATATTGCCGAGAATCGCTTTATCAATCACCTGTGACAAGTGTCCAAGGTAGGTCGGTTGCAATTTCCAGGATGAGTCGAACTCTGCAACTTTTGTTCTATCATCTAAGCATCGCAATATTCGATTAAATGGCCTATCGTTTATTGTGTTGGGGCTAAACCCGACTATCAGCGAAGGACGAAGAATGAGATAGCCCGCACGGACGCTTTTCACTTGGTCCTCTGACGCGGCTTTCAGCTGCCCATATAAATCACTGGGATTGCTTGCGGCTTGTGAAGAAATAAAAACGACTTTAGCCCCAATATTGTTTGCGCATTCAACAACGTATTCTGTAGCTTTTTTGTTTAGTGCTATAAAGTTTTCTTCATTATTCACCACGCTTTTTGGGCTGGAATAATTAGCAACGTGGACAATAATATCGGGTTTCACCTCTTTAAAAATTTCGCTCACTTCTTCTCTGTCAGCGAGATTTACGTGCAAAAACTTAGTTGACAAGGGGTGATGAAAATACGTACCAATGAGATTGTATTTACCCTTTAAATCAAAATAAATTCTCGCACCCACATAGGAACTCGCGCCAGTTATAAGTACTGTTTTCATGGTTTATTTAGTTTACACTTATAATGCCACACATTTTTAGATCTTCTCGTAATTGTTCTGGTGATGTAAATACAAATGTGGCAATTCCCAGTGCTTGCGCAGGAGAAAGAAAATCAGGCTTGTCGTCAATATAGATAGCTTCACTGGGATCAGCACGCGCACGATCAAGAATCATCTGGTAAATTCGTGGATCTGGCTTTCGTATACCAACTTCATGAGAAAAAATTCCACCGGAAAAAAGCGATAGAAAATGATACTTTTGCTCCAGCTGTTCAACCCGTTCTCGCACGTTATCGGAAAGAAAATACACTTTATATGTTTTAGCAAGCGCTTTAATAATTTTTTTTGTTCCTTCGATAAGCTCGTAGCTTACTATCCACTCGCTCTCTAATTCCTTCGTGTCTTCATGTAATCCCAATGCTTCTTTTGCTTCCCTCCAAAACTCGTCTCTTGATATTTTTGCCTCCCGGTATAAACTCCCCAATTTCCCATCCAAAACGTCACGTACCGTAGTCTCATCTTGTCCGTACCGCGTCATAATTTTCTTCACAAAAGCAGCCGTTCCGTTTGTAAATAATACACCGCCGAGATCAAATATGATTGCCTTCACCATAGGAGTGAGCCCAAAGTAAATGCATCGCATCGTTTGGAGATCATGGTTTTACTCGATTTTAACTCCCACAAAATCGACCTTGGGAAAAACTTTTTTCACCTCTGCCCAAAATTTTTCCGCGAGTTTGCTAGAAAACTGGCCGAACTTACCGGTGGCCATATTGGCACACAAGCGTCGTTCATACTCACGGATAATCTCCACGACCTCCGCGCCGTACTGGTTAAATAATTTCTGCCACTGGGCGGGGTTCATTGCATACTCATTATGAATATCCTTGAAATTATCGAAGAGCTCTTTATGCTCTTCCATCATCTTGGTCATCATTTTCTGATACTCACGCATAGATAGTATTAATTGTACACATTAGACCGATGTCCCGCAGTAATAACATGAACGATCTCATCGGTCTTGTTTACCGTATAAATAATTCTATACACCCCAACACGTAATGAAAATTTGCCCGTGAGGTCGCGCGTCAGGGGTTTACCAGCATAGGGATTATCCGTCAGTTCTTCAACCATTGAAGCAATGGCAATTTTGTGCCGTTTAGAGATGTTTTTTAGCTCTCTTTTGGCCCGTGCGGTAAGTTTTACTTTGAACATCAAGTTTTAATTCTTTCTTCACTTCTTCCCAATCATGAACTCTCTTCATTCTGATATCCTCTTCCCCCTCTTTTATCGCCGCCATTAATTGATGATTGTCCAGGATTTCGTTGGTCTCTTTCAAAGAGTCGTATTCAGCCGCAGACATAAGCACCGCCGCGGGATACCCATTGACGGTAATAATATACTCATCGAGACGCATCTTCGCATTCTCTACTAAAGAGGTGAGGTCTTCTCGTGCTTTTGTGATAGGAAGTGTATGTATCATAGCCTTGATGTTACATAATTCTGTACAGAATGTCAACCGCGTCAAAAATATTTTCTCGGATCATATGAGCGGAGCATACGGGTCTGGAACCATAGTATCCCTATAACCACACTATGCTCTACCCATGTATTCTACTAGATTCCAAGGTTTTCGTGTCCCGTAGTCGTGACAAAATGTGACAAATGAGACAGCATAAGAAGGGAATATCTTAATTTATATATCATGACTAAATTTGGCAAATGATATATTTTGATATAGATATTAGCAATTGACGTCATTATCTGCTAATCTTATACTCGGCTCAGGTATTTCTTGTAAGGGAAATGCTTATTCCGACCGATCAAAGGCGGGGCAAACGAGAACGGGCAAGAGTTTTTGGTTCTCCGCTACGCGTCCTCGATTTTCTCCACTTTAGGTCAGAATATTTACCCTTCAGAAGGGAGGTGAAATATTATGGCAACGATAAAAAATATTCAAGGATACAGCTTCGAAATGGATTATCCGTTGAACACGACGACATTCAATAATGTAGGAGCGGTCTATGTAATCTACATTAATGGAAAATGGTTAGATGTTGGTGAGACGAGTGAACTTGGAAATCGCATTGCAAATCACGACAGAAAATCTGATTGGCAACAAAATGCAGGAATTCTACCAATTCATGTTGGAGTCCACCAAGAAGGAAATGAGGCAACCCGTTTGGCAATTGAATCGACATTGAGAAATAGTCTTAATCCTGTTTGTGGAGATAGATAATTTTCAATAATATGAAAATAACCAAACAAAATAACGATAACGAAGAAGACCGACTGGAAGGTTTAGGTTTTTACAATCTCCATGAGGTCTTCTTCTTGTTCCATCCTCTTCAATCGACCCGATAATACGCCCAATCTTCCCTCGACGCTATCGCTCCAATGCTTTTTTTATTATCGATTAACTTTACGACTATATATTGAATCTACCTCGTCCAGCTGAGCCAAAAATTTTTGAACAAATATTTTTACCTCACGAACTTCATTTATTAACGCGGCGGGCGCATTTCTATCTTTCAATAATTTTCTCATTTCATTACACTTTTGAGCTAATGAATGATATAGTTGTAAAAACTTTTTTCTGTCTTCCATACTCTCACCTCCTTCCTAAATTTGTGCGCCCTTATCGTACAAACCGGGCGCATATTCGTCAAATATTAATACTTTTTTCTCTGGGATCTTGAAACGGAAAATGTTGACTTGAAAAGACTTTAGCAAGCCAAATCAACCCATTCGGAGATAGTAAACGGGTCGGGTAGAACCTTGAGACTCTTGCGGAGGAGACAGGACTCGAACCTGCGAGGGATTGCTCCCGCACCCTTTCCAAGGGTGTGCCGTAGCCGCTGGGCCACTCCTCCAATACTCCGGATTATAGCGCAGATCCGGTATGGGAAAAAATTCTACTGTTTGGATATCAATCGTAGCGCTTTTTTAACCAGTGTTGGGTTACCGGCCAAAAAAGACTCAAAGTGGAAAGGGTTGAAGGTTTTTCCCTCGCTTACCACTTTCCCGCCTGCTTCTTCTATGAGAAGCGCCCCGGCAGCCACGTCCCACGGTTTGAGGCCTACTTCGTAGTAGAGTGATAGTCTGCCACAGGCGACGTAGGCGCACTCAAGAGCTGCGCTGCCGAGGTTGACGATTCGTGCACCATGTTTATGCAAAAGATCCCCAACGGGATACGTTTGACGAAAGTGGCCGGAAAGATACGGCGAACCGATATTTACCAGCGCTCCTTCAAACGTCGTCATACGACGTACATGAATAACCTCTCCGTTGTGATACGCGCCTTTTCCTTTTTCTGCCCAGAAGAGGTCTCTCTGAAACGGATCGTAGATTGCACCGCATCGTACAACCCCCCGCTCCACATACGCCGCTGATACGGTACATAGCGGCACTTCATAGGCAAAATTGGTTGTCCCGTCGAGCGGGTCGATCACCCAGAGGTGTTCCTCTTGGAGAGGGTCGGTGATACCGGCGTTTGTCTCTTCCGTGAGTACTTTATAACCCGGGTCGGTAAGAATTTTGTGGAGTGAATAGGCTTGATGAATCGCGTTGGTAAGATAAGATTCCGACGCCAGATCTGCCTCTGTCACCCAGTTGCCGCTCCCCGCTTTCTTGCCACGAATCCGCCGGGACTCACGAAGCACCCGTTCTCCCGCTTCCCTCGTAATTGCCACCAAAAAATCAATCATGGTCGTCCTACTTTAAACAATGAATACGTCGTTGTCAAAAAGACACCGGAAAATAAAAGCGCAGCTGCGACAACCAACCGGAGGGTAAGCTGCTCGCCCAGGATAAGCGGCGCAACGATGGCAGAAGTGATTGTTGACACGTAGACCATACTGCCGGCGGCGACACTTGAGCCGTGCTTGATCCCCCAATTGTAGAGAAGTATCATCCCGACCCGGACGACAAGCCCCATGCATAACAGCAGCATCCAACCCAAAAAGGACAATGACTGTATAGAGGTGAAACCACCAACGCCTTCAACTAAAAGCAGCGCAACGAGTGATATTCCCCATGCAACAATCGCTGACGCAGTCGTGAGGGTCATCGGCCGGATGTGCACACTGAACCGCTTGGAAAGCACCAGATATGACGCCCATGAAAAGGTCCCCAAAAAAATGAGAAGGTTTCCTCTAAACGATCCGAGATCAGTACTCCCCCCAAGCGATCCTATGGCAAGCACCAAGACACCGGCAAATCCCAAGAAAATCCCGACAATCTGCCGAGGGACAATCCTCTCCGCGCGGGCAATGTACTGTTCTACGAGCACGAGAAGCGGCACACCTGCGTAGAGCACTTGGGAGGCAACGGCGGTAGTGTGTTTGACGCCCAGGATAAAAAGCATCACATTGCCTGTCCATAGCAATCCAAAAATAACCAGGTGTCGCCAATGCTTTTTCAACTCACCAAAAAATGTTCTATTGATGGGAACAAGAACGCTAAGCATGATCGTAATACTGAAAAATAACACAGACAACGGAGAGAGTTCGCGAAACAGAAGCTTAGAGATGATGGGTACTATTCCGCCAATGATACCGGCAACGACGAGCGCTATTATCGCAAGAGTTTTATTTGGAAAATTCTTCATGAAGCGTGGTGCGTAAAGATTTCCACCAGTCGTGGGAGTCGGTGGCGGACAAGTCTTTGGCAAGGGCAATGGCCTCAGGGAGACGCAGACGGACAAGATTACCGTCGATCCATTCCTTGGCGTGCGTGTTCCCTTTTTCTAAAAGCAATTTGAGCTCTACGAGAAACGCAATGACGTTGGCCTCATAGACAATTTTAGCCTCCAACGTTTCTTTTTCCTCATAGGTCGTCAGTGTCGCAAGAAGTTCGTCGTCAATGCTGACAAATATATCACGGTTGGCTTTATCCTGATCCCGCGTCATATAGAATTTGGCGATTTTATCCAGGTCCCCGGTGCGGGCTTCATGGAAATCATGGAAAACTGCCATGGTCAGAACCGTCTCGAGATTTGCTTTCAATTCCTTGGCGAGGAAGTAGGCAATGACGCAAGTCATGAAGGTGTGCTCGCCCACGCCTTCCTCGTTATCCCCCAATATCTGCCAGCCGGTCCGCTGCATCCTTTTAACGACGGCGGCTTCAAAGACGAGATTGGTGATAGATTTATTAATCTTCATTGTATGAATATACCAATAATTCTCTAGATAAAGGTACTTGAATTGGCGCCCTACATTGATTACAACGTGCAATAACTAACGATCCTATATCGGTTAAACTTTCTAAATCTTCTGGTTTACAATTAAGAATGGTTGCATAATCACAATCGCACCTACTTGAACCAACCGGGCCGCGAAACAACTTAGTCGCCAAAAGATCGATACGGCCAGCAAAAATATGTGGCGCATATCCAAATGGCAACTTAATAAGCAAAGGATTAGGAGGTTCAGATCTATCAGAGATGTCTCCTAAATCAAAAGAATACTCTTTTCGAGAAAAAAACATCATAAGTATGTTTTCATCCTTTTAACGACGGCTGCTTCAAAAATGAGGTAAGTGATAGATTTGGTATTTTTCATGTTTCGTTGCCCGCCACATCTTTCCATTCGCCTTACCTACTATTCGTAGCGCGGCTCATGGAGCGATGCTTGGCGGGCATAAGAGTTTCTATTCCTCTCAGATTCGGAAAGAAACTCTAATGCGCTCTCGGGCAGAGTCGAACTGCCATCACAGCCTTCGGAGGGCCGCATTCTATCCATTGAACTACGAGAGCCGTTACACAATCTTTGTTAATTTCCCATCTAGAACAATTGGCTGCATGGCGTGCATTTCGGTTTTGTAATCCATGTCCGGAATCGGATTGAGAAGGAATATCTTCTTCCCAAGCCAATAGGCAAGTCCGATTTCGAGAAATGTATTACCACCGATGTAATTGGCTATCCCCTTTTTATCGTAATTGAGAACAAGAATGGCATCGGCGTCCTGCACTTTCTTGAAATGCGCGCGGATAAAATCATGCTCAATCTTGGCAGTAATTCGTTCCTCATCATCCTCCGGATGCTCATACCCAACGGTATCCATAAGCTCGATGCTTTTGGGAACAAACACGGCATGACCCATGCGTTCCAGTTGGGACCTCACGTCCCGCATCTCTTCATGAAACTTCATACTGCCACAAATTGTGATAGTCATAATTCTAAAATTCATGCGAATCGGAAACTATTTTTCCACCATCGACAATGATTGATTGCCCATTAATGTAAGAGGATTTCTCGCTTGCCAAAAAAGATACAACCTGAGCAATCTCTTCAACCTCACAGACCCGCTTCATGGGATATTGCTTGGATATGCCCTCATACCAAGTTTTTAATTCTTCCGGCGATCGGCTATTTTGGGAATTAGCGATTCTGACAAAACCTGGGCATACCGCATTGGCACGGATTTTCGGTCCAAAATCCACCGCAATCGTCCTGGTTAATGCATTAATTGCCGCTTTTGATACGGAATAAACGCTGAAGTTCGGCAAGGCATTGAAAGCGGCTAAAGAAGAAATATTAACTATTGTCCCGCCGCCTGATTTAAGCATAAGCGGAATTGAGTACTTAGCCATCTTAAAATATCCTCCGAGGTTAACGGCTAAAGTTTTATCCCACTCTTCTTCGCTAATCTCTATGATATTCTTTGCCATGCCGGGTCCGTATCTTGCTACACAATTTACCAAGCAATGTAAGCCTCCAAATTCAGTCTCAGCAACTTTAATAATTTTCTTGATCTCGTCCGTTTCGGTAACGTCAGCTTTTATAAATTTCGCATGTCCGCCGTTTTTTTCGATAATTTCGACCGTTCTTTTGCCCATCTCAAGCTGATCAACGACGATCACCGTATATCCATCCTGAGCCAACTGAATTGAAATAGCTCCGCCGATTGACGGACCGCCGGTTTTGTAACCCATTGAGCCACCGGTAACGATAGCAATTTTTGTATTCATAAGCGGAGGCGAGAGGATTTGAACCTCTGTGAGCCTTGCGGCTCGCTCGGTTTTCGGGACCGGCCAATTAAACCACTCTTGCACGCCTCCTTAAATGAATCAGCCAGAACCGAGAGTTTTGGCCGATTCGAGTTTTAGCGCGCCCGGCGGGAGTCGAACCCACAACCGTCAGATCCGCAATCTGATGCTCTATCCATTAAGCTACGAGCGCAAGACCTATGTATTATACCCATTTACCATGTACTTTTGTACTTCATAGGCGGTATGCACAATTCTTTGTCGAAGATCGACATCCTGATAAATCACGAAGCAAATCCCCATAAAATTTTTCCGAAATCGTTTAGAATTATGTCTTCTCTTTCGATAAATCTTTCTAAATTGACTATCGTGTACACCTAAAAGCTTCTTCCAGAAATTCCGGACAACAGTTTCTTTGTGATACCAGTGTATATACAAACCTATTTTAAGCTTTTTTAGATCCACCTGATAACATTCAGTAATGAGCTTAACAAACAACAAAATAAGGCGCGGATCAGTATTTGCGAACTTCACCGGTGCACCCCGCTCAGGAAGTTTTTGACCTTCTGCCCAGTATAAAATAGACAGGATTGACTTTTGGACATTTTTGTCTAAAAGAAAATGCCATTGTTCAACCTCTTCTTTGACACTGTCAATAATCACATCAATTTCTCTCTGACGCTTTTTTTTATTAGCTTCAGCTGCTTTCTCTCTAATTGATGCAAACCATGCATTGTGATTTGTGTGATAAAGTGTATTTGGTTTTTCAATTTTTTTTACCCATTCAAAAAGTGTGCTTTTGGCGACTTTATACGTTTTGGTTATTTCTCCATAACTGGCTCCATTCCTGCGCATTGTCCTCGCTTGTTCTTTTATCGACTCTTCCCACTTTTTTTTCATACGAACAGAATATAGGTTTTATTACATATAGTTTAGTTCGATATCTAACCGATGTCAATTAAATGGTTGGAGGCAAATAAAAAAGAGAACTCATGACGGAGAGACTATGAAGACGCGGGTTTTTCCAGGGGGATTTTTTTGGTAAGCCAGGAGGCGGCATTGTCAACCCACGTCTTCTCCGGCTCGGTGCGGAAAGGAATGTGTTTAGCGACAAGCTCCCTTACTTTCTCGTTATTCTGATCACCTAAAAGGATAATCATCCGTGGGGAAAGATACGGGCGCAGCACCATCATGTATTGCCCCCACTGTTCCTCCAGCCAAAAGTCCGCAAGCTCCTCCCAGCGGTAAAAGTGCCCGGCAGACTCTATTCCGAGATTAGTGATCCTGTGGGATACTTCCTCCGGCGGCACGGTAGAAAGGACATAAATCAAAAATACGATGGATAAAACAGCGGCGATGAGCACAAACTCCCGGGCAAAAACTAAAATGATGGAGAGGAGAAAAACAATAGCACCGATGTTGACAAAATATTCACGATCGCGCTTCTTAAACAAGCGTGATGGCGATGTCCAGGCAAGGAGTACTTCTTCAACCTGTTTTTCCATAAGAATAGTTTACCACAATATAACGTTTGGATAGTGGGTCATACGTTCCGGCTTATTGTTGTCTCCCAAAACGACGGCCACCATATCAATCCTGCAGTTAGTTTCGCGGCCTTCCAAATACACCGATGCCATGCGCTTTACCCGCTCTGCCTTGCCCTTGGTATACATGTCCTCCGGCATCCCAAAATCCAAACCTTTTTTCGTTTTTACTTCAACAAACACCAGCGTATCACCGTCTTTACAAATGAGGTCAATCTCCCCGAAGCGGGTGGAAAAATTACTCTTGACTATCTCGTACCCCTTATCTTTGAGAAAATTCCGTGCCAACTCTTCCCCGATGCGTCCCGTTTCCTTATTGTATATCTTCATAGGGCTTAAAGCGTCGGCCGGTACTGCAGGGCTTCCGCCATGTGTGTAACTGTGATATTGGCAACCCCACCAAGATCCGCAATCGTTCTGGCCACTTTAATGAGACGAAAATACGCCCGGGCTGAAAGATCGTAGGATTCAACCGCCAATTTTAAAATCCTCAATGTAGCCCCGTCCATCTCACAATATTTTTTGACGTGTTTATTTTTCATCTGTGAATTGGTATAAAACCCATCGTTTTTAAAACGCTTTTCCTGAATCGCGCGGGCTTTTAATACGAGCTCCCGCATAGTCTTTGAATTTTCTGCGTTTCCTTGTGCCCCGCTTAACTTTTCCGTTTCAACGGACGGCACCAAAACATGAAGATCAATTCTGTCAATTATTGGTCCGGAAAGGCGCGATCGGTACTTCCTTACTTGCTTGTCTGAACATATACATGCTCGTTTCGGATGCCCTAAATACCCACACGGACAAGGATTAACTGCCGATAAAAGCGTGAAACTCGCCGGATAAGAAACATGCGCGCCTACGCGGACTATACTCACTTCGCCATCCTCCATGGGTTGACGAAGTGACTCCAAAACGCTTCTTGGAAACTCCGCCATTTCATCCAAAAAAAGAACGCCTAAATGGGCTAGACTCACTTCTCCGGGCAAGGGATTGCTTCCTCCACCGATAATGCCAGCCGGCGAAATTCCGTGATGGGGACTTCGAAACGGACGCCTGCGCATAAGGGAGGCGCCTGACGGCAACAGTCCGGCAACCGAATAAATCCGTGTGACCTCAAGGGCCTCGGCGGTCGTTAGGGCGGGGAGCAAGCCCGGCATGGCCCGAGCGAGCATGGTCTTTCCGGCTCCCGGCGGACCGGACATCAAGAGATTGTGTCCACCGGCGGCAGCAATAAGCATTGCCCGTTTTGCCTGCTCCTGCCCCGCAACATCGGCTACATCAAACTCAACCGCATCATCGCGGGCAGCGACTTCTTTTATCGGAGTAAGACGTTTCACGGAAGGGCTCCCAAGAATATGGGCCACAAATTCTTTGAGGTGCCTGATCGGATACACACTAATCCCGTCCACAACCGCTGCTTCCCTGGCTGAAGCAAAAGGAACAAAGAGTTCTTTTATCCTGTGTTTCTTTGCAAAAAGCCCTACAAGGAGCACGCCCCTGGTTGCCCGTACGTCTCCGTCTAGCCCCAACTCCCCGTAAAATAGCGCGCTCATGGACGCATCCGGGAGTACAATTTGACCGGACGCAACAAGAATACCGATGGCAATGGGAAGATCATAGGCGCCGCCGTCTTTTGGTAAATCAGCCGGGGCGAGGTTCACCGTAATTTTTTTACCGGGAAAATCCATGCCGGAATTGACAATTGCCGTCTTCACGCGCTCCCTGGCCTCCTCGACTGCCTTACCGGCTAGCCCAACAATGGTAAATCCGGGAAACCCCTGTGTCGCTACATCGATCTCCACGTCCACTGGAACACTCACAAGCCCCATATGGGCGACAGATTTTAGCTTAACGAACATAATAGGTCCCCTCCCTCTCCATCACGTCGCCAGACAACATCAATAATGAGAGCTCAGCGCCGATTTTGTCAATAGGTTCACCCAATTTCCTAGAAATGTCGGATGCGTTCATGGATTCTGATTCTAAAAGTTTAATGATTGGGTTATCGCTCGGGGCTTCTTTCTTTAAACTTTCGCTCCTGGGTATCCAAATCTGCGCGTGACCATCAGCTACGAGTTGATTGGTACCCTCCGATGTTTTTGAGGTCACCGGCCCGGGAACTGCCCAAAGTGTCCTTTTGAGCTTTTGGGCAATACGTGCAGTAATGAGTGCTCCGCTTTTTACTGCTGCTTCTACTACAAAAACGTCATTGGCAATAGCTGCGACGACCCTGTTTCTCATGGGAAACGTCCAGAGTGTGGGTTTTTGGTCTTCCCATTCCGAAAGAACGAGTCCGTTTTTTTCAATCTCACCCATGAGCTTCTTATCATCCCTATCCATACCATTCCAGCTTATCCCCCAACCTAAAACTGCTATCGTCCGACCGCCACACTCAAGACACTGCCGATGCGCGACCTGGTCCACACCGTACATAAAACCGGAAATGATCGTATAGCCCTCCTGCACAAGCTGCGGCACCAGCTTCTCTATCACCATCCGGCCGTACTGCGTCATCCGCCTGCTGCCAACCACCGCCGCACACTTAGTGAACAAAGACTCATCCCACGTGCCGCGGTAATACAGTTGTTTTGGTGGACTGGAAAGATCATCAAGCGAGGCGATGTGTGGAGCAATATTGGTCATATCGACTGTCAGCGGAGGGGACAGGACTCGAACCTGCAAGCCCTTACGGGCGCCAGTTTTCAAGACTGGTGGAATACCATTATCCGACCCCTCCATTTGGCGGAGGGTACAGGATTTGAACCTGTGCGAGCCTTATTCAGACTCAAGAGATTAGCAATCTCTCGCTTTTAACCACTCAGCCAACCCTCCGTGGATTGAATTATACCAGGTGCCCTCTATTAGTCTCTACTTTGAATGACAAGCGCTTTGCCGTTGTGGACTTCAATCGTGGCCTCATCGCCACGAATTTCATTACTTATACCCAGCGTTTGGCCACGGCGAATGAGCGCATGGGAAACATCATAGAGGAAACCCGTAAGGGATACTTCTATTGTTTCGCTTATCGGAAGAACAGAAACATACGGATATCGAACTTCCTTTCTCAACGTCAATCGGCTCGTCGCAATTCTCACTTCATTACTCTGATCCCGGATAACACCAACTCCATGTAATCTTTCGAGAAGATGGATATTGCCGATGGTATGATCGAGTCTCGTCCCTATGCTGCCATAGATCGTGACGTGTTGTGGTTTTAATAAAATCGCGTGATCAATAGCGAGTTCCATGTCTGTTGCGTCTTTTTCTGAAGGATACTTTTTTACCATTTTAACCCGTTTCTTTATTTCTTCTAATTCTTTTAAAGAAACAGAATCAAAGTCTCCAATGGCGATATTTGGTGTAATGCCATTGGTAATGAGCCAATATGCGCCACGGTCAACACCAATAACATAATTGCTTTTGATAATTTCAGGAAGAAATTGTTTTGATAGCCTTCCTCCACCAACAACAGCAACAGTCTTCGGATGGTTCATATCAACGGGCCATCGTGACGGCCCAAACAGATTTTGCGCCTGCGCGCTTGAGGGTTTCCCCTGCCGCGCGCATGGTCGCACCGGTAGTGAAGACATCGTCGAATAAAATAATAGTCGAATTAGGAATTACGAATTTTGAATTATGAATAGAGAACACATTCTTCATATTCTTTAATCTCTCTTTTCTGTCCTTCATTTCCACTTGCGGCGTCGTTTTTATCACGCGCTTGAGAATATCTGTTCGTATGGGTATATGCAACCGGTCGGCAAGGAGTCGACCCAAAACTTCAGCCTGGTTGAAGCCGCGATCGCGAAAACGGGTTGGATGGAGGGGAATGGGAAAAAACGAAGCTTCGTTAGTTCGTAGTTTCGTTACTTCGTTGAAAAACGAAACAGGAATAAGGGAAACAAATTCCTTTGCGAGATCGGTGACGCGGCGGTATTTAAGCGTCTTGACGGCTTGCTTAATAATTCCGTCGTAACGAAATATGCTCGTCAGACCATCCAAAGAATAGTTTGTTTTACACCGCGGGTGCGTCATACCGCGAAATGCCAACCGACCGCAAACAGGACAAATTGCTTCATTTGCTCCGATGGTTCTAATAGAAGAAGCGCAATGGTTGCAGAAGTACTTCCCAAACCGCGAGCACGTAAGACAGTGCTTTGGAAAAAGTATGTCTAAGATGTTCACAAGATTGTGGAGATGCCGAGTAATGAGCTCGGGTCCGGGAAAGTACACTGATAACGTCTACAAGCGTAGTCCGTTTGGTACCATCATGCAGAAAGAAACGGACAAATACCTGCACAATGGTTTGACCTTTTTGCTCCGGAATCAGTCGGTCAATTGATTCCTGACGTCCCGGCTAAGTTTCCGCCTAGCGCAATCCACCGAGAAAGATTATCGCTAAACGTCTCTCGTTACGCAGCTAATGAAAGTTGCGCAAATCGAGAAGGCGTACCGAAAAAGTAGGCTCGCAAAGCTGCGAGTTCCTCACGGAGCGCCTGTTTTCTGTCTGAGTTATCAGCAGATAAATTTTAACAAAGTTTTACGGCTCTTTTGTCATCGCCGGCTTGCAGTTGTTAATGTACTATCCCCGTCGAATCAATCATCCCCGTTATTTTATTTTTCCTTTAAACTCAACCTCTAATTCCCTCTTCTGGTCTTCCCGCTTTTTTGCCTCGCGCTTTTCGTACTGCTTTTTGCCGCGCGCAAGCCCTACTTCGAGCTTGACCAGAGGACCTTTAGTATACCAAGAAAGGGGTACCAGGGTCAAATTTGCGCCGTCAAGCTTGCCCTTAAGGCTCACGATCTCTTTTTTGTGGAGAAGTAGTTTTCTGGTGCGCGCCGGATCGTAGCCCTCGGGACGAGCGTAGATGTAGGGGAAAATCTGGGCACCAACCAGGTAGATTTCTGATCCTATAACTTTGACATAGGAGCCGTCCAGCTTCGCGTGACCACTCCGTAAAGACTTTACTTCTGCACCCACGAGATGGATCCCGGCTTCAAAACGGTCTGTTATTTCGTAATCAAAGAATGCTTTACGGTTGACAATTTTCATTTCAGTTTCACAGAGTATAGCTTGCCACCTGCTAAAAGCAAAATGAGCTTGAGCCTCTCGGAAACAACGAGTTGGGTGGGGGTGATCTGACCTGTCCAGACGTACTGGGCAAGGTACACGCCGTCTTTGTCCAGAACCACCACCCGCTTATTATCGCTATCCAAAACATACAGGTTTTTATCCTCCTCCGTGGTTGCTACCACAAGCGTTTTACCCAAAAGTGGCTCGACACCGCGCGGCGCAAACGATTCCTCTTTCCCCCCGACAAAATGGAGAATCTTTCCGTCCCGTGTCCCCACCCATACGCCACCGTCTACAGCCATACTGGTAGCAAGGCCCAAATCCGGCAACGTATCGGGATTTAAGTACTCACGCGTTTCGGAGAAGCCAACATCAGTTGCAATATACTTCCAAATCCTGCTTTTGCCTGTGTCTAACAGGTACAAGTTACCGCCGTAAGATATAAAGGAGTTAATATTTCCCCACTGGTCATCCCTTTTCACAATCAAGGGCGTCGTTTTTCCTTCCCGCGCCGATATGCGGTGAATGCCGCCACCTGCGAGCACAAACGTGATATCCCCATGCATTGTAAGAAGTGTAGCGCCCCGATAACTTTCTCCCCCCGCCACGATCCTGCCATTCTTAGCCGGAATGCTGACCGTCGCCACCGTCGGGCCGCGGCTATCCAAGAGTGCAACAATATCGCTATTTTGCCCGAGTGAAGAAATCGTGGCCGATGCTTTTAAAAGCGAAAGGTCGTAAAACAACGCCGGTTCGACACTATTCACCTGCATTGCAATCGTAAGTTGATCGGTAACATCTTTATAAAGTTTTGCTACGGCTTTGCCCTCAAGGCTTGAAGGCGACAAACTCTCCTGAAGCGGCAGAAGCCCGTCACGGGCAACAACTAAGCGCTCCCGCGCTTTCACCGGATTGAGTTCAAAAAGTGCCGCGCCCTCGTCGAACGCATACCGGGAATCCGTTAATGTGCGCGCGACATCAGCACGAACTTTTTGTCCCATTTGTCGGGCAATTCCCAGTGCAACGCTTATGACAAACAGGAAAATAAGCATTGCGCTGATAAGCACCATAGGCCGGCGCCACGCAATCGGCATATTCCGTAATCGTTCTTTGATATAAACGCGGCCGATGCTTTGTCGCACGCGCGGCGGCA
>JGI1357J11328_10000915_pt1 | contig 23694 bp, 26 predicted proteins | sample Subgrocontami54m_FD_11328 | JGI IMG/M metagenome (IMG submission 11328)
GCTGCACAGGGCGTGCCGTCGCTTACCGCCGGCAGCGCGGGTTTTATCCTCAACGTTCCTTATCTCGAGTACGGCAGCGGCGCATCGAAGCTGGCGTTCGCGGCGGCGCTGAATTCGGGAGACCTGAGCAGTTTTACGCTCGATGCGGCGTCGGTGGCTTCGCGTTCGCCGCTTGCGGCAGTGGCAGAAAGCCCGGTTGTCGCTCCGTTCAATTCCGGCTACCGATTCCATATTCCGCGCCTGAGCTACTTTGATGGCAGCGCTACCCGCTATTATTCGGTGACCCTCACCTCAGCCGATCTCAGCCGCTTCACGGTCGATGCGGTTTTGGTGAGTGAAATAACGGCACCCGGTACTTTATCGGCGCCAGCGGGAGTCACAGTGACCAATGTCAGCCCGCGCACCGTCGGCGTCAGCACCGTCTATTCTTCGGGCAAACTTCTGGTGGGATGGACCGCGCCGAGCGGGTATTCGGTCGACCACTACGAAATCACCGCGACCGAATCGGTGTATGGCGCGAGCACCAGCGTAACGGTTGCGGNGGGGGCAACTAGCGCAACGCTGACCGGACTCAAGGCGGCAACCCCGTATGCCGTTACGGTAAAGGCGTGCAGTAACAGCGCGTGTTCGCAGTCGGGAGCGTCTGCGCCGGCGAGCGCAACCACATCCGAGGAATACTGGCAGCTTCAGGGTAGCGGCAATACGGTCAGCGGCCTGACCAAAATCGTCAGCGACGGCAACGCGCGGATCAGCGCGACCCGCTTCGGCACCGAGGCGGGGGTCAATGCCTCGCGGATACAGCTTTATTACGGGCCCATGGCAACAGCGACCCAGCAACTCGCCGTCGCGGCAACCGCGCTCGCAACGGATGCCGCGAACCCCGCGAGCTACCTCAACTTTACCAGCATGTCCGGAACCACCGGACTGCTTTCTCCGTCGGCGGCGACAACCCTGGTCAAGCAGGTCGCGACCGGGCAGGGCGTGCCGCTTTCCGCAGCCATGGGCGGCAGGGTGCGACTGTTTTTCGAAGCAATGGGCAGCGACAACAAGACGCGCATCCAGTACCTCGACAGTCAGGACGGCTACACCGGGCGCGATTTCAATTCAGGAAGCACCGCGACCTGCTCGACGAGCGCCGATTATCAGTCGGGCGGCGGCTGCGTGCCCACGGTTGCCATCGGCGTCGAGGGCGACAGCACGAATGCCAACAGCAAGATCAGCAATGCCCGCCAGTTCAAACTCGGCTTCCCCATCCTGAACGACTGGCGCTGGGACGGCGCCGCCGGCACTTTCATGGTATTCACCACCGACCGGGTGAGCGGCTGCAGCGATTTCAACATGAACCACGGTTACGCGGTGTGGGACGGGTCCCGATGGAACGTGCAATACGATGCGAGCGGCTGTCCCAAGCTGTTCAAGAGCGTACAGGCGGCGTTTCCGATGCACATTGGCGAGGCGCGTTACAAAATCTATTTTGGCGACCCATCGATCACGACCGGCAGGGGCAATTCCAACCTTCCATTTCTGGGACCCAAGAAACTCATCTACGCCGATGGACGCGGCACGGGTTCCGCAACCCGGGTCGATTTCGAGGATTGGGAGTCAACTGCATCCGGGCGAAACGTGGTTTTCGTCTGGCCCAACGGCGAGCAGTTAAGCGCCGGCGCCGAGGGCTACATCGACGATTTCCACTTCCTCGCGCCGACCGGCAGTCTCGACCTTCAGGTCATGTATCTGGCGATCACCGAGGGAACATTTGCGCCGATCGGAGCAGCGGCGCTGCTGCTAAATCCCTGAGCGGGGTAAATCCCTGAGCGGGGTCAGGTCTTGCTTTTTGCGTCAGCGCCGGCTGAACGCCAGCGGAATGCGGCGGCGGCCGAACTGGCCGTCGAATACCTCGAACGCTCCGGTGACGGGAGTTGCGCAGTGCGGGCATTTGCCCTCGGGCGTGAGCCGGTAGGACGTGATCTCGTGCCAATCGCGCACGATCAGCGCGGCGCAGCACGACGGGCAGTAGGTGGTGCCGCCTTCTGCATCGTGGATGTTGCCGGTATAGACATAGTGCAGGCCGGCATCCAGGGCGATCCGACGTGCATGCTGCAGCGTTGCGGGTGGCGTGCGCGGGAGATCGGTCATCTTGAAATCGGGATGAAACGCGGTGAAGTGCAGCGGCACGTCCGGCCCAAGTTCTTGCATGATCCATGCGCACTCGGCGGTGATTTCCTCGGCTGAATCGTTCTGGCCCGGAATCAGCAGTGTCGTGATCTCGAACCATACGTCCGTCTCGTGCCTGAGGTACACCAGCGTGTCGAGCACCGGCCTGAGATGCGCGCCGCACAGCTTGACGTAGAATTCGTCGGTGAACGCCTTCAGGTCGACGTTGGCGGCATCCATCTTGGCGTAGAACTCGCGTCGTGGTTGATCGTGCATGTAGCCGGCGGTGACGGCGACGGTCTTCACGCCGCGCGCGCGGCATGCGTCGGCGACGTCCATCGCATACTCGGCGAAGATCACCGGGTCGTTGTAAGTGAAGGCGACGCTCTTGCAGCCGCTATCGACCGCAGACTGAGCGATCGCCGCGGGCGAGGCCTGGTCGGCCAGCCGGTCCATGTCCTTCGATTTGCTGATGTCCCAGTTCTGACAGAACTTGCACGCGAGGTTGCAGCCTGCGGTGCCGAATGAAAGCACGCTGGAGCCGGGATAAAAGTGGTTGAGCGGTTTTTTCTCGATGGGATCGATGCAAAACCCCGACGAGCGGCCATAGGTGGTGAGGATCATCTCGCTGCCGACGCGCTGGCGCACGAAGCAGGCGCCGCGCTGGCCGGAGTGCAGCCGGCAGTCGCGCGGGCACAGGTCGCATTGCATGCGCCCGTCGTCGAGCATGCGCCACCAACGGCCCCGGTATTGATCGGGCGCCGCTTTGACCGGCGTTACTGTTCCGACCACTTGTTCACCGAGTAGCGCGAGAGCTTCACCGCAGCGTCCCAGAAATCAGGCGGCAGCCCGGCTTTGTATTTGAGATGGCCGAGGAATACGCGCGGGTCGTGGAAATCCTCCCACACCTGCGGCAGAAACGTGCCGCGATGGTGGCCATACTCGAAAATCACGCCGTCGATTTCGGGCCTGAGTTGCGCGAGCGCGTCGTCCTCGTCGCGGAATGTGACACTTTCGATTGAGGACAGCACTGAAACCTCGACGCGAACCGCGTCGAACTCGTGCCGCTCGAGCGGCTTGAAGCGGGGATCGCGGAAGGCGGCGGCGACCGCGTTGGCTTCGACGTCGGTGCGCAAGGGACGGTGGGCTTGCAGCGTGCCGATACAGCCACGCAGCTTTCCCTGCTGCTTCAGCGTGATGAAAGATGCGCCGATACCGCGCAGCCACTCAGCGTCGCCGCTCGCGGCGTGCGGCGCGCCAAGCTGGCCGGCAATCGCTGCGCGCGCCAGCGGCAGCAGAATTTCGCCCGCTTCCTGTGGCAGCGTGGCGCTGCCGGGTTGCAGCGGTGGCGCGCCCGGATCAATGGACATGCGGCGTCTCGTAAAACGCAAATGCGCCGTATCCAACCACCCGCTTGCGGTCGCCGGCGGTGTCGCCGGAATTGCGTAAATCGAGCAGCTGCGGCGTGAGACCGCGCCGGCGCGCGGCGAGCACCAGGCCGTTGACCGGCGTGCCGCCGCAGGCCTGTTCGTGCGAGATGTCGGAGCGCAGGTCGAGGATTGCCTGCGCGGTAACGCGGTCAATCGCCTGCGCCTCGAGGTAACTCAGGTAGTGCGAAAGGTCGGAACTCACCACGATCAGCGTTTCGGCGCCGCCCCACAATGCATCGAGCACCTGCGCGACTTCATCCGCGGTGGCATCGCCGACCGCCAGTGGCGCGACGCGGAACTTGCCGAGCATGGTTTGCAGAAACGGCAGATGTACTTCGAGCGAATGCTCGAGCGCGTGCGCCGCTGCGCTCGCCGTTACTTGCGGCAGCGTCGACAGCTTCGCGACGGCGTCGTCGTCAAGCGGGATGTTGCCGAGCGGCGTTGCCATTGCGCTCGCACCGGGCCATGCCAGACCGCGCAGCGGCACGCGGTGCACCGGCCCGAGCAGCACCACGCGCGATATTTTCCCGCGCGACTGCGCCAGCCGCGCGTAGGCTGTTGCCGCAATCGGCCCCGAATAGACATAACCCGCGTGAGGAACAATGATCGCCTTCGGCACGGGTTTGCCACACGCGGCGGACGCGGCGGCTGCGAGCAGCGCACCGACATCGCGCGCCAGTTCGGGCGCGGCGGCCGGGTAAAACGATCCCGCAACCGCGGGCGGGCGTACTGCATTCATGGGAGCCACGTGCGTTATGTTCCTCGCGTTGAGCGTTGAATGCAACGCGTGCGGGCCGGTATCCGCGCCCGATGGCACTCGGCCGCGCAACGCTAAGGGTTTGAACTGCTGGTACAATTGCCACTCATACCGATTTTTCGCGAAATCATGTCGAAACTGTTTGCCCTGATACCCGCCGCCGGCAGCGGTTCGCGCATGGGGGGGGAGCTGCCCAAGCAGTATCTGCCGCTCGCCGGCAAACCGCTGCTGTTTCACGCCCTCGACAGCCTGTGCCGCCATGCCGCGATCGAGCGGGTGTTCGTGGTATTGGCGCAGGGTGATGCGCATTTCGCGCGCCACGACTGGCAGCCACATGACGCGAGGCTGGCGCCGCTCTATTGCGGCGGAGAAACCCGCGCCATGAGCGTATTCAACGGCCTGCTTGCTGCACACGAGGTGATTGACGACGCCGATTGGGTACTGGTGCACGATGCTGCGCGCCCGTGCCTCACGCCGGAGGCGCTCGAAAGTCTGATTGCAGCATTGCGCGACGAGCAGACCGGCGGTCTGCTCGCCTTGCCGGTCGTCGACACGCTCAAACGCTGCAGCGCCGATGCGCGTGTGGTGCGGACCGAACCGCGCGAGAATCTGTGGCAGGCGCAAACGCCGCAGATGTTCCGCTACCGGCTGCTGCTGGAAGCGCTGCGCACGGGAAATCCGGCGCAGGCGACCGATGAAGCCGGTGCGATCGAGCAACTCGGTCTCCAGCCAAAACTGGTGCCGGGCGACAGCCGCAACATAAAAGTGACTTATCCTCGGGATCTTGCGCTTGCTGCGCTGATTCTGAAAGGCATGGAATCATGAGAATCGGACAGGGTTTTGATGCGCATGCGTTGGTGGACGGGCGCAAACTGGTGATCGGCGGCGTGACCATACCCTATCACCGGGGCCTGGAAGGCCATTCGGATGCCGACGTACTGCTGCACGCGATCTGCGATGCGTTGATCGGGGCGGCCGCGCTCGGTGACATCGGCGCGCATTTTCCCGACAGCGATTCCAAATACCGCGGCATCGACAGCCGCAAGCTGTTGCGCGAGACCGCCGTATTGCTCGGTAAAAACGGCTGGCGGCCGGTCAATCTCGATGCGACCATTATTGCGCAGGAACCGCGCATGGCGCCGCATATTCCGGCGATGATAGCCAATATCGCCGCTGACCTCGGCATGCCGCGGCGCGACGTCAACATCAAGGCCAAGACCACCGAAAGGCTTGGTTTCACCGGTCGCGGCGAGGGAATTGCCGCCGAGGCGATCGCGCTGATCACATGGCTGGCGCCGGAACCCCGCCCCGACAGCGTGTAATTCCGCGGTTGCGCGCGGTGCGCGTGTTCTTCGCGTTGTGGCCGGATGAAATCGTGCGCAGCGCACTCGACCTCCACGCCGGATATTTGCGCCGCAGTTGTGGCGGGCGCGCCACGCGCCGCGAGAACCTGCACCTGACGCTGGTGTTTGTCGGCGATATCGAGGTCGCGCGGCTGGATGAACTCCGGTCCGTGGCCGGCGCGATTGCCGCGGCGCCGTTTGAACTGGTGCTCGATCAGTTCGAATACTGGCGGCGCAACCGCATCGTGTGCGCGTCACCGCTGAGCGTGCCGGGGCCGCTGCGTGAACTGGTGGCACAGCTCGAGGGCGGGCTGGGCCGGGCAGGGATTGAATTCGACCAGAGACCGTATGTGCCGCACGTAACACTGCTGCGTGACGCGCGCGCGTCCGCGATGGTGCCGATGCCGGGTCTGGCGTGGCCGGTCGGCGATTTCGTGCTGGTTCAGTCAGCGAGCGGCGCCCGTGGGCCGGAATACCGTGTACTGGCACGCTGGGCATTGCGCGCCGAGCGGCAGTGACCGGGGAATGATGACCTCCGCCCGGTATTCCTGAGGAGTTCTCCCGGCGTGATCTTACTTTGCGGGCGCGCGTTTCGCCGGCGCCGGCTTGGTCGCCGGCGCGTCCCGCTCGTGCAGATCTTCGACGATACGGATCGCAGCGCCGAAAAAGCTCAGGGACGGATTTTCACGGCAGTATTGGTCCAGATATTGCTGCAGCGCTTCGCTGCCCGGGAGCGCGCCGACTTTGACTTGCTGCGCCGGATTCGCATAGTTATGCCCCGAAACGAAACCGCGCACCCAGTATTCGTAGAGCGCGCGTACCGCCTTGTTGCCGGCCGATTTGCTCCAGGTGGTGCACGAGGCATCGTCACCCCAGAAGATGTTGACTTGCCGGCTCTGCGCCAGCACCGGCGTTGTCAGCAGCATGGCGAGCAGTGCTGCTGCTCCATACAAAGTTTTCATGGGGTTCTCCCCGCGCGGATTCGAATGCGGCTATGCTAGCAGGAATCGGTTCCTTAGCCGAATATTGGCGCGCGTTGGCGACCGTGTACATATAATGTGTGACGCGCGCATGCAGGAGGGCAAATGGACTACGTCAGCGTTTTCAGCCGCCAGGAATCTGGTCCGGGTATGGACAAAGGGGAATACCTGGTATTGCCCGAGTGGGGCGGGCAGGAGTGGCGGAAACTATTCGCCGCGACCACCTCACGCCCGTTCAAGGCGGGTGAGTTCGTGATCCAGCATGGCATCGAGGACCGCTCGGTGTTCTTCGTCGCCGCCGGCTCGCTCGAGATAGGGGTGACCTACCTCGATGGCGTGAGTATCAATCTGCTTGCCAAGATCGGTCCCGGCAGCGTGGTCGGCGAGCAATCGTTCTTTGACGGCCGGCCGCGTTCGGCCAACGTGTGGGCGATCACCGACGGTGAACTGCTGTGCCTGACGCAGGAAAAGTTTCGCGAGCTTGCCGATACCGAACCCAAGCTCGTGTGCGGCCTGTTGCTCGCGCTCAGCCGTATTCTGTCGCTGCGACTGCGCTACACCACGTTCCGGGTGCGGAACTGATCCTTCCCTTCCGGCAGTCAGCTTTCGGCCCTGGGCAAGGGAAATTCCACGCGCGCTTCCAGCCCGCCGCCGGCGCGCGCGAGCAGGCATATGCTGCCGCCATGCAGCCTGGCGATGCGGTCGACGATCGCGAGCCCCAAACCGGCGCCGCTGGTACTGCGTGCCTCGTCCAGGCGCGTGAAAGGCTGCAGCATGCGCCCGACTTCGGCGGCGGCTATACCCGGGCCGCGATCGAGTACCGACAGTCGTACGCGTCCGTCGGTCAGGACGGTTTCGATTTCCACGTCGGCTCCGCCATGGTGCAGTGCGTTGTCGATCAGATTCGTCAACAGGCGCCGGATCGCAATTGCCTGCATCTGCAACTGCGGCAAGCTTCCCAGTCGCGCGGTGATGGCCCGGCCCTGACGCCGATAGCGCTCAAGCTCTGAATTTACCAGCTCATTCAGATCCAGCGCGGTGGCGGTAACTTCTTTGCCGGTCACGCGCGCGAACTCGAGGAACTGGCTGATCACTGCGTCGGCGTCCTCGATGTCCTGCGTCATGCCTTTCCTGAGCGCGGCATCGGCGCCGGAATCCAGCATTTCGAGGCCCAGCCGCAGGCGCGCGAGCGGCGTGCGCAAATCGTGCGATATCCCGGCCAGCAACAGCGCGCGGTCTTCATCGATGCGTTTGAGGTCAGCCGCCATCTGGTTGAAGGCGCGCGCGAGGGTGCGAATTTCGGTCGGGCCGGATTCGGTCACCGGCGGCGGTGTGCCGCCATGTCCTATTGCTTCCGCCGCCCGTGTCAGCTCGCGCAACGGTCGATTGATGCGAACCACGATTACGAATGCGCCGAGCACAGAAAGTGCCAGCACCAGCGCGCCCCAGCCGACCCAGCGCAGCTGTGTCGCGCGCTCGATGCGCTCGCGCGGCAGCTTCACCCAATATTCCTCGCCGTCAATTTTAAAACTTACCCACACGCCGCGTATGCCGTCACGCGTACCCAGCACCCGGGTGCCTGCGCCGAGCCGGCGTTGCACTTCGGCTGCGATCATCTGCACGAACGGACGGTCGGGTAGCGCCCCGACCGGCTCGTTCGGCTCGGCAATGTAGACCTGGATTCCTTCCTGTTGCGACAGTTCGCGCAGCAGTCCCAGCCGCTTCTCGGGATGCGCCGTGACCAGCGCCGAACGGGTCAGGTTGACCGCGCTCGCGATTTGCTGCGCGATCTGCTTCGCGCGCGGCTCGCGCTCCGAGAAGCGGGATATCTGCAGCCAGGCAAAGTGGCCCGCAGCCATCAGCAGTGCGAGCAGCAGCACGGTGCGCCACAGCAGGCTGCGGGGGAACAGGGTCATGATGCGAGGGGCGCGCCGCTAGGCCGCTGGTTTGCCGTCAGGGATGAACACGTATCCGAATCCCCACACCGTCTGAATGTAGGCCGGTTTGGCGGGATCGGTCTCGATCAGTTTGCGCAGCCGCGAGATCTGCACGTCGATCGAGCGGTCGAACGCGCCGAACTCACGGCCGCGCGCGAGTTCCATCAGCTTGTCGCGCGATAGCGGTGTGCGCGGATGCTGCACCAGTACCTTGAGCAGTGCGAACTCGCCGGTGGTGAGCGCAATGCTTTGAGCATCGCGCGCGAGGCTGCGCGCGGCGAGGTTGAAGCTGAATTCGCCGAACTCGACCACCTGCTGTCCGGCGGCCGGCGCGCCCGGCGGCGGGGGCGGCGGCACGCGCCGCATAATCGCCTGGATACGCGCCACCAGTTCGCGCGGGTTGAACGGCTTGGGCAGATAATCGTCGGCGCCGAACTCGAGTCCGACGATGCGGTCGACATCGTCGCCTTTGGCGGTCAGCATGATGATGGGCACATTGTTGCCGAGACCGCGCAGCCGCCGGCAGATCGACAGCCCGTCTTCGCCCGGCATCATCAGGTCCAGCACCATCAGGTCGTAGCGCTCGCGCGCAAGCCAGCGGTTCATTTCGTTGCCATCGGCGACGCCACGCACACTGAACCCCTGCCCGGTCAGATAGCGGTTCAGCAGTTCGCGCAGCCGTACGTCGTCGTCTACGACAATGATGCGGGTGGGGGTCTCGTTCATGGCCGCAATCCTAACGTGTTGAAACCGCCGCTTCCACTGCTTTGTAAGCGCTTGTTGCGAGGAGTGCCGTTGAAACAAATTGTTACAATAATCCGGTTGTCGTTAACAGCCTGCTTACAAACGCGGCGTAGCATTGGTCAACGCCGGAAAACCAATGGCGTTGAATGAAACAAGGGCATGCGTTTCCTGTACCGATCCCGACTTGGGGCACGAAGCTGATGAAAATACCGACTGGCGCAATCCTGGTGCTAACCGCGGTTTTCGCGTTGCCCGCGGCTGCAGATTCCTGGTACATCCCGGGCGGTGGGGTACTCAAGGTTCAGGCGCCGCACCAACGGCCGGGCGGGATGCAGCGCGAGTCCCGGCCACAGCGGGATTTCCGGGATAACGAGATGCCGCCGGAACGCGGGCAGCGCCGCGGCGGCCGGCTTACCGACGACGAGCGGCGCGAACTGCGCCGCGATATCGATCGCGCGGACCGCGAGATTTACAAGAGACAGCCGCAGCGCTGAAGCCGTCGCCGTCTGAAACGTCACATTAACCGTTAAGGAACCAGACCAGATATGAATCGCTTATCACTCATTACCCTGAGCGCACTTTCGCTACTGGCTGTTTACGCTGTGCCGGCGATGGCGCAGGGCTTGCCGGGCGCCAACGTGCGCGCCGAGGGCAAGGCCGGTGCTGCTGCGGAGCGTCCGGCCGACCGCGACGCGATGAAGAGCCGCATGCAGGAGCGCTGCAAGGAAAACCCGCAGCAATGCGAGGAAATGAAGGCAAAAATGAAGGAGCGCCACGCGCAGTGCAAGGCCGATCCCGAGAAATGCCGTGCGGAGAAGAAAGCGCGCAGGGACGAGTACTGCAAGACCAATCCGCAGCGCTGCGAGGAAATGAAAGCGAAGCACGAAAAGCGGCGCGCGGAATGCAAAGCCGATCCCGAGAAATGCCGCGCGGAAATGAAGGCGCGCCGGGAAGAGCACTGCAAAGCCGATCCGCAGCGCTGTGAGGAGATGAAAGCGAAGCACGAAAAGCGGCGCGCGGAATGCAAGGCCGATCCCGAAAAATGCCGCGCCGGTGGGGACCGCAAGCCGGAGAGCAAGTAACACGCCGACGATAATGAGGCGTCTGCTTTTATTGATGCTCGCGCTGTTCGCGCTGCCCGCGGCGGCAATCGGCGGCCGGACCATGGGCTTCGATGAGGCGCGCCACCTGCTGAACCGCACCAGCTCCGCCGCCGGCCCCGAGGACATTCAGGCCTTTGCAGGGCTTACGCGCGAGCAGGCGGTTGACCGCCTGCTGGCAGGGGCCGGAATGCGGCCGGCAGGCACGCCCGCGCCGACCTGGGTCCATCACTTCGAGTCGCCGCGCCGCGTGCGCCTGTTGGGCGAGGACGAGCGTAAGGCGTTCCAGCGCGCGCAGTTCGAAAAGGGCATCGAGTTGCGTGCATGGTGGCGGACCGAAATGCTGACGACCCCCTCGCCGTTGACCGAGAAAATGGTGCTGTTCTGGCACAACCATTTCGTCTCCAGCCTGCAGAAGGTCAAGTCACCGGTGCTGATGTACCGCCAGAACCTGCTGCTGCGCAAGCACGCGCTTGGTTCCTTTGGCGAGCTGCTGCACGATATCTCGAAGGACCCGGCGATGGTGGTGTATCTCGACAGTGCGTCGAACCGCAAAGGCCAGCCCAACGAAAACTTCGCGCGCGAGGTGATGGAACTGTTCACGCTTGGCGAGGGCAACTATACCGAAAAGGACATCAAGGAGGCGGCACGCGCATTCACCGGCTGGGGGATCGACCCCGACAGCGGCGAATTCGTATTCCGCGGTCCAGCGCACGACACCGGAGTGAAGTCGGTACTGGGCCGCAGCGGCAACTTCGACGGCGACGCGGTGATCGATATCCTGCTCGCGCAGCCGCAAACCGCCGAGTTCATCGTCGCCAAGCTGTGGCGCGAGTTCGTGTCGCCCGATCCGGATGCGGCGGAAATCAAGCGCGTCGCGCGCGTACTGGCGTTGACCAACACCGAGCAGTTTCTGCGCCAGGCCAGGCAAACGGGCATGGAGGGCAGCTCGCGCAATCCCGCGCTCAATCACATCCTCAAGGTCGGACAGGACGTGGCGCAGGCCGCCTCCCATCTCAACACCAGCCCTCCGTACCGCACTGAGTTTCCGAATCATGCGTTGGGCCAGGCGTTCAAGGCCGCGGCCCAGGTAATCGCGGGTAAAGCGGGTGTCGCGGCGGTCAAGGTGTCGCACAACGGTTTTGACACCCACGGCGGCCAGCAGGGGGTACACGCGCGATTGCTGCGGGAGCTGGCCGAAGGACTCATCGCGATGCGCGCCGCCATGCAGGAGATCGGGCGTTGGGACTCAACGCTGATGATGACCTATGCGGAGTTCGGCCGGCGGCCCCGGGAGAACCAGAGTGGCGGTACCGACCACGGCAGCGCCAGCGCGCATTTCGTGCTCGGCGGCCGCGTCAGGGGCGGTATCTACGGCCTGCCGCCTGCATTAACCCGCCTCGACGGCACCGGCAATCCGCCGTACGCGGTCGATTTCCGCAGCCTTTATGCGACCGCTCTCGAGAAGTGGTGGGGCATCGATTCGAGCGGCGTGCTGAACGGCAGATACACGCCGCTCGACGTGCTCAGGACCTGAGTACGCGATACACCGGAGGCCCCCCGCAGTCGCGACTGGATCCGAATCCGGACCGCGCATTTTGCTTGCCGCCGGGCGCTTCCGGCGGCCCGTCCCATCCCCGCGCGGCGCCCGAAAAAGGCGCGGCCGGCCGTCATCATGACAGGCGCATTATGGGCCGCCGGCCACGGCTCTTTTATTGCCGCCTGGAACCCGGTTTTTATGCCGCAGACCCCTGATTTAATATATCATTGGGCGAAAGCGGGAATCCCGCTGCCGGTGCCCTGTTCAGGGCGGCGGCTTTGGTGCGAGCACATCTACACGGAAGACATGCCATGCTAGCGACACGGATACGCCAAAAAGACGGGATTTTCTATGTGGTGAGCTATCCCGCGAAAGACATCCTGAACAAGGTGCGATTCATCAGCCGCTACTACGGCGAGGACGAGCAGATCGCGCCGCAGTCCGTCCCGCAGAACGATGAAATCGCCCAGTTCATCTCGCGCATCGAGCGTACCGACGCGGCGTTTCAGCGCCAGTTGTCGCGCGCCAAAGTGCGCTCGCTCAAGAATTTCTACGAAATGGCGGTCACGCAGCCGCCGATTCCGGGCACCGTGCTGCTCTTCACCGGCGAGACGCTCGGATTCCGCTCGCTCGAGGGCGAGGACAGCATCGGCCACCTGCAGGAGCCCTCGACGAAATACCTGATTATCGACGGCCAGCACCGGCTGGCGGCGCTGCGTTTCTACCTGAACGAGCACCCCGATGAAGCCAGGACCATCGATGTGCCGTGCGTGGTTTTCGACGGCCGCAGCGAGGATTTCGCGGCCGAGATGTTCGTGATCATCAATTCGACTCCGACCCGCATCAACAAGAGCCACCTGGTCGATCTCTACGAGCGCGTGTCGTGGGCCGATCCCGACCGGCGTTTTGCCGCCCGCATCGTCGACAGTCTTTATGCCGAGGGCGACAGCCCGCTGCGCTACCGCATCAACCGCCTCGGCGGCCGCAGCCAGAAAGACAAGTGGATCCTGCAGGCCGAGCTTTTCAATGAACTGTACCGCTGGACGCGCACGGACTGGAAGAAGATAAAGCAGGCGAGCAACAGCTACCGCGAAGCCGAGAAGTATTACTGCATCGTGCGCGATTTCCTGAAGGCCGCCAAGCTCGCGTGGAGCGACGCCTGGGCCAACGACGCTTTTATGGCCACCAAGCCGGTTACGCTCAAGGCGATGATCAGGGTGTGTGCCGACCTCGCGCGCGAGGATGCCGACCCGGTAGACGGCCGCGTCAAGCGTTGGGAGGAACGCCTGGCGGTATGGGGCGAGCAGCAAAAAGCCTTCCGGGTGGAAGGCTTTTACGAACGTTTCCCCGCCAAGGGCGAGGTCGAGCGCGTGGCGCGCATACACCGCGACCTGGCAAAGATGGCAGGCATCGAAGTCAAAAGCGTCGCGAAGAGCCGGGGGTAGGGCAACCGCCCCGGAGGCGGGTGTTATGCCTGCGCGCTATTGCGCGGCGACGACCATGATCTCGACCAGTGTGTCGGGAGTGCCGAGCCGGGTTTCGACGCAGGCGCGCGCCGGCGTGTTTTTCGGGTCGACCCACGCGGCCCACGCTTCATCCATCTGCGGCTTGAGGCGCATGTCGGAGACGTAAACCATGGCCGACAGCAGCCGCGATTTGTCGCTGCCGGCGAGCTTGAGCAAGGCGTCGATTTTCTTCAGGATTTCCTCGGTCTGGGCTTTGATCGGCGCGCCGCGATTGTCGGCAGTCAGGCCGGCGAGATAAGCGGTGCCGTTGTGCGTGACCAGACGGCTCAGGCGTGAATCGGATTGATGACGAACGATATTGCTCATGATTTTCTCCGTGGGTTGGAATGCCGGTACGGATGGTACACCGGCCAGACTACAGCTTAATTGTGCAATGTACCGCAGCCGCACGCAATTCCCGCGCGAATTGACCGCCGTGTGCGCGCCCCGCACCATCGCCGCCTGATCAGGAAGGAACCCCGCAATGAGTCTGCCGCTGCAAGGTGTGCGCGTGGTCGAGTTCGTGCACATGATAATGGGGCCGACCTGCGGCCTGGTGCTGGCCGACCTCGGCGCCGAAGTGATCAAGTTAGAGCCGCTCGAAGGCGACCATACGCGCAAGCTCACGGCCTCCGGCGCGGGATTTTTCCCCACCTACAACCGCAACAAGAAAAGCCTCGCGCTCGATCTCAAGTCGCAACAGGGCAGGGAGATCGTGCTCAAGCTCGTCCTCAGCGCCGACGTGGTGAGCGAGAATTTCCGTCCCGGCGCGATGGATGAGCTCGGCTTCGGCTATGCGGCGCTCCGCGACATTAATCCCGGGCTCATTTATTGCTCGCTCAAGGGATTTCTTGCCGGTCCCTACGAGCACCGCACCGCGCTCGACGAGGTGGTGCAGATGATGGGCGGGCTTGCCTACATGACCGGCGGCAAGGACAAGCCGGCGCGCGCCGGGGCTTCGGTCAACGACGTGATGGGCGGCATGTTCGGCGCGATCGCGGTGCTGGCCGCGCTGCATCAGCGCAAGGCAACCGGCAGGGGCCAGGAAGTGAAAAGCGCGCTGTTCGAGAACAACGTGTTCCTCGTCGCGCAGCACATGCTGGAAGGGCATGTGACCGGCAAGCCGGTGCGGCCGATGCCGGACCGCATCCGGGCGTGGGCGGTTTACGATACCTTTATCACCGCCGACGGCGAGCAGGTGTTCGTCGGCGTCGTGACCGACACGCAGTGGAAGGTGTTCTGCAAGGCGTTCGGGCGCGCCGATCTGCTCGCCGACCCGTCGCTGACAACCAATCCGCAGCGAGTCGAGGCGCGGGGGCGCATCATCCCTATCGTAACCGGGATATTCGGCGGGCTTACCAAGCCGGAGCTGATGGCGAAGTGCGACGCGCTGGGGCTGCCGTTCGCACCGATTGCGAAGCCCGAAGACCTGTTCGACGATCCGCATCTCAACGCCTCGGGCAGCATGACGGAAATCACGCTGCCGAACGGCCGCAGGACGCGCGTGCCCGTGCTTCCGGTCGAAATGGACGGACAGCGTTTCGGCGCGCGGCTCGACCTGCCGCGCGTGGGTGAACATACGCGCGAACTGCTGGCGGGACTCGGCTACGCGCCGCAGGAAATCGAGCGCCTGATCAAGGACGGCATTGCACGCTCGGCGTGAAACGGCTGATATGAGCGCGCCCGGGCAGTGGTTTCCGGTTACCATCGAGGCGCGATAAACCACTCAAACTGGATCAATCGACGAGGCGAATGGAACTTGGCATAAAAAACAAGCTTGCGCTGGTTACCGGATCGACCGCCGGGATCGGCTTCGCGATAGCCCAGGGTCTGCTTGACGAAGGGGCGAGGGTCATCATCAACGGCCGCACGCCGCAGCGCGTCGACGCGGCTGTGGCCAGGCTGGCTGCCGCCGGGAATGCGCTCGGCGCCGCCGGCGACATGTCCTCCGCGGCGGGCGCCGCGCAAGTCGCCGCACGCGTGAATGCCATCGGTGCGCTCGACATCCTGGTCAACAATGTCGGCTATTTCGAGGTCAAGCCGCTGGCCGAACTGGCGGACGCTGACTGGGAAGCGATGTTTCAACTGAATGTGATGAGTTCGGTGCGCATGAGCAAGGCGTTTCTCCCCGGCATGCTGGCGCGCAACTGGGGCCGCGTCGTGTTCATCGCCTCGGAGCAGAGCGCGAAACCTAATCCCGTCATGCTGCATTACGCGATGAGCAAGGCCGCGCAGGTCTCGATTGCGCGCGGGCTGGCGGAGTCGACCCGGGGCACGGGGGTCACGGTCAACAGCGTGCTGGCCGCGGCGACGTGGAGCGAGGGCGTCGAGGTTTTCATCAACAAAATGGCGCAAAGCGAAGGTGTCGCCGTCGAGACCATGAAAGCCGATTATTTTCGCGGGGAGGCCTGTAACTCGCTTTTGCAACGCTTCGCGACCCCGAAGGAAATAGCCGATCAGGTGGTTTTTCTGTGTTCGGCCAACGCCTCGGCGATCAATGGCGCGGCGCAGCGCGTCGACGGCGGAGTTATCCGCTCGATGCTGTAGCGGACAGCGCTCAAGCCGTCGCATCGCGGGCAGAGGCAACAGGAGCACGTTTAGTGAAAGCCTTCGTTTGGGATCAGCATTTTTCCACCGGCATCGAGGTCGTCGACGAACAGCACCGCCGGCTGGTGGAACTCATCAATCGGCTCGGCGAGTCTCTGATCACGACGGATGCGCCCGACGAGGCGGCGTTGCGGGCCATGTTCGATGAACTTGCCGAATACGCGAAGTATCACTTTACGGATGAAGAGCAACTCATGGAGCAATCCGGCATCGCGTCCGGGCATCAGGACTGGCACCGGCAGCGCCATGCCCAGTTCGTCGAGCAATTGTCGGTGATGTGGAACACCCGCAGTGCGATGTCGAATCCCGGCGAAGTCCTGCACGAATTCCTGTGCGCGTGGCTCGCACACCACATTCTCGGCGAAGATCAGGAAATGGCGCGGCAGATGGCGCTGGTACGCGCGGGCAGGTCGTCCGGAAAAGCCGTCGACTTCACGCACCCGCCTCAGGATAAAGGCACCGCCGCGCTGCTGGCGGCGTTGCGCAGCCTGTATCACGTGCTGTCCGCGCAGAATCGCGATCTGACCGCCGCAAACCAGCTCCTCGAAGAGCGCGTGGCCGAGCGCATCCTGGATCTGGAAAGCGCCAACCAGACGCTGACGGAACTGAATTACCGGCTCGAGGCGCGCTCGAATACCGACGGTTTGCTTGGAATCGCGAACCGCCGCTATTTCGACGACAGGCTGGCCCTGGAAACGCGCCTCGCCGCCCGCAACCGGCAGGAGGTGTCGCTGCTGATGCTCGATGTCGATCACTTCAAACGATACAACGATGCCTATGGACATCAGGCGGGCGACGTTTGCCTGCAATCGATTGCGCAGGCTGCACTATCGGCCGTCAAGCGTCCGACCGATCTGCTCGCCCGTTATGGCGGCGAGGAGTTGGTCGCGCTGTTGCCGAATACCAATCTGAAAGGGGCAACCGGGATCGCGCAGAACATCCGCAAGGCGATAACTGACCTGCATATTCCGCATGCCGATTCGCCGGTTGCCGCCGAGGTCACGATCAGCATAGGCATTGCGACGATAAAGCCGGATCTGGTTACAGGAAGTGCCGCGCTGCTCGATGCTGCCGACAAGACACTGTATGCCGCTAAGGACGGCGGCCGTAACCGCGTGTGTGCGCGGGTCGTCGATACATAGGGCTGCGGTTTCATTTCCCCGAATATGCTCCTGCCCAACCTGCGCGCGCCATCGCGGGCAAGCCCGCTCCCGCAAGACCGGGTGACCGGCAGTTTACGGTTGGAGCGGGCGCATCGATGAAGACGATACGGATCAAGGTCAAGCCCAATGCAAAAGTGAGTGGGCTCGAGCAACTGAGCGACGGCAGCTGGCTTGCGCGCGTCAAGGCTCCGCCGATTGACGGCAAAGCCAATCTGGAACTGGTGACCCTGATCGCCCGGCATTTCGGCGTGCGCAAAGCCCAGGTGTCGATCAAGAGCGGCGCATCCGGGCGCCTGAAGTTGGTGCGGATCGCGGAGCTTTAACGAGACCGAAAAATTTCGCATGGCTCGCATACCGATAGCTGATCTCGCCGAGCTTGCAGCGGCGGCACTACGCGCAAGCGGCGCGTCGGACACGATGGCGCGCATTACCGCCGGATATCTGGTCGCGGCCGACGCGCAGGGGCTGGAAACACACGGCGTGGCGCGCGTGCCGACTTACTGCGGCCACCTCAAGTCAGGCCGCGCGCGCGGCGATGCAGTGCCGCGCATCGTCAACGAAAAACCTGCCGCATGCCTGGTTGACGCCGGCGACGGGCTGGGTTTCGAGCCGTGTGAATTCGCAATCGGGCAAACGATAGAGCGCGCGCGCAATCACGGTGCTGCGATCGCCGGCGTCACCAACAGCCATCACTGCGGCGCGCTCGGCATCCTGCTCGAGCCGGTCGCGGCGGCCGGCATGGTCGGACTCGCGTTCAGCAATGCGTCCGCCGCCATCATGGCGTGGGGCGGCAAGCGGCCGCTGTTCGGCACCAATCCGGTCGCGGCAATTTTTCCGCGTAGGGGTCGGCGCGCGGACTCGTTACCGGCGGAGCCGGCCGTTCGCGGGCAGCGCGCCCAAGCCCTCGCTGCCACTTCGGATTGCTCTACGAATGAGGAATGGCGAGGGCCGCCGCTGGTTGTCGATCTGTCGCTGACGCAGGTCACGCGCGGCCGCATCATGCTGCTGGCGAAAGAAGGCAAGCCGATACCCGAAGGCTGGGGCATGGACAAGGACGGCAACCCGACCACCGACGCGCAGAAAATCCTCGTCGGCGGCAGCCTGCATGCGGTCGGCGGGCTCAAGGGCACCATGCTCGCACTCGCGGTCGAGCTGCTGTGCTGCGCGCTCACCGGCGCTGCGCTCTCGCACCAGGTCGAATCGATACACCTTAACGACGGCGCTCCACTGCGGCTCGGGCAGGCGTTTTTGGTGATCGACCCTGCTGCGCTCGCGGGCAGCGATGTTTATTTCGAGCGCGTCGAAACGCTGGTCGCGGCGATGCTCGAAGATGGCGGCGTTCGCCTGCCCGGAGATCGCCGTCACGTGCTGGCCGCACAGGCGGCACAAGACGGGATAGAAATCAGCGCGGACCTCGAAAAACAATTGCGCGAATTGGCGCGGGTGTGAGTTGCGCAGGAGTAAAATGAGCTGTGATCATCGAGAAGATCAAGGTACGGGCGACGCAAAGCGGACAGACCATGGAGGTCGTGGTCTACAGCAAGCGCGCCGAGCACATAGAGGTCGTGATCGGCGAAGGCGTGCACAGCGTCAAGTGCACGTTGGCCCCGACCCGCAACGGGCTCGCGTACGCCGGCAGCGTGATGGGGCGGGAGATCGTCTACGAGCGCAGCCGCGAGCAGGTGCAGGCGGATATCGACAGGCTCAATCCGCACCTGCGTCAATCGACGCGGCGGCGCTGAATTGTGCTGGGCCCGCGCACTGCTATATGAGGTAGACGCGAAAGTCCTGAATCAGGCTGTCGCGCAACCTCGATCGCTTTCCTGAGGATTTCATGTTTCAGCTTACCGTTGAGGAGTCCGCGCGTTTAAGGTCACAAATTGTGACCTTAAAGATGAAACCGCCTGGCGATTTGAGACTCCAATCTGGCGCCTCAAGTTTGAGGTCACAAATTGTGACCTCAAACGCGGGCCAGGGCCGCGGCGGCCGGCGCTACCTCCCTTACGCGTTCACCGAGCAGGGCGTGGCCATGCTCTCCAGCGTGCTGCGCAGCAAGCGCGCCGTCATGGTCAACATCGAAATCATGCGGGCCTGAGTCGTAAACTATCTTTTCAACCGATTTTATCCACCATGCTGCCGCATGACGGATAATATCCTATTCGTTAAGCGCGAGAGATAAGGATTGGGAGCCGTCCTGTGCCGACAGTACTAAGATCCGGGCCTTATCGCTTGTTCTTCTACGCGGGGGACCGTGACGAACCGCCACACGCCCATGTTGAGCGGGATGATAGGATCGCAAAATTCTGGCTCGATCCAATTCGGCTACAAAGTAGCGGCGGGTTTTCGCGCGTAGAACTCGCGCGGATCGAGAGACTGGTGAGTGATCATCGTGTTGAGCTTATGGAGGCATGGAATGAGTACTTTGGCCATTGAGATGGAAGTGCCCTTTGCGGAAAACGTGACCGTTTCGGACGACACGCTTTGCGTCGACCTGAGCGATGGCCGAAGCGTTTCGGTTCCCCTCGCGTGGTACCCGCGCTTATTGCGCGCTACTCCGGCAGAACGCAAGCGCTGGCGGCTGATCGGACGAGGTTTAGGTATTCACTGGGTGGATCTCGACGAAGATATAAACGTCGAAGGACTATTGGCCGGCAAGCCGTCCGGTGAAAGCCAAGCGTCCTTCGGTAAATGGCTTGCGAAGCGGTCATCGCGCCTAACAACGCGCTTAACTCGGCCACGCACAAAATCAGCGCGCGCCGGTTAGCCTTAATGAATCGAGACTTGGGGAGCAGGCCGCAGATTTACATCGTTGATCGCCCTGGAAACCAGTCCCCATGCGGTTTCCAAGGTTTTACTACGCAGATTGGATGCCGCTTTTTTCCAGCAGCGCCTTGATCTTCGGTTCCGGCTTCCAGTAGTTCGGCCCCTTGAGGAACTTGCCGTTCGCATCATAGATCGGCTTGCCGTCCGCGCCGAGCTTGCTCTCGTTGCTGTCCATGATGATATCGAGCACTGCCTCGAGCGGCAGGCCGTATTTGAGCGCTTCCGACCGGCAGTACACGATGATGTCGCCCAGCACGTCGGCGATCGCCACCGCGACATCAATCGCGGCGCTGCCGCTGTTTTTTGCCAGCTCGACGATTTCGTCGATTTCATGTACCTCGTCGAGCAGCGTCGCCTTGAATTTGACGAGGCGCTCCGGTACGTCGGCGGGCAGCGTCGGGTGCTCGTTTACAGGAAGTTTGTACATCGCGTTCATCGCGGCAATGCGTTGGGCGAATGTCGGGGTCATGGTGGCGGCAGGAGTTGGTTTGTGAAATTTTATGCGTCGCCGCGCCATCGCACGGCACCGGCTGGCGCGCGGTACCGTGCGATGGCGAAGATTTAACGGGACGAAGCGGCGGCGCGACGGCCGTTCAGTTTTCTGCGCCGCCGAGGATTACAACGGCCTGATCATCACCTTGCGCCACTTGATGGGGCCGCCGGTGGCGCCTTTGACGCCGGCGCCATACTGGAGCGAGAACGGCCCGGAAGCAAACTTGCTGTTCTGGGCGCTGACGGTGACGGCGCCGTTGAACTTGACGGTCATCTCAGAACCCTTCGCGTAGATCTCGTAGGTGTTCCACTTGCCGCCGGCCTTGTAGATAATCGGTACCGGCACCGAGGCGATGCCGACGATCCCACCTGTGGCGTAAGTCGGGTCGGGGCGTATGTCCCAGATATTCACTTCGTAGGCATTGGCGGCGCCGACCTTGCTGGGATCGGAGGCGCGGATGAAGATGCCACTGTTGGTATCGGTTGCGGCCCAGAATTCGGCGTAGATCTCGAAATCCTTGTAGGAGTTTTTCGAAACCAGATGCCCGCCCTTGCCCTTGTCGGCCACGATGGCGCCGCCTTCGGCTCGCCAGTTGGCCTCACCGATGCGGTTCCAGTTCTCCAGTCCTTTGTCGCCGTCGATCAAGGTGACCCAACCCGCACCCGACGGCACGGTGGTACAGCCGAAAACGGCCAATGCGACAACCAGTAATCCCAGCGTTATGACAGATAAGCGTTTCATGACGATCTCCTCCCGCGTTGTTGATGATAGCGTTAATGACAGCGGTCTGGATTGTGCGCCGCTTGGCGATGGTGTCAAGTGCCTGCCGCCTGACCCGGCTATTCCGCCAGACGTTCGACGGCGTCGTGGAAACGCCGGTGGCGCGCGGCGAGCAGCGCGTACTCGCGCTCGCGGCGGGAGCCCTTCGCCCTCACCATGCGCGCAAGCTGCCTGCGGTCACGCGCGCTCCAGCGCCCGAGGCCGGGCAGGCAGGCGATCAGCGGCGCGATGCGGTGGAATCCGGCGATCTCATCGGCGGACCATGATTTCCAGTCCGCGATATCAAGCACCCGAGCCACGCGCCGCACCGAGGTACGTTCAGCCAATCGCCGGTCGCCGCCGAACTCGCGCGCGATGAACGCGGTGACGGCGTAGCCAACGCGCGCGACCGAAAGCTCGCGGTAGCCATCCATCCTGTTCGCATCGAGATGAAAGAACATGTCGCTGCGGGCAAGTTTTTTGAGCGTCGTGAGCGGCGTCCGGTAGGAGGGTTTGGCGGCGATGCGCGCCTGCTCTGCGGCGGCGAGCGCGCGGACCTGTAATCGCGCCGGCCGGAAACCGAGCTTGTAGTAAAACCAGAACGCGCCGGATTCGAGCGCTTCCGGATTGTCTTCGCCGATCTGGAACGGCCTGATGACCAGCACCCGCGGGCCGAAGTGCGCGACGAACAGATGGAGCAGTCGCTCGATGATGAAAGAGGATTCGCCGGAGCGGAACTCCGGGAAGAGGTTGATCGCCATCTCGCAACGGTCGAACAGCATCGCCCCGAAGCCGTAGCCGACCGGAATGCCGTTTTTGACCAGCATGAAACCATGGCTCGCCTCGAGCGGCAGGCGGATTTCGCAACGGCTGCCGTACACGATGACCTGCACGCCGCGCCCGGGCTCATTGAGGTAGACCTCCTCCGGGTTGGCGCCTATCAGCGGGTAGAGTTCGCGGCAGCGCGATCCCAGGACTTCGATGATTGCGTGCACGTACTCACGTCCCCGCACCGGCGCTAGCGCAGTCAGCGGCGCGGCGGGGCAGGCGAGATCGGCGCGCAGGTCCGAGGTGCGGGCTTTCGCCGGGCCACGCTGTAAGTAGAGCCGGTCGAACGACACCCGGCGGCCGGTCCGCGACGCTGCAAAATCCGACAGCGTCCAGATGACCGGGGTCTCGGCGCTCTCGTAAAGAATTTCCTGCGTGGCCCACGACAATCCTGAGGTGGCAAGCAGCCCGAGCAGCGCGTCCAGCGCGCCCGCGTGCCGCGGCGAACGGCTGAGGTGCAGCCAGGCTTGCGGATCGAAGTCGTCGTCGTTGTCGATTGCGTCGATTTCGTGCCACGAGGCGGTGGCGGAGATTACCGCCAGCAGATTCGCGCTCGTGCTTTTCCGGTAAGCGTTCCAGTCGATTTCCAGGCTTCCGGGGTAGCGGCGCGCGATGGCGCAGACGAAGCGGTAGGTGAAAACGTTGCTGACTGCGGTGCCGACGATGCCGCTGTCGATGAAAGCGGACGCGACGCCGCCGCGGCGCGCCGCTTTGTGCGCCTCTATGCGTGCGGTGAATGCGTGAAGCTGCCGCTCGGTTTCCACGAGGATCGCCGCGCGGTCGGGATAGGCGCGCAGGAACAGCAACAAGTCATGATACGCGGCCAGCACGTCGGCCCGTAACATGGTGACGTCCCGCAGCCGGGTAAGACTATGCACCTTCCGGCGGGCAGCATCGCCGGTCGCGCCGATCTGCGCTTTGAGAGCGGCGAACTCACCGATCAGACGGCGCGCTGCCGTGGCCGCGGGGGATGAAGGGGCCAGGCTCAGGGGTGGTTTCGGCATGAGGATGGATCCGGTGGGTGCGCCCGGTGACCGCGATGCCGTTGCGCTGATGGCCGGACGCGGCGGTTATATTGTCGCATACGACGATCATGCGGCGGGATTTGCTATCACGCGCGCTTCCCGCTTGCCTGTCCGTCCCGCTCCGCGCGATACTCGCACGGTAGTCCCGTTGTGCATGAGCATGGTGTGGCTGCGCGTGACGCCATGCTGACCAGGACAGACCCGATATGAGTTCCCGAAACGGCATTTCGCGCCGCCGCGTTCTCGCCGCGGGCGCGGCAGCCTCGATTGCCGCGTTGCTGGCGCGGATACCGCACGCGGCACAGGCGACGGAGCCCCTAAGGACGCGTCCGATTCCGCATAGCGGCGAATTGTTGCCGGTGGTGGGGATAGGCACCGCAATCATTTTCGATTTCGAAAACGATGCGGTGAAGTACGCCGAGCGGCGCCAGGTCATCCAGGCGCTGGTTGCGGGCGGCGGCAGGCTGATCGACACCGCGCATGCCTACGGACGTGCGGAAGACCGT
>JGI1357J11328_10000930_pt1 | contig 23497 bp, 24 predicted proteins | sample Subgrocontami54m_FD_11328 | JGI IMG/M metagenome (IMG submission 11328)
GCACGCAGTTCGGCCGTGGCGCGCCCGCCCGCGAGGTCATCCGGGGACACGCCGTGGCGCTGCAGTACATCGAGCGGCAGGTAGAGCTGGCCGCGCGCGGCATGGACCGGCAGCGCCTTGAGGAAGCCCGCCAGCGCATGCGCGAGCCCGGCATGGCGTGCGAGCGTCCGGACGTTCGGGTCCTGACCCGCGTTGAGGATTTGCGCCGCAAGCTCAATCAGCGTTGCGGCGGTGTTGCCGGCATAGGCCTCGAATTCGGCCGATGAGGCCATCGGCTCGTTGTACAGATCGAAGCGATGCGCCTCGATCAGATCGAGCAGCGCGGGCACTGGCAGCCGGGCGCGCGCCACAGTGGCGAGCAAAGCCGCGGCGACCGGATTGGCCTCGGCATCGCCGTGATCCACACCGCTGAGCGCGTCGCGCCACCATTGCAGGCGGATCTCCCCGGCCAACGGTTCGCGCACCAGCTCGCGCACCCGGGCGATCTCACTATTGAAGGCATAGAGCGCGAACAATGCGCCGCGATCGGTCGCGGGTGCGAACAGCGTCGCCAGGAAGCGGTCCTTGTCCGCCCCCCGCACCAGCGCCTCGCAATGGGCGAATGCGTCCTGCATGGCTAAAGTTTAGCGTGTGCCTCAGTCGACCGCGATCAGCCCAGCGGCCACCGGGCGGCCTTCGCCGAGCAGGATATTGTAGGTGCTGACCGCGGTGCCGGTGCGCGCCAGTTCCACGGTGAGTTTGATCGCCTGGAACCGCAGCCGAAGTTCCTCGGGCAGCGTCCATGGCTGGCGGCCGGTGCCGATCAGCAACAGGTCGATGCCGGCGGCTTGCTCGAATACCGGCGCCAAAGCCGCTTCGGTGATGTCCTCTGCCTGCAGCACCGGCCAGCCCCGGATGCCTTCCGGCAGGCACAGCAGCGAACCGCGATGTGACATGCCGCCAAAGCTGAAGCCGCCCTTGCCGTAGGCTTCGATCGGGTGACGTCCGGGAAGAAAGGAGCTGTCGCCGCGCGGGCGCGCGGTCACGCCTTGACCTTTTCCTGCGCCGGCGCGGCCTTTTCGGCGGCGGCGATCGACGCGCGGGTGCGGACCCCGAAATAGATCAACAGCGGCGCCGCGATAAAGATCGACGAATAAGTGCCGATGATGACGCCGAACAGCATGGCCATGCTGAACGCGCGCAGCACTTCGCCGCCGAAAAAGTAAAGCGAGAGGGTGGCCAGGAACGTCGTCGCCGCCACGATCAATGTGCGCGAGAAGGTGGCGTTCAGCGAACTGTCCAGCAATTCGTCAATCGGCATCTTCTTGTACCGGCGCAGCATGTCGCGAATGCGATCGTAGATCACCACCGTATCGTTCACCGAATAGCCGATGATGGTCAGGATCGCGGCGATCGAGGTCAGGTCGAAGTCGATCTGAAAGACCGCGAAGAATCCCACCGTGACCACAAGGTCGTGCAGCGTGGTGATCACGGCCGCGACGGCGAACTGCCATTCGAAGCGGAACCAAAGATAGGCCAGGATCGACAGGATGCCGAGCAGCACGGCGATGGTCGATCCTTGCACCAGCTCCTGGGACACGGTCGGCCCGATGGTTTCGACCCGGCGGAAGCTGAAATCGCTTCCAAGAGCGGCGCGCACCTGCTCGACGGTTTTTTGCGGGTCCGCCGTCGCCTCGATCCGGATCAGAAGATCGGTCGGCCCGCCGAATTCCTGAATCTGCACATCGCCGAATCCGAGCCCGAGCAGCTTGGTCCGCAGTGCAGCAAGGTCCGGCGGCCCGCTCGCCGACTGTACTTCGAGCAAAGTGCCGCCTTTGAAGTCGATGCCGAGATTGAATCCGAAGGTCAGCGCAGCCACCACGCTGATGATCGACAGCACCGCGGACAGCGTGAAGCTCCAGCGCCGGCCGCGCATGAAACCGATATGGAGGTTGTCCGGGATGTAGCGAACCAGCGCGAAAGCCATCTATGGCGACCTCAAATCGGAAGTTCTGTTGGACGCCGCCAGCGCACCCAGGTGGCGATCATCAGCCGCGTGAATGTATAGGCCGTGAAGCTGGTGGTGACGATTCCGATGAGGAACGTGATGGCAAAACCGCGCACGGGTCCCGAACCGCCAAACAGGAATAGAATGAGCGCCGCGCAGAACGCCGTCACGTTGGCGTCCATCACGGTGCCGAGCGCAAGCGAGAAGCCCTTGTCGATGGCACTGATGGTGGACCGGCCCTCGCGGAACTCATCGCGGATCCGTTCGAAAATCACCACGTTCGAGTCGACCGCCATGCCGACGGTCAGCACGATGCCGGCAATACCCGGCAGCGTCAGTGTCGCCTGCAGCGCGGACTGAATGCCGAACATCAAGGTGATGTTCACCGCCAACGCGACCAGGGCGAAAAAGCCGAACAGGCCATAGATCGCCAGCATGAACAGGGCCACAAAGCCGGTCCCGATGAGAGCCGCGTTGCGGCCGGCCTCGATCGAATCCTGTCCGAGGCTCGGCCCGACCGTCCGCTCCTCGATGATGGAGAGCTTGGCCGGCAGCGCGCCGGCACGCAGCAGGATAGAGAGGTCGTTGGCAGATTCCACGGTGAAGCTGCCGGAAATCTGTCCCGATCCGCCGAGGATCGGCTCGCGGATCACCGGCGCCGAAATCACCTCAGTGTCGAGCACGATGGCGAACGGCCGTCCCACATTCTGCTGGGTAACCTGGGCGAATTGGCGCGCGCCGCGGGTGTTGAAGCGGAAGCTGACGATCGGCTCATTGGTGCGCTGATCGAAGCCCGGCTGCGCGTCGATCAGGTCCTCACCCGCCACGATGACGCGACGATCGACCAAGTAGGGCTGCTTGCCCTCCTTCTGCGTGCCGTAGAGAACTTCAGATTCCGCCGGCGCCCGCCCCTGCAAAGCCTGCTCGGCCGACATCGACATGTCGACCAACCGGAACGTCAATTTGGCGGTGCGCCCCAACAGGTCCTTGAGCCGGGTCGGATCCTGCAGGCCGGGTACCTGCACCAGGATGCGGTCGAGCCCCTGGCGCTGAATATTTGGTTCCGTGGTGCCCAGGGCATCGACGCGCTTGCGCAACACTTCGATGGCCTGCTCGACCGCGCGCCGCGCCTTTTCGTTCAAGCCCTCACGCGTCAGGTTGACCTGGATGGCGCCATCCTGACCTTCGGTGATCTCGAGCGTGCGCGATCCGGTTGGCCCGACCACGATATTGGTGATGGGTTGCGATAGTTCGCGCAGTTTCGGCATCAGCTTTTCGCGGTCCGCTGGGTTCGGAACGCGAATCTGTACGCCGCGCTGCTGGGCGATGATGCCGCCGGAAACCTGAACCCGGACCTCCCGCACCACCCGCCGCACGTCGTCGCGTAATTGCTCGACCAGAGTCTTGCTGAGGTCGTTCATGTCGACCTCGAGCAGCACGTGCGAGCCGCCCTGCAGATCGAGGCCAAGCACCATCGCTCGCGTCGGCGCCAGCCACCACGGCACCCAATTCGGCAATGCGCGGCTGATCGCCGCTCGCGTCTCCGCCGGCATGACGTTCGGCACCGCCCAAAGGCAGCCGAAGAACGTCACCACCAGGATCGCGATCGTCTTCCATCGCGAAAAATACAGCATGCTTTGAACCGCTCGATGTATCTGCCGATCGCGCTAGAGCGTGATGGCTTCAGATTGAATCGCCATCACGCTCTAGCTGCTTGTTTGAGCATGATCTTTTCCGAAAACCGGTGTCCACTTTTCGGGATCATGCTTTAGTGCGGCGGTTCAGAAGTTCCCCAAAGCTTGCATCGAGGTCGGGAGGGAACTTCTGAACCAAAGCCGCACTAGCAATGCTATCACTTTTCTAGTGTCCCTTTGAATCCGAAGTTCGCAAGGGCGCTCGCAGCAAGTGCGTGCGAACTTCGGATTCGGGACACTAGCCGGCGATCAGGCTTAGCCCTCGTCCTTGACCGGCTCGCCCTTGGCGCGCACGCCCGACACCATCTGCCGGACCTGGCGCACGCGTACCCCGTCGGCAATCTCCACCTCGATGTGGTCGTCATCGACGACTTTGGTGACCTTGCCGATCAGCCCGCCCGATGTAATGACGGTGTCCCCGCGGCGCAAGTTCTTGACCAGCTCCTGGTGGTCCTTGGCACGCTTCTGCTGCGGCCGCAGGATCAGGAAGTACATGATCACGAAGATCAGGACGAAAGGCAGCAGCGACACCAGCATATTGTCGCCGCCGAATGGGCTTGCTGCCTGGGCAAAAGCGGGCGTCACAAACATCGTTGGTCCCTTCGACGGTCGAGCCGCGAATTGTCGCCTGTTCCGGGCTTGTTTCGGCAGCTGAAATCGGCGCGGACTATAGCGGCGCACCGTTCTTTTGCAAACCGCTGCCGGGTGCGGATTTTCGGCGAAATCACGCTATAAATGCCTCTCCGCAAGCCACTTGCCCAAAAGCGGCCTGCCCGCTATGCCGCCGCGCGAGGAACCATGAATAAACCGGCCACCGCCGACGCCGTACTTGCGCTGCTGGCCCGCGCGCTTGACCGCATTGCGGGCACGCTCGACCGCATGGCGCCCGCGCAGCACCAGAGCCCGTCCTTCGCCGCCGCCGACGCCTTCGCCTGGCATCCGAACGAGCGCCGGCTCGCGCCGGTGCCGAAGGTCAATCGGGTCGAGATGGGACTGCTGAAAGGCATCGACCGGGTGCGCGACCTGCTGGTCGAGAACACCGAGCGCTTCGCGCGCGGCCTGCCGGCCAACAATGCGCTCCTCTGGGGCGCGCGCGGCATGGGCAAGTCTTCGCTGGTCAAGGCGGTGCATGCCTCGGTCAACGCCGATCATGCGCGCAGCAACGAGCGCCTGGAACCGCTCAAGCTGGTTGAAATCCATCGTGAGGACATCGAAAGCCTGCCCGACCTGATGGCGATGATGCGCGAAGCGCCCTATCGCTTCATCGTGTTCTGCGACGACCTGTCGTTCGACGCCGAGGACACCAGCTACAAATCGCTGAAGGCCGTGCTCGAAGGCGGCATCGAGGGCCGCCCCGACAATGTGGTGTTCTACGCCACCTCGAACCGTCGCCATCTGATGGCGCGCGACATGATGGAGAATGAACGCGCGAGCGCGATCAATCCCGGCGAGGCGGTGGAGGAGAAAGTCTCCCTGTCCGACCGCTTCGGCCTATGGCTCGGCTTCCACCGTTGCAGCCAGGACGAATATTTGGCGATGGTGGAGGGCTACGTCGCCCACTACCGCATCCCGTTCGCAGGCGAGGCTTTGACTCGCGAGGCGCTCGAATGGGCAACCACGCGCGGAGCCCGCTCGGGCCGCGTGGCCTGGCAATATGTCCAGGATCTGGCGGGACGTTTGGGCGTCAACCTGGTCGAGCCCTGAGGCTCGCGACCATCAATACCCGCAGCGCGATCTTAGCCGCCGGTCAGCAACGGCAGCGGATCGATCGGCGACGGCCCCTTGCGCACTTCAAAGTGCAGTTGCGGCGCGTTGACGTTGCCGGTCTGGCCGGAATGGGCGACCACCTGGCCGCGTTTGATCTGATCGCCGCGCTTGACCAGCAGTTCCTTGGCGTGGGCGTAGGCGGTGACATAGCCGTTGGCGTGGCGGATCAGCACTAGATTGCCGTAGCCCTTGAGCTCGTTGCCGGCATAGGCGACGACGCCATCCTCGGCCGCCTTGATCGGCGTGCCTTCCGGCACGGCCAGATTGATGCCGTCGTTCTGTTGGCCGTTAGGCTTAGGACCGAATCCGGTAATCACCCGGCCGCGCACCGGCCAGCGGAAGGACGGCACCGCGTCCGCCCGCGTCGAGCCGACCGGGGCGGGATTCTCGTTGGCGGGAGTCACCGCGCTGGCGCTCTGCGGGGCCTCGACGGATGCGGCGGCGCTCTGCGGCGCCGGAGCATTGGCCTTGCGTTGCGCAGCCAGCGGCACGCCGCCCTTGCGCTGCGCGCTGGTGGCGCGGACGCCGGGAATGGCAATGCGGTCGCCGATATTGACCTTGGTATGGGGGGGGATGTTGTTCGCCTTGGCCACGTCTACGAGCGACTTGCCGTAAAGGCGTGAGATTTTGGTCAGCGTTTCACCCGGCGCCACCACATGGACATGCGAACTCGCCGATGCCGGCGTGGTCGCCGGCGCGGAGTGCGACGGCGCTGCTGCGGCGCGTGGATCGGACGCCGGACCCTGGCCGACATAGCGCGGGATCACCAGCCGCTGGCCGGGCTGGATCGCCTGGGGGGCGGCGATGTTGTTGGCCCGCATGATGACGGAGGCCGGCACCCCATGGCGGCGTGCAATCGCGTCGACGGTGTCGCCGGGAGCGACCGTGACGGCCGTGCCGCCATCCCAGCTCCATTGGCCGGCAGTGCGGCGCGGCACCGAACCGGTCACGTCCGGTGCCGGCGCTGCGGACGGATTGTACGAAGCCATGCCGCCGCCTCCCCCCGCCACGCCGGGTGGGATGGTACCGGGGCGGCTCGCGAGCGGCGGTTGCTGGGTTGCCGGTGGCAAGGGCTGGGAATCGACGCGGCCGCTCGGGGCCCGGGCGGGTGCTGAACCTGTTACCTCCGCGCCGGACGGCGCGCGCGAGGCAAACAGACCTTCGTTAAAGCGCGTTGATTCCGAGCTGCAGGCGGCTGCACTGAGTGCAACGGCGGCCAGTGCGAGAACTCGCGGCCGCGACCACGAGCGCAACAACTCGACAAAATACATGGCGTGCTCACTCGGTACGCGACAAACGACAAGCGAGTTAACACCCGCGAGGTAAATAAGGCTTTAAGCGAATACCGTCTTTCAACCTTAATGACCCGCGCCGAAACGGTCACAATTCGCGCGCCTGCCCCGCCAATAACGGCACGAAGCGCACCCAGATCAGGTCCTCACGCAACAATTCGCCCGCCCGTTTGCTCAGCCGCACCAGCCGCTGCGGCCCATCATGCGAGCCGAGCGGAAGTATCATGACGCCGTCATCCGCCAGTTGCGCCAGCAGCGCCTCCGGCACCGTCTCGGTCGCCGCGGTAACCATGATGCGGTCATAGGGCGCGCGCTCCGGTGCGCCGGCGAGCCCGTCGCCGGCCAGCACGTTAACATTGCGATAGCCGAGCGCGTCCAGGCGCCGACGCGCGGTATCCGCCAGCGTGCGGTAGCGCTCCACGCTGACCACCTCTTGCGCCAGACGCGATAGCACGGCGGCCTGATAGCCCGAGCCGGTGCCGATTTCGAGCACGCGGTGCTGCGGGCGCAGCCGGAGCTGCTCGGTCATATAGGCAACCACATAGGGCTGGCTGATGGTCTGGCCGCAGGCGATCGGCAGCGCCTGGTCGGCATAGGCCGCATGGTCGAACTGGCGCTCGACAAAATGCTCGCGCGGAACCTCGTCCATGGCGCGCAGCACAGCAGCATCGGCGATGCCTCGCTGCCGCAGCGTGAGCAGGAATTGCATGCGGCCGACGCTGTCGTCGCCCGCCGGTTGCTTGGGCAAGCCAGCCCCCTTTTCTGTCAGCTTTGTCAGCCGCGCTGGGCGAATTGCCCACCGATTCGTCCCGATCAGATACCACAGGCGGACCAGGTTTCCGGCGTGCCGGACCGGAACCGGTCGGCCCCGCTGGCATTAAGAAGCGCATCGGGGAACTTTCATTGTCCTTTTCAGCGGGAATTCACCCTGAAACGCTGCGGGGCGGCTCAATTGGGCCCGAATGCTTTGCGCTGGTGCCGGCGGACCTGTAGATTGAGCGCTATTCTCACGGACAACAGCATGACACCCGCTCCCGACTCTCAAGCCCGAGCGCCCCATGGCGCGCGCATCCTGGTCGTCGAGGACGAGCTGATGATCCGCATGCTGCTCGAGGACATGCTGGGCGAGCTTGGCTACACCATCGCCGCCCAGGCCGGGCGGGTCGAGGAGGCGCTGGCCGCCGCCAAAACCGCGGATTTCCACGTCGCCATTCTCGACGTCAACCTCAACGGCCAGACCATCGCCCCGGTCGCCGATGCGCTGGCCGCCCGCGGCCTGCCGTTCGTGTTCGCCACCGGCTATGGCGAGAGCGGCCTACCCGAGTCCCACCGTGACCGCCCGACGCTGAAGAAACCGTTCCAGATGGACGGCCTCGGCCGCATGCTGCTGACTGCGCTGAACGGAAAAAGTTAGCCAGCCGCGTTTCGACACGCGCTAGACCATGATCCGATTTAATTGAATCGGATCATGGTCTCGCTTTTTATTGAGCATGATCATGCTCTAAGTGAACAACTCCGCCAATCTGGTCATCGACGGCTCATCGGTCATGTCGAGCCGCAGCGGCGTCACCGCGATGCGGTTGTCGGCAAGCGCTGACACGTCGGTGCCGTCGCTCGGCGGCTGACCGCGCGAGCGGATATAGGCGATCCAGAAATAATCGTGGCCGCGGCCGTCCTGGCGGGCGTCGATCTGCAATCGCTCCTGATGGCGCCGGCCTTGCGAGGTGACCGAAGTCGCTTTCACCATGTTGGGAGCGCAGTCGGGAAAGTTGATATTGACCAGAACGTCGCGCGGCATGCCGGCGTCGAGCACGCGGCGGATGATGTCCGGAGCATATTGGATTGCGGTGTCCCAATGCGGCGGTTTGCCGGTGAACGCGCGGTAGGCCTGCGATAGCGCGAACGACGGAATGCCGAGGATGGCGCCTTCCACGGCGCCGGCCACGGTGCCGGAATAGATCACGTCCTCGCCCGCATTGCGCCCTTTATTGACGCCGGAGAGAACGAGATCGGGCGGCCGGTCCTTCATCAGGTGGCGCGCGCCCATGATCACGCAGTCGGTCGGCGTGCCCTTGACCGCGAAGCGGCGCTCGCCCACGTCGCGCAGCCGCAGCGGATCGTTGAGCGACAGCGAATGGGAGACGCCCGACTGGTCGTTTTCCGGCGCCACCACCCAGACGTCGTCGGACAATGCGCGGGCAATCTTCTCGCAGACGCCGAGACCGTCCGCATGGATGCCGTCGTCATTGGTGACCAGGATGCGCATGGGAAGCACTAATCTGCAAAACGTGACGCTGCGCGGATCGATACTCCAGGCGTCATCGCTCGATCACCTTCATGCCGCCCATATAGGATTGCAGCACGTCCGGCACCGCGATGGCGCCATTGTCCTGCTGATAGGTCTCCATCACCGCTATCAGGGCGCGGCCGACCGCGACCCCCGAACCGTTGAGCGTATGAACAAAGCGCGGGCTGCCGCCCTTCGGGCGATAGCGCGCATTCATGCGCCGGGCCTGAAAGTCGCCGCACCGCGAGCAGGAGGAAATCTCCCGATAGGCGCCCTGCCCCGGCAGCCAGACTTCGATGTCGTAGGTTTTTTCCGCGGCGAAGCCCATGTCGCCGGCGCACAGCGTGACCACGCGGTAATGCAGCCCGAGTCGGCGCAGTATCTCTTCGGCAGACGCCAGCATGCGCTCGTGCTCGTCTTTGCTCTGCTCCGGCGTGGTGATCGAGACCAGCTCCACTTTGGTGAACTGGTGCTGGCGGATCATGCCGCGGGTGTCCTTGCCTGCCGCGCCGGCTTCCGCGCGAAAGCACGGCGTGCAGGCGGTGAAGCGCATCGGCAGCTCCGCCTCATCAACGATGGATTCGCGCACGAGATTGGTTAGTGGGACTTCGGCGGTGGGGATGAGCCAATAGTCGGTCGTCGTTTTGAATTGATCGTCGGCAAATTTGGGAAGCTGCGCCGTTCCATACATGACCTCGTCGCGCACCAGCAGCGGCGGCGCGACCTCGGTGTAACCGTGCTCCTGCGTATGCACGTCGAGCATGAACTGCCCGAGCCCGCGTTCCATCCGCGCCAGCCCGCTTTTCAGGACAACAAAGCGCGCCCCGGAAAGCTTGGCCGCGGTCTCGAAATCCATTTGGCCGAGCGCCTCGCCCAGATCGAAATGCTGCTTGGCCGTGAAGGCATAGTTGCGCTTGGCCCCAAAATGATGGTGCTCCACATTGTCGTCGGCGCTCGTGCCATCCGGAACCTCGTCGGCCGGCAGATTGGGGATTTCCGCCAGCGCCTTCTGCAACGCCTCGGAAGCCTGCTTTTCCTTCGCCTCCATCGCCGGGATGGCGACCTTCAATTCCGCGACCTCGGCCATCAGCTTGTTGGCGACGTCTTCCTCGTTGCTTTTTTTGGCGGCGCCGATCGCTTTCGAGGCCGTATTGCGCTGCGCCTGCGCCTGTTCCAGTTCGACGATCAGCCCGCGGCGGCGCTCATCGAGCGCGATCAGCTTGCCCGCGCCCGCGTCAAGACCGCGCCGCTTAAGCGCGCGATCGAAAGCGTCCGGGTTGTCGCGAATCCATTTGATGTCGTGCATGGACGTGGCTCAGCGAGGAATCGGTGCAATGTTATAGCAAGCGCGGCGCCGCGTTCTTACCATCCCTTGGAGGGAGTGAAGAGTTACGGCTTGCGCTGTGAACTTGTCACTCCGCCGGCTTGCCGGCAGCGGCGGCTGCCTCGTTGGCCGCCGACGTTGCGGCTTTCTTCTCCACCAAGCGCACCGCCCAGATCGAGCCCTCGTAGAGAACCATCAGAGGCAGCGCAAGCGCCAGCTGGCTGATCACGTCGGGCGGGGTCAGCACCGCCGCCACCACGAAAGCGCCGACGATGAAATAGCGCCGCTTCTCCCGCAGCGTCTGCGAGGTCAGAATGCCGACGCGGCCGAGCAGCGTGAGGATCACCGGCAGTTGGAAGGCGATGCCGAAGGCAAAAATCAGCGCCATGATCAGCGACAGATATTCGCCGACCTTGGGCAGGAGCGCGATCTCGGCTCCGCCAGCGCCCGGGGCCTGTTGCATGCCGAGAGAAAAACGCACCAGCATCGGCATCACCACGAAATAAACCAGCAGTGTGCCGAGCGCGAAGAACACCGGGGTGGCGCACAGATAAGGCAGAAAGGCGCTGCGCTCATGGCGATACAGCCCCGGCGCCACGAACATGTAGATCTGCGAGGCCACCACCGGGAACGACAGAAACGCCGCGCCGAACATCGCAAGCTTGATCTGGGTAATGAAATATTCGAGCAGCGCGGTGTAGATGAACTTGGAATGTTCCGGGCCGGCGATCCAGACGAACGGCCAAACCAGCACGTTGTAGATTTCCTTGGCGAAGAAGAAGCAACCGAGAAACATCACGCTGAAAGCGGCCACCGCCTTGATCAGGCGCGAGCGCAACTCGATCAGGTGCTCCATCAACGGAGCCTTGGTGGATTCGATGTCTTCGTGGGTCATGCGGGCGCCTTCCCCGCGTCGGATTTGGCGATGCCCACTGGATCGAGCGTTTTCTGTTGTTCGGGCGCCGGCAGCGCTTCTGCTGCAGGCGCCGATTGGTTCGCGGGCGGCGTGACGGTATCGGTCGAAGGCGTGCTCGAGGTGGCTGCGTCCAGCGGCGGAATATCGCCGACCGCTTTCTCGACCTCCTTGCGCGCCTCCTCCACCGGATCGAAGCGCGAATAATCGCTGGCCTGCGCCGCCATCTGGTCCACTTCTTTCTTGAGCTCGTCCAGTTCCGCTTCGCGGATCGCCTCCTGGAACTGGCCCTGGAAGTCGGACGCCATCCGGCGCACCTTGCCGACCCATTGGCCGAGGGTGCGCAACGCGCCGGGCAATTCCTTGGGACCGATCGCGATCAGCGCAACGATGCCGATGATGATGAGCTCGCCCCAACCGATATCGAACATTGAGCGATCACTCCGAGACCGGCGGCCCTGACCGGCGCGCCTTCTCCGCCTTCCGGCCGTCCCGCCGCAGGCAACGTCGGCGTCAGACCGCCTTACGATTTTCCGGTTGCGGAGCGGCTGCGCCAGTCGCCGCTGTGGTGGTGTTCGTCCCGGCCGGCGCCTGATGGTCGATGGTCTTCATCGAGTCGGGCTTGGCGGCGGCGGCCTCGGCTTCGGCCTTGTCATCCTCCGACAGGCCCTTCTTGAACGACTTGATGCCCTTGGCAAAGTCGCCCATCAGCTCGGAGATCTTGCCGCGGCCGCCGAACAGCAACAGCACGACGCCGATCACGAGCAGCCAATGCACCCAGCTAAAACCACCCATAGAAAATCCTCCGAGCCCGACTGGGCCGCCCATGCGCGGCACGGGCCCTTGATGTCCGCCGTCAGCAGAAACTAGGCGTCAGGAACGGCAAAAACAAGGGAATCCGCCCGCCGGTACAGCCGATCACCGGAATCCGCCAGCCTATGAAAGCCGTTGCAAAACAGGAGGTTCAACGGCCTTTCGCCGCATTAACCGAAATGCCGGTCGACGGCCCGATCAGTCTTCGATGCGCTCGCTAGGCGGAGCCAGACCGAGGTCGAGATCGCCCGGCTCGAGCGGGTCTTCGTCCTCGCGCAACCCCGGATCGTCCGAAGGCATCGGCACCGAAAAGCCGGCCGGAATCCGTCCGTCCAGCAGGCCGGAGCCTTTCAGTTCCTCCAGCCCGGGCAGATCGTTCAGCGCGTCGAGCCCGAAATGCGAGAGAAACGCCTCACTGGTGCCGTAGGTCACCGGACGGCCGGGCGCCTTGCGCCGCCCGCGCGGCCGGATCCAGCTGGTCTGCAGGAGCACGTCGACCGAGCCCTTGGAGGTCGAGACGCCGCGGATATCCTCGATCTCCGCCCGCGTCACCGGCTGGTGATAGGCGATGATGGCAAGCGTCTCGATCGCGGCGCGCGACAGTTTGCGGGTCTCGATCGTCTCCTTGCTCAACAGCCAGGACAAGTCGTTGGCGGTGCGGAAAGTCCATTTGCCGCCGATACGCACCAGATTGACGCCGCGCATCGCATAATCCTGCTGCAGGCGCGCAAGCGCCGCACGCACGTCGACGCCCTGCGGCAGCCGGGCCGCCAGGTCCTTTTCGTCGAGCGGCTCGGCGGACGCAAACAGCATCGCTTCGAGCAGGCGAAGTTCCTCGGCCCGCACCTCGGCGGATTTGTCTGGCTCGTCGCGCGGCATGATCTTTCTCGTGGCCAGGCTCATCGCTGCGGCCCTCCTGTTCCTATTCCTTGTTTCCCGACGCTGGCGCCACACCCGCCGCCGCCTGCTCAGCATTATTTTCGCCTGAGCGCTTGCGCACGAAGATCGGCGCGAAGGCCTTCTGCTGATGGATTTCGATCACTCCTTCGCGCACCAGTTCCAGCGTCGCGGCCAGGCTGGAGGCGAAGATCGTCGCGACCGCCGCCGGATCGACCACATAAGCCAGCAGGAATTGGTCGATATTGCTCCAATCGTGCGCCTGCCCGACCAGCCGTTGCAGCGCCTCGCGCGCTTCGGCGAGCGACCAGACGGTACGCTTGGCGACACGCACATGGGCAAGCGCGTGCTGCTGCCGCCGCGCCGCATAGGCCGAGAGCAGGTCATACAGTGTCGCCGACCATTCCGGATGCTTGATATGGGCAATCGGCTCGGGCTGGCCGCGGCGAAAGACATCGCGGTCGAGTTGCGGGCGGGCAAACAGCCGCACCGCCACGTCGCGCACCGCTTCTAGGCGCTTGAGGCGCAGCGCCAGCGCATTCGCCATGTCCTCGGCGCTCTGGCCTTCCGCGGCATTGGTGTCAGGCAGCAGCAGCCGGGATTTGAGGTAGGCGAGCCACGCCGCCATCACCAAATAGTCGGCGGCGAGTTCCAGGCGCAGCCGGCGCGCCTCCTCGATGAAGGTCAGATATTGGTTCGCCAGGGCCAGAATGGAAATCTTGGACAGGTCGACCTTTTGCTGGCGCGAGAGCGTCAGCAGCAGATCCAGTGGTCCTTCGAAGCCCTCGACGTCGACCACCAAAGCCGGCTCGTCGGAGCCTCGCTCGGCTGTCAGGTCGGCGGTGAACTGCATTTCGTCCGGGCTCATGACGCCACCGCGTGCGGCGCTGGAACACGCACCAGCAGAGCCGCAAGCTCCGCTCGCAAGGCCGCGATGTCGGAGCGATCCGGCGCCCGCCGTCGCTGCAAGGCGACCTCCGCGCGCGTCGCCGCGTCCCCCGCAAGCCGCGGAACGGCGCCAGCCACCGCCTGCATTTCGGCGAAATTGCCGGTGCAATGCAGGATCAGGTCGCAGCCGGCCGCAATCGCGGCATGCGCGCGCTCGCCGATCGGCCCACTCAAGGCCTGCATGGAAATGTCGTCGCTCATCAGCAGTCCGTGGAACCCGATCCAACCGCGAATCACTTCATCGACCAGAGTGGCCGAAGTCGTCGCCGGATCAATAGGATCGATGGCACTAAACACCACATGGGCGGTCATCGCGACCGGCAGGTCGTGGAGCATCCGAAAGGTGGCGAAATCCGTCGCCTGCAGCGCTTCGCGCGACGCATCGACCACCGGCAGCGCTACGTGGCTATCGGTGCTGGCGCGGCCGTGGCCCGGGAGGTGCTTGACCACCGGCAAGACGCCGCCCGCCAGCGAGCCCTCGGCCACCGCGCGGGCGATCTCCGCCACCTTTTCGGGCACCTCGCCATAGGCGCGGTCGCCGATGACCGGATCGGCCCCCGCCGCCGGCACATCGGCAAGCGGCGAGCAGTTCACGTCGATCCCGACGGCATGAAGGTCGCAGGCAATGAGGCGGGCGCCGAGCCAGGCGGCGCGCAGACCTGAATTCCGGTCCTGGTCGTAGAGCCGTCCATAGGCGGCGCCGGGCGGATAGCTCGGCCAATGCGGCGGCCCAAGCCGCTGCACACGGCCGCCCTCCTGATCGACCAGGACGGGCGCGTCGCGTCCAAGCAAATCTCGAAAAGATGACGTCAAACGAGCCACTTGCTGGGGAGTTTCAACATTGCGCTTGAACAGAATGAAGCCCCACGGATCGGCGGCGCGCAGAAACGAGCGCTCGTCGGCTGACAGGGTAGTGCCGCCGATTCCGGAAATGAACGCGCGTGCCACCATCGGCGCGGACTAGCCCGCGCCGCCGGGAGCGGTCAAGCGTGTGCGGTCAATTGCGCTGGATAATGCACTGGCCGCCGGCGGCCTTCAGGCCGTTGCAGAACCGGCTGGCATCGTCCGAGCTTCCGAACGGCCCGACCATGGCGCGATAGAACACGCCCTTCTCACCGAGATCGGCGCGCCTGACCAGCGCCTGCCGCCCGCCGAGCACGCCCGGGAACTTGGCCTGTAGGCTGCGGAACGAGGCCTGTGCTTCGGCTTCGCTCCGCTGCGAGGAGACCTGCACCACATAGTTGCCGGTCGCGCTGGCAGCAGCATTGGGCGAATTTCGCGCAGGCGCCGCGGTAACCGCGGCGGTGCGCGGCGCGGGCGGCAACGGCGCGGCCGCCTCATTGGCCTGCGGGTTGAGCGAGAGGGGAGTATTACGCGCCGGTGCTGCCGCACGCGGCGGCGCCGTCGCACGCGCAGCCGCCGCGGGTGGCGCGGCCGATGACGGTGCGGCTGGAGGCGCCAGCGTTTGAGCGGGAGCCGGCGGGAACGGACTGGCCGGCGTGGCGGCCGCCCTGGCCTCGCTGCCGTCCGGCCGGATGGTGACAGTGCGGACTCGCTTGGGTTCACCGGGCGCCGCAGTGGAGGGTGCGGCCGGCTGCGCAGAAGCGGCGGCCGGCATTTGCGCTGGCGCCACCGGGGCCGCCAACACCACGCGCGGCGCCACAGTTCCCGGGTCCTTCAGCGCGACGGGCTGCTCCTCCCGCGATACCACGCGTTCCGGAGCGCCGCTGCCGCCGACACGGTCCTGGATAACTTTTCCCGCCTGGGAATCGCCTGCGGCGGCAATCTTGCTCGGCGTCTTGTCGGCCGCGATGACCGGCGGAGCTTCCAGACGCGACGGATTGGCGTACCAAGTGCGATAACCGTAGGCGGCGGCGGAGCCCACCATGGCGCAGCCTATGAGAACGACCGCCGTGACCATTCCACTGCGCCGACGCGCACGCGGCGCGTCGTCATAGATCTCTTCGTCGTGCGCCGCCGTTTGCGGTGCGCTGTGATACTGGGCATCCCCCTGATAGGCGTCCCGCGACTGCTCGTAGCCGTCGTCGTGCGCAGGCGCATGCTGAACAGGGGCGTCGTATTGCGCATCGTCGTAGCCATCGTCCGCACGCTGACGCGCATAACGAGGATCGGCAGCAGCGCCGCGCTGAGCAAACTCATCCGCGGACGGCGAATTGGCCGGCTCTTGATTCTGATAGCCGGACTGCGGCGTAAAATAGCGATCGCCATGCGGCTGATCATAGGGCCGGTCGGCGGCGGCCGGCTGGCGCCAATCTGCGCCCGCGGGCGCGCCGTGCCGAGCATCGCGCGCGGGAGCGCCCTGCGCCCTGCCCCGCCCGAGTTCCGCGAATGGATCATTCTGGCCGATCAGGCGCGCGAGTTCGGCCAGCGGATCGCTTGCGGCGCCGGCATCGCTCGCGGCCGGGGCTGCCGGCGCTGCGGGGCGCCGATACGGCTCGTTCGACCGATAGGCTCGTACTGTGTTGTCGTCCGCCATACTGATCCCGTTCCGGTTCTGACGTTGCACTCGGCCGGTATGCCTAAACCGTCGACCGCGGTCCTTCGCGCCCAACGGCACCGAGCGAGATCAACGCATCTCCTCAGGCGCCTCGACGCCGAGCACAGCAAGCCCGGAGGCGATAACGGTGACAACGCCTTGTACCAAAGCAAGGCGAGCCAAGGTCATTAATGGATCATTCTGGATAATGAAGCGTAAATGTGGCGCGTCTTTGCCGCGGTTCCACTGGGAGTGAAAGTCGCTCGCAAGATCATACAAATAAAAGGCAATTCGGTGCGGCTCGTGGGCAATTGCGGCCGCTTCGACGACTCTTGGAAAAAGCGCCAAACGCCGCATCAAACCGAGTTCGCCGGGATCGTCCAAGCGCTCGAGCGGAGCGGTGGCAAGCGCCGCGGCGCGGGCTGTCGAGTCGGCGGGAAGGTCAGGCAAAGTCTCCCGGGCGTTGCGGAAGACCGATTGGCCGCGGGCATGGCCATACTGCACATAAAACACCGGATTGTCGCGCGACTGCTCGATCACCTTGGCGAGGTCGAAATCCAATACCGCATCATTTTTGCGGTAGAGCATCATGAAACGCGCGGCATCGCGCCCGACCTCGTCGACGACTTCGCGCAAGGTCACGAATTCGCCGGAGCGCTTCGACATCTTTACCGGCTCGCCGGCGCGCAGCAGTTTGACCAGCTGCACGATCTTGACATCGAGCTCGGCTTGACCGCCGGTAATCGCCTTCACCGCCGCCTGTACCCGCTTCACATAGCCGCCGTGGTCGGCGCCCCAAACGTCGATCAAGGTGCGGAAGCCGCGCTCGAACTTCGAGCGGTGATAGGCGACGTCGGAAGCGAAATAGGTGTAGCTGCCGTCGGACTTGCGCAGCGGCCGGTCGACGTCGTCGCCGAACTGGGTGGAGCGGAACAAGGTCTGCTCGCGGTCTTCCCAATCCTCGATCGCCTGGCCTTTCGGCGGCGGCAGGCGTCCTTGATAGATCAGGCCCTTGGCGCGCAGATCCTCGATCGTGTCTTCCACTGCGCCGCCATTGTTCTCCGACAGCGAGCGTTCCGAGAAGAACACGTCGTGCCTGACATTGAGCGCAGCGAGATCATTGCGGATCTCTCCCATCATTGTGTCGATGGTCCGCGCTCGCACCTGCGGCAGCCATTCGCTTTCGCTCATCTGATCGAGCGCGTCGCCGAATTCTTGCAGCAATGCTTCGCCCACCGGCTTCAGATAGTCTCCCGGATAGAGCCCGTCGGGAATCTCGCCAATGTCCTCGCCCAATGCCTCGCGATAGCGCAGGAAGGCGGAGCGCGCGAGCACATCGACCTGCGCACCCGCGTCGTTGATGTAATATTCGCGCGTGACCTTGAATCCGGCGAACGCTAGAAGATTGGCGAGCGCGTCTCCGAACACCGCCCCGCGGCCGTGGCCGACATGCATCGGACCGGTCGGATTGGCGGAGACATATTCGACATTGACCGGCGCGCCCTGCCCCACGGCGCTGCGTCCATAGTCGGCGCCCACGCTCAAGACCTCGCGCAAGGCGTCGCGCCAAGCCTGCGGCTTGAGCGTCAGGTTGATGAAGCCCGGGCCGGCAGTGTCGACCTTTTCGATCAGCGGATCGTTGCGCAGCTTCGAGGCAATGGCCTCCGCCAGTTCGCGCGGCTTCTTGCCCGCGTCCTTCGCCAGCACCATGGCGGCATTGGTCGCCATGTCGCCGTGCGACGCATCGCGCGGCGGCTCCACCACGATGCGTGATTGGTCGATGCCGGACGGCAACACGCCGTCCGCGATCAAGGCGTCGTCGACCGCGCGCACCTTGTCGAGCACGACTGCAAAGATGTTTTTCTGAGGGTCGCTCATCGGCGGGCTGTTTCGGCGCCAGTCGGTCAAAAACAATCGGCGTGGCGCCGCCTAACGCAATTCCCGTGGCAAGTCAAAGCGCCGCCGATGCCACCCATCCCATTCGCGCCGGCGGCAGCGCGTCAGCCGCCGGCCATGTGATGCTTGGCGTAATGCTCAGCGATCGCGTCGCTGGTGGTCAGCCACACGCCCTCATGTTTCGCCACATAGTCGAGTGCCCGTTCGAGATATTTTTGGCGGAACGGCTGGTTGATGATGAACGGGTGCAGGCAAAGCGCCATTACCCGTCCCGATTTCTCGCCGTCCTTATAAAGCTGGTCCACCTGGTCGACGACCATCTGATAGAAGTCCTCGCCCGACAGGCTCTTGCCGACGAACATCGTCACGTCGTTGAGCTCGATGGAATAAGGCACCGACATCATGCCCGGGACGGTCAACGGAAACGGCTGGTCATCGGCGCACCAGTCGAGCACGTAGCTCAGCCCAAGCTCCTTCAAGAGCCCGGGCGTCTCGAACGTCTCGCTGAGCGCCGGTCCCAGCCAGCCGTTGATCGAGTGGCCGGTGGCGCGTGCGATCGTCTCGACCACCTCCTTCAGATAATTCCGCTCCTGTTCCGTGGTCATCCCGGCCTGGAAGGTGGAGTTGTTCATGCCGTGCGCGAGCCACACCCAATTGCGCTGTTTACCGGCCTCGATGATCTGCGGGTAAAGCCGGCAAACATCGGCGTTCAGCAGTACCGATGCCGGCAGCTTGTATCGGTCGAGCGCCTCGATCATCCGCCAGATCCCGACGCGAACGCCATAATCGCGCCAACCATAATTCAGCGGATCAGGCTTGAGCATTGCCGTGCCGGTGAAGATGCTGGTGGACGGCCTGTCGACTTCATAATGCTCGATGTTCAAGCCTACGTAGAAAGCCACGCGCGCGCCGTTCGGCCACTTGATCGCCGGCCGCTGCGTGATCGGGGAATAGTCGTAAAGTTGATTGTCCATCACCTTCTCCGTTTCCTTACAGCCGCCACAGGACGTCGATCACGCGTTGCCATGCGGGCGCTGGCGCAGCCACGCAGCGATCTCCGCTACGTCTTTGACGTCACCATATTTGGCCTGGATGTCGAAAAGACTTTGATCGTGAGCCGCCTGCGACCGGTCGCCCACAGCCTCACGCGCAACGATCGGGCGAAATCCGTATTGAACGGCATCGACGGCGGAGGCGCGCACGCATCCGCTGGTGGTGCAGCCGGTGATGATCAGTGTGTCGACGCGCCGCGACTGCAACCGCGACACCAGGTCGGTGCCGAAAAAGCACGACGCATACTTCTTGTTGAAGACGGAATCGCTGTCCTGCCGTTTCAGGCGCGGGTCGAGCTCCACCACCTCCGAGCCCGCGGTCAGCGAAAATAGCCCGCTCATCTTGCGGCCCCAGACGCCGGAGTCGCGGCAGTCCGCTTCTTCGTAGCTGACTATGGAAAAGAACGCCGGAGCGTCCGCCCGCCGGCCTGCATCGAGCAATAGATTGATCTGCTCGATCTGCGCATCGAGATTGGAGCCGAGTGGAAGGCCGGGGTCGGTGAAAGCCCGCATGATATCGACCACGAGAATGGCGGGCTTTTCGCCGAATCCCATTTCTTTGCCGAAGCCGCGTTGTTGGAAGAAAGCGGCGTCGTCGTTTCGGGAGGCTTCAGTCATCGTTGACTCTCACTCGAAATGGACCGGGTATTCAGATTAGCCGCAAGGCCACGCATCGGCAATTGCGCATGGCTATCGCAATTCCGGGGTCGACTCGAAAAGCCGCGCATGTTCGACCAACGCGTAGCGGTCGGTCATTCCGGCGATGAAGTCGGCGATGCGGCGCATGTTTGCCGCCCCGTTTCCAATGGCGGTCTCATGCGCCCGATCGAGGGGCATATCGCCGGGGTGTCCGACATAGTGAGCAAACAAGTCGCATACCACATCCTCCGCTTCGCTCATGATGCGGGCGATGCGCGGGTGCCGGTACATGCGCGGATAGAGAAAGTCCTTGATGGCGCGGTCGGCCTCCGCCATCGCCGGCGAGAAGGCGGCCACGGGTCCCTGCGCATGCCGCACCGCGTCGGCCGAACCGGGCGAAAGTTGGCGCAGGCGCCAGCCTGTTTCCGCGATCAGGTCATCGATCAGCCGGGTGATCAGCCGCCGCACCAGTTCATGCGCCAAGCGGCCGGCATCGATCGCGGGAAGCTGCCGCCGGATTTCATCGACGATGACATGAATGAGCGGCACTTCGCCGATCTCGTCGAGCGTGAACAAATCCGCGCGTAGGCCATCGTCGATGTCGTGCGCGTCATAGGCGATATCGTCGGCCAGCGCGGCAACTTGCGCTTCGACGCTGGCAAAGGTCCATAATTCAAGATTCTGCTTCGCGGCATACAAAGTGATGGGATGGGGAATTCCCCGTTCGCGAAAGCGCGCAACCGGATTGCCGGCGCGATCGGTCAGCGGTCCGTTGTGTTTGACCAGGCCTTCCAGCGTCTCCCATGACAGATTGAGACCGTCGAAGGCGCCGTAATGCCGCTCGAGCTCGGTCACGACCCGCAGCGTCTGGGCGTTGTGGTCGAAGCCGCCGGATGCCGCGAGGCAGCGGTCGAGCGCCCGCTCGCCGGCGTGACCGAACGGCGGATGGCCGAGATCGTGAGCCAGCGCCAGCGCCTCGGCGAGGTCTTCGTCGAGGCCGAGCGCGCGCGCGAGCGAGCGGGCGATCTGGGCGACCTCGAGAGTGTGGGTCAGGCGCGTGCGGTAATGGTCGCCCTCGTGAAAGACGAAGACCTGGGTCTTATGGGCGAGCCGGCGGAACGCGCTGGCGTGGATGATACGGTCGCAATCGCGGCGGAAGGCGCTGCGGGTCGGGCTCGGCGGTTCCGGGTGCAGCCGGCCGCGGCTATGGCCCGGATCGGACGCAAACGGGGCGCGGGCGCTCGCTTTCTCAACCGCCATGCTCTACCGTCCGCCGATTGACCAAAGCCTTGGGCGTACTTAACTATTGCGCGAGCCTCCTGGCAACGAGGCCGGACAGGATCGTGGAATGGACAATGTGACAGTCACCCAACGGGCCGCGCGGCGAATCGGGGAGATTCTGTTGCGCGAGCCGCCCGGCACCATGCTCCGCGTGAGCGTGGAAGGCGGTGGCTGTTCGGGCTTTCAATACAAGTTCGACATGGACCAGGCGCAAGCCGCCGACGACGTGCTGATCCGGCAGGACGGCGCGACGGTGCTGATCGACCCGGTGTCGCTCGGATATCTCGCCGGCTCCGAGATCGATTTCATCGACGATTTGATGGGCGCCGCATTCCGCATCAACAACCCGAAGGCGACGGCGTCCTGCGGCTGCGGTACCAGCTTCGCGCTCTGACGTCTGCTTGCTGACCGCCAACCGTAAGTTACAATTGCAAGCTGCGGCGGCGACGGCGCGCAGCTTCTTGATCTTGGATAGATTCCCGCAGACTTAGGACCGCCGCCATGGCAAAGTCCGAGTCTGGCCGCAGGCCCGTAAAGTGGCCGGTTCAAAACCAAAACGCAGGGGGGAAATATGCTCCGACACATTCTCATTGCGCTGCTGGCGGGCGCGGCCGCGCTGTTCGGCGCACCGGCCGGCGCCCAGGACTGGCCGCAACGGCCGGTGAAGATTTTGGTGATGGCCGCTCCCGGCGGGCTTCCCGACATGGTGGCGCGCGTGGTCGCCAAGCATCTGACGGTTTCGCTCGGCCAGCCGGTGGTGGTGGAGAACCGGCCCGGTGCCGGCGGCAATATCGCGGCGCTCGCCGTGGCCAAGGCTGCGCCCGACGGCCACATGCTGCTGCTCACCGGCAACAACCAGGCGGTCAACCCGACGCTGTTGCCCAATCCGGGCTTCGACTACGATCGCGATCTGACGCCGGTGAGTATGGTCGCCGAGGCCAACATGCTGCTGGTCGCGACGCCATCGCTGCCGGTCAAAAACATCACGGAGCTGGTGGCGCTGGCCAAGCGGCAGCCGAACGCCATACAGGTCGCGATATCGCCGATCGGCACGCCCAATCATCTGGGCGCCGAATTGCTGACGCAGATGGCCGGCATCGAGCTCGGGATCATTCCTTATACCGGCATCGGCGTCGCCACCCCCGACCTGCTGGCCGGCCGCGTGCACTTGGCGATCAGCGCCATTCCGTCGGTGCATCCCCATGTCGTGGCCGGAACCCTGAAGGCGCTTGCGGTGACGCGAAAGGCGCGCTCGCCGTTTGCGCCGGACGTCCCGACCGCCGGCGAATCCGGCCTGCCGGGCTTCGACCTCAATGCCTGGGTCTGCATCATGGCGACCGGCGGTACGCCGGCTCCGATCGTTCAGCGGCTGAACGAGGAAATCCGCAAGATCATGGCGCTCCCTGAAGTGCGCGAGAGTTTCGCCAAGCAGGGCGCCGAACCCTCGACCATGTCGCCCGCCGAACTCGGCGCCTACATCAAGGCCGAGTCGGTCAAATGGGCCGGTGTGCTCAAGAATGCCAAGGTGAAACAGTGATCAAGATCACACCATTGATGCGCGATCTGCTCGGCAAGGCGCTGGCCGACGGCGTGCCGTGCCTGGTCGGTACCGCATCGAAAACCGGCCATCCGCAAATCAGCCCGAAGGGCAGCCTGGCGGTGTTCGACGAGCAGACGCTTTGCTACTGGGAGCGCAGCCACCGCTCGTCCAAAGCCCATATCGGCGACAATCCGCGGGTCGTGGTCTATTACCGCAATTACGCCCGCGCCAAGGAAATGCCGTTCCGCGCCGGGGCGCTGCGCTTTCACGGCACCGCGCGCATCGTTGAAAGCGGACCGGAGCGCGACCGCGCCTGGGAATTGACGGTGCCGATCGAACAGGAAAAAGACCCGGACAAGACCGGCGTGGCCGTGCTGATCGACGTGGGTCTGGTCGAAGAGCTGACCGGCAACGTCTTGATGAAGCGCGACGCGTAGTTCCCGCCGCGCGGGTTGGCGCTACTCCGCCGCCACGACCTTTGGCCGCTCGTGCTCCGGCACTTCTTCCAATTGCGGTTCCAGCCGGCGCTTGAGCATGCGGTCGAAGCGGTCGAGATAGATGTAGACGACCGGCGTGATGAACAGCGTCAAGAGCTGCGAGAAGCACAAGCCGCCGACCACCACCACGCCCAGCGGCTGGCGCAGCTCGGCGCCGGCGCCCGAGCCGAGCG
>JGI1357J11328_10000937_pt1 | contig 23365 bp, 19 predicted proteins | sample Subgrocontami54m_FD_11328 | JGI IMG/M metagenome (IMG submission 11328)
CGGGTCTGTCACCATCCGTTGCATCTGACGCAGCTCCGCCTCGGATGGACAATCGACCCTCCGGTCCTTGATCGTGAGCAGGCCGTCGTCGATGTCTTTTGGCAGCACCCCCCGCCGCCGGGCGTAATACATCAGCCGCCGGGCCAGGTCCAGCTCGCGGACCGACCCCCTGGCCCACGAGGCCACCTCGGTGGTGAGCACATATCGGATCTGTAGCTCCGACATCACCCCCGTGAGGAGCGCATTGATCCCCGTGCTGTCGGCATCGGTGAGCTCAGTGACGTTTCCCACCCCCATGAGGATCTCAGCCTGCGGGAAGCGACGCCTGGCCTCAGTGTAGCGGGCGAGCGACTCGGCGAAGCCAAAGGTGATCGGCGCGAGGATCGGGTCGATGAGGTATCGTGTGCCGCCCAGGAGCTCCACGGCCTCGATATTCGCCGCCAGGGAATCCAATCCCTTGCCGAAATCGGGGATGATCACCGGGGTACACGACAGATCCGGGGCCAGATGCAGGTTCTGCGAGTTCAGGCTTAGGAGAAACTCCGCGCCGGCCTTGTCGGCGGAGAGGATCTCCCGAGTATCGAAGGTGTCGATACTGACGCGGAACCCCTCGGACCGGAGCGCCGAGACGATCTCGCCGACATTGCCGGCCGGTCGCGCCGGGGTGCAGCCAATGTCGATGACGTCCGCACCACAGGCCGCGTAGTAGCGAGCCTTGCTGAGAACCTCGCCGATCGGCAGCGTGGGGGCGTCATTGATTTCGGCCAGGATGGTCAGGTCGTGCTCGCCGTACCCTTCCCGTTTCTTCTCAACGCCGAAGTAGTAGGGGATGTCACGCAGGTCTTTCGGACCCTTTTCGACCTTTACACCCAGCGACTGTTCTAACTCTTGAGATTCCACGCGGCAGAGTCCTGGGATCATTAGGCGATCACAGCAGGGCGAGCGGAGCGAATGGGTGATGAAGGGCGTGGTCATTAAGGCGGCCACGCTGATCTTGAGGGCGACCACCTCGTATTCGAAATCGGCCTGCATACCTGCCAGCGTCTCTTTCAGGGCGCGCTCTGCCAGCTTGCCGGTAATGAAGAGAATCTTCATATGGGTCTATTGGGTCTGTTGCGTGCGGCGTCTATTGCGAACGACGCGATGGACGCGACAGACGCAACGACGCTATAGACGCGTCTCACACCCAGAGGCCGCCGTGGACGTGGAGGATTGCCCCCGTCACGTATCCTGCCCTCTCGGATGCCAGGTAACTGACCGCCTCGGCGACATCGTCCGGCGTGCCCAATCGACCGAGAGGGACCATCCTGGCCCAGGCCTGTTTGTCCTCGGTGCGATACTCACCGTAGATCTCGGTCTCGATGAACCCGGGGTTCACGGCGTTGACCCTGATGCCCCAGGGCGCTTCGGATCTGGCGAGCGATCTGGTCAGCATGATCACGCCGGACTTGGCGATGTAGTAGGCCGGGGCCTCAAAGACGCCGACCGGCGAATACTCCACATTGAGCGCCCCGATATTGACGATGCTGCCGGCTCGTTGCTCTCGCATGACCCGCAGGGCCGCCCTGCTGCAATAAAAGACGCTACTCAGATTGCTGTCCAGGGTTCGTCGCCACTCGTCGTCAGTGGTGTCATATAAGGCCCGCGTGAGAAACGGACCAACGTTGTTGACCAGGACATCAAGGGATCCGAGTTGGCTCACCGCCGTCTCAATGAGATGGGACGCATCGGCCGATGTGGAGACGTCCGCTTTAACAGCCACTGCCCTCACAGGAAGGCCCTCGAAGTCCAGGAGAGCCGATTGGGCCGTTCCGTCGTCAATATGGTAGTTCAGGACGACATCGCACCCATCCTGAGCGAGGCGGTAGGCGATCGCCTTGCCGATCCCTTTGGTGCTCCCGGTAATCACCGCAACCCGTCGTGATTCCACCTATTCAAGCTCCGCATATTACCAACACAGTCATGGCCCTTCGGGTCACTCATACATCACAAAAATTACCTGCGACCGAATAGACGAAACAGACCGAATAGACCAGATAGACGGCCTTCCGTGTAATGACCGTATCTTATGCTCGCACCGCTGAAACTTCAAGACGAATCCACCCTCGCCGGTACGGGCGCTATCATGCTGCGCCGCCAGAATTGCTTGACTTATTTTGGGCGGGCTGTAGAATGCGGTTTACACAAGGTTGGGCGGTTAGCTCAGTCGGTTAGAGCGCCGTCTTCACACGGCGGAGGTCACTGGTTCGATCCCAGTACCGCCCACCATGATCCCCCTGCCGCCGGGCAGGGGGTTTTTCTTTTCCCTGACCATTTCAGCTTGACATCAGTGGACTCGTTCAGTAGGCTCCAGTCCATCTCATTGTATGCAAGGGGCAAGCGCCATCGGGAGAAGTATGGAAGCCAGACAATCGGGCGGTGTGACGGAGCGGGTGCGGCGGATCGGCGAACGGGTGCTTGCCGGAGATGCGGTGACGTTCGAGGAGGCCGCCGAGCTCTTCGAGCGCTCCGATTACGACGTCCATGAACTGTTCCACGTGGCCAATCGTCTCCGGCTGAATCAGTTCGGGAACCGGATCCATCTCTGCGGCATCATCAACGCCAAGAGCGGCTTCTGTCCAGAGGACTGTGGCTTTTGTAGCCAGTCCTCCCGCCACGCCACCCAGATCCCGAGGTATGGTGTGGTATCCCCAGACGAGATGGTCCGAGCCGCCAGGAAGGCCCGAGAGTACGGTGCCTCCGCGCTTGGGGTCGTCACCGCGGATCGCGGCTACGCCGCCGCGTCAGCGGATTTTCATCAGCTTGTCGAGGGGATCCGGGCTATTGCGCAGGACGGCTGGGTAGAGGGTCACGCCTCCCTCGGAATTATGGGCGGTGAGGAGTTTCGACAGCTCAAGGCGGCAGGCCTCACGGCGTTTAACCACAACCTGGAGACCGGTCGCTCCTTCTTTCCGAAGGTCTGCACGACCCATACCTATGACGAGCGGGTAAGTACCATCAAGGCAGCCAAGGCTGCCGGGATCAGGGCTTGCAGTGGGGGGATCATCGGAATGGGGGAGGAGCCGACGCATCGCGCCGAGCTCGCCTTTGCCCTCAAAGAGCTGGACGTAGACGAGGTTCCCCTGAATTTTCTGATTTCTGTGGACGGAACGAGCCTGGAAAAAACTACCCCTCTGCCGCCCCTCGAGATCCTGAAGGTGATCGCGCTCTTTCGCTGGATCCTCCCGACCAAGAACATCTTTATCTGCGCCGGCAGAGCGCATCTGGGCGAACTGCAATCGATGATCTTTTTCGCCGGCGCGAGCGGAATGATGGTCGGCGACTTCCTCACGACCAGGAACCGAAGCGTGAGCGACGACCTCAAGATGGTCCGGGATCTTGGGCTCGACTTCGGTGGATCCCTCTTTGTCCCTGAGCGCCAGGGCGCCACTGCTTCGACAAGCCTCACCACAGGCGCTGCCCTCTGATCCTCGCCATGGCCTCTCGCAGCCATCGGCTCCGGCAGGACGACAAACAATACGTTTGGCACCCGTTCACCCAGATGCAGGACTGGTTACACGAGCGCCACCTGATCATCGAGCGCGGGGAGGGGAGCACCCTCATTGATGTGGACGGGCGCCGTTACCTGGACGGGGTGTCCTCCCTCTGGGTGACCGTCCACGGCCACCGCAAGACAGCGATCGATCAGGCCATCCGCGCCCAACTCGGTAAGGTTGCGCACACCACCTTCCTGGGCCTGTCCCATCCGCTCGCCATTGAATTGGCCAAGGCGCTCGTCCAGATCGCCCCAGAAGGGCTCACCAAGGTCTTTTACTCCGACAACGGCTCGACCGCCGTCGAGATCGCGCTCAAGATGGCGTTTCAGTACTGGCAGCAGCGGGGCGGGGCTTTTGCCCGCAAGAGAAGGTTCATCGCCTTGGAAGAGGCGTATCACGGCGATACCCTGGGCGCGGTCAGCGTCGGCGGGATCGATCTGTTCCATCAGCTCTACCGGCCGCTCCTCTTTCCGATCTGGAGGGTCCCGTCGCCATACCGGCCGCCGTGGGACCGCTTCCGACGACCTGATCCGCTGAAACGATTGGAGTCCCTTCTGAAGCGATACCACGATCAGGTGGCTGGTCTGATCGTGGAGCCGCTGATGCAGGCCGCGGCCGGGATGCTGCCCTCACCACCAGGCTTCCTCAAGGCCGTGCGATCGCTCTGCTCGCAGTACAACGTCCTCCTGATCCTGGATGAGGTCGCCACCGGCTTCGGCCGGACCGGGACGATGTTTGCCTGTGAACAAGAGGGGGTGGCGCCCGACCTGCTCTGCCTGGCGAAGGGGCTTACCGGCGGCTACTTGCCGCTGGCCGCGACGCTCACGACACAGCAGATCTTTGACGGCTTCTGCGCCCCATATGAGGAGAAGAGAGCCTTCTTTCATGGGCATAGCTACACCGCCAACCCGCTGGCCTGCGCCGCCGCCCTCGCGAACCTCCAGTGCTTTCAGCGGGAGCAGACCTTGAGGCGCCTGCAGCCCAAGATCGCCTTGCTCCGTCGAGAACTCGAGCCGCTCCGGCCGCTGCCGCACGTGGGCGACATCCGACAGGTGGGATTTATGGTTGGGATTGAGATGATGCGTGACCCGGTCCGGGGGGAGCCATACCCATACGAGGCCAGGACCGGGATTCGGACTATCCTGGAGGCGCGACGACGGGGGTTGATCATCCGGCCGCTGGGCGACGTCATCGTCCTGATGCCGCCCCTCTCGATCTCTCATAGGGACATTGTCAGGATGGTTCGAATCGTCCGTGATTCCATCGTCACGGCAACGGAGAGATGAAGGACGTGAGAGCAGTAGGTCTGTTTGTCACCGGGACCGATACCGGCGTCGGGAAGACGCTGATCACGGCCGGGCTTGCCTATGCCCTGCGGGTCCTGGGGATCGATACCGGGGTGATGAAGCCGGTCGAGACCGGCTGCCCCACCAGGGCTGGGCGGCTGCGACCGCTGGATGCCTTGACGCTTCGTGAGGCTGCGGAATCGCGGGACGCCATCGACCTGATCAATCCGTATCGTTTCCATGAGCCCCTTGCCCCGATGGTCGCGGCCGAGCGGTCCGGGCGATGCATCGATGTCGAGCGACTGGAAGAGCGGTTTGCTCGTTTGGCCGATCGGCATTCGGTGGTCCTGGTCGAGGGTGCCGGCGGCCTGCTGGTCCCCATCACCGAAGAGACGTCGTGTCTCGACCTCGCTGTCAGGCTTCGGCTCCCATTGCTCGTCGTGATCGGGTCCAGGCTCGGCGCGCTGAACCACGCCAGGCTGACTGTTGGGGCCGCGCTTCATGCCCGCGTCCCGGTGGCAGGAGCAATCCTGAACTGCCCCCGCGCCGAGTATTCGCCAGCTCGAACGACAAATCTCTCGGCCCTCCGCCAGCTCTTACCCGTCCCGCTCCTTGGAGAGATCCCCCACCTCTCCACTACCAGGGGCCAGGCTCTCTGGCGCCATCCTCTCCTCCAGCGACTTTTGGCGCGATCCCTTCGACAGCTTCTTCCGGAGGCCATCGCTGGGGGTGAGACGTGATGATCACGCTGAGACCCGCGATGCTCACGCTGTCGCTTCTGGCCTTGCTGTTGACCTCCTGCGCCACCCCAAGGCTGGGACCACGGGCATGGGAAGGGGTGTCGGGCGAGGAGGGCCTGGCGTCCTGGTATGGTCATCCGTACCATGGTCGGCGCACCAGCAATGGCGAGGTCTACGATATGTATCAGGTATCGGCGGCCCACCGCGAGATCCCGCTCGGCAGTTGGGTGGAGGTGGTCAATCTCAGTAATGGCCGGTCCCTCACCGTCAGGATCAACGATCGGGGACCCTTTGTGGATGGGCGAATCATCGATCTCTCATACGCTGCAGCCTCATTACTGGGGGTGACGGGGCCTGGTGTGGCGCCGGTCAGGGTACGACTTGCCGAAGGCCCGCCGGCGAGCACGGACCCGGGGCGGTATTCGGTGCAGGTGGGCTCATTTACTGCAGAGTCGAACGCCCTTGCGCTGAAAGCAGAGCTGGAACAGAAGGCTTCAGGTGTTCACCTCGTGAAGGCCTTGATAGGTGGAGAGGTCTACTACCGAATTCGGGTTGGGCAGTTCGCCTCACGCGCCGAGGCCCAGAGGGCGGCGGAGCGACTGGCCTCCCTGGGCTATCGGGTCCTGATCATGGGTTCTGAAGACCGCCCCTGAGGTGTCCTCCTACCACATGCTATTGTCCCCCATTGTACGGCTCTCCCGTTTTGTCAAGCCATGCGAAGCCTCCCACTACGCATGTCTTTACGTAATATAATAGAACAGAAAATAGTTTGACATGCTTAAGCAGCCTTTGGTATGGTTTAAGCCTCTTGAACTGAGAGGCGATCCATCGTGCTTGCACAGAGAGGCTTATGGTGAGTCGAGGGACTATGCACCCCCCCATTCACATGCCAGTTGTTTCGGGTGTACCCGTGCACGTTCTCAGCCAGCGGTCGCTTCATGCGGTCCGCCTCGCTTTCCTCATGCCGCTATCCCGCGTTCGGCGATGTTGTCCGAAAGCGTAGGCTCGGAAGATGATTCGATCTCCGTTGGCAAGCATTCGATTCAGATTGCTGCTGCTCGTGCTCCTGGCTGTGGTCCCGGCTTTGGGGCTCGCGCTCTACACAGGCCTGGAACAGCGTCGGATGGCCGGCGTCCAGGTGCAGCAAGAAGCGCTGCGACTGGCCCGACTCGCCTCCAGCGACCACGAACGATTAATAGGGGGCGCGTCACGTCAACTCCTCGTTGCCCTGACGCACCTCCCTGCCGTGCGCAAGCAAGACGCTGCTGCCTGCAGCGCGCTTTTCGCTGCCTTGCTGAAACAATACCGCATCTATGCAAACTTGGGCGCGATTAAGCCTGATGGCGATGTTTTCTGTAGTGGCCTCCCGCTCTCCCGCCCCACCAACCTTGCCGATCGGTCCTATTTTCGACGTGCCATGGAGACGCGCGACTTTGCCATCGGCGAGTATCAGATTGGCCGCATCACCGGCGAAGCCACGATCAACTTCGGCTATCCCGTGCTCGGTGATGCAGGGCAGGTCCAGGCTGTGGTCTTCGCCGCAGTGGAGCTCAACTGGCTTAACCGGCTCGCCGCTGAAGCCCGGTTGCCGCAGGGCTCGGAGTTGGTGGTGATCGACCGCAATGGCATAATCCTGGCCCACCACCCAGACCCGGAGAAATGGGTTGGGCGGTCCGCATCGGGAATGTCCATCGCCAAAACCGTTCTGGCTCGGGGTGAGGGCGTGGTTGAGGCTCCTGACGTGGACGGCATCTCCCGCCTCTACGGGTTCACCCCGTGCACACTACACGGATCAGACATGTACATGTGGATCGGCATCCCAGGGTCAGCGGCGTATGCTGAGGCCAACCGGATACTGGCCCGTAGCCTCATAGGACTAGGGCTTGTGGGCGCGCTGGCGCTTGCGGGGGTGTGGATCTTCGGGGACCTACTCATCCTGCGCAGGGTGAGAGTTTTGGTCCACGGCACCGAGCAACTGAAGGCTGGAGACCTGGATAGCCGGGTGGAGGTGACCGGACGCGACGAGCTTGGCGCCCTGGCCACCAGCTTTAATGACATGGTGGATCGCCTCCAGGCCGCCTACAGCCAACTCGCCGCCCAGGTCAAGGAGCTTACGCGCCGCGAACGAGAACTCAGCCTCCTTCGGGAGATCGACCAGAAGCTGCTGGCTGGAGTGCCCCTTCCGGACCTCTTGTCTAAGGCTGTTGACGCCTTCGCCCTGCTCGTGGAGGCTTTTAGCTGTGTCCTGGTTACCGCAGACTCAGAGAGTGGAGAGCTGAAGCCGGTCGCGATCTGTGCGCCGGACCCGGAAGGGGTCCGGCGGTACTTTGCTACCCTGAAGCCGCGCGTGGGAGAGGAGGGCGGCCTTGGGAGGGCGATCGCGCTGCGGACGGCCGTCCTGAGCCCAGACATCGCCACCGATCCTCAGATGGAGCGGCACCGGGATCCCCTCTTAGCTCTTGGCATCCACGCTATTCTTGCGGTACCGTTGCGCACAGATGGTCAGATCCTGGGGGCGGTGGGCATTGGTTACGCGGCACCGAGGAGTTTCCCCGAGGCGGAGATTCGGGTCATGGAGGGCTTCGCGGACCAGCTCGCCGTGGCCTGGGAGCAGGCCCGCCTGCGGGAGGACGCGGTGGAGCGCTGGCAACTGGAGGAGGCCGCTCGGCTCAAGGCCCTCTTCATCGCCAACATGTCCCACGAGCTTCGGACCCCGCTCAACTCGGTCCTCGGCTTCTCGGCGCTGCTGCAAGATGAGACCTTTGGCACCCTCAATGACAAGCAGAGGCGGTACGTCGAAAACATCCATGTGAGCGGGACGCATCTGCTGGCCTTGGTCGACGATATCCTCGATCTCTCCAAGGTGGAAGCGGGTAAGATCGAGCTTCGCCTCGAGCCGCTGCTGCTCCCTGATGCCCTGGAGTCTGCGGTTGAGCTGCTCCGTGGCCAGGTCATCAAGAAAGGTCTCGCGCTTGAGCTTCAGGTCGGGGAGGGGCTTCCACGGATTTTGGCCGATCCCATGCGGCTGAGGCAGATCCTCTTCAACCTGCTGTCGAACGCCGTGAAGTTCACCCCAGACGGCGGGCGGATTACCGTCACTGCGAAAATAGTTTCGCGTTCCGAGTTCACAACCCGAAACCTGAAATCCGAAACGGCGACCGCGAGCGAGTTCGTCGAGATCGCGGTGGCCGATACCGGAATCGGGATCAAGCCTGACGACCTGCCCAGGCTCTTCCAGCCGTTCGTCCGCCTCGACACGGCCCTGGGCGCCCATGCCAAAGGGACCGGCCTTGGCCTCGCCCTGACAAAGCACTTGGTCGAGCTACATGGGGGGCAGATTTTCGCCGCCTCGGAGGGGGAAGGGCGGGGAAGCACCTTCACGGTCCGTCTCCCTCTCGGCCCACGGATGGGTTTGGCTTGATGGAGCTTGCGGCACGTGTTATGCGTATCTAAACATCAGGGAAATTACGGATCGGGAGGGGGGATATGGCGAGAGTGTTGATCGTGGACGATGAGCCCGAGGCGGTGGAGCTTCTTCAGGAGTTCCTCGGTGCTAAGGGGTATGACGTGATCACGGCAGGCGACGGGGCGGAGGCCCTGCGAAAGGTGATGGACGAGCGGCCCCATCTGATCCTGTTGGATGTGCGAATGCCGAAGATGGATGGCCTCGAGGCCCTCCGCCGGATCAGAGAGATCGACAAGGAGGTCGGCGTGATCATGGTCACGGGCGTGACCGAAGAGGAGATCGGCCGGCAGGCAATGGCGTTGGGCGCATTCGATTACATCGTGAAGCCCTTGGACTTGCCGTACCTGGAACGAAGCTTGTGGTACAAGATCACGATGATGACGCTGTGACGCGGTGAGCGTTCAGGGTCTAGGGTCCAGTGAGGTCGTGAATAGTGCAGATGAGCAGAGCAACCCGAGGGAGCCATGGCGAACAAGACGGTCCTCGTCGTGGACGACAACGCGCAGAACGTTGAGCTGCTGACGGCCCTGATGCGGGCCGAGGGGTATAAGGTCGTGGCGGCCGCCGACGGCCTGGAGGCCCTGGCTCAGGTGGCCGCCTCCCCTCCGGACCTGATCCTCTTGGACATCATGATGCCGAAGCTGGATGGCTACGCGGTCTGCCGCCGCCTGAAACAGGAGGCGCCGACCCGCTTGGTGCCGATCGTCTTGCTCACGGCCCTGGGGGCGGAAGAAGCCCGGATCCGAGGGATCGAGGCTGGAGCTGACGACTTCATCACGAAGCCGTTCAGTCGGGCGGAGCTGAAGGCCCGCGTCCGCTCGCTGCTCAGGCTCAAGGCGTTTACCGACGAGTTGGAACACGCCGAGGCCATGCTGCTCACGCTGGGCCGAACCGTCGAGGCAAGGGATCCTTATACTCAGGGCCACTGCGAGCGGCTGGCGGCCTACTCGGTTGCCCTGGGACAAAAGCTCGGCCTGCCGCCGGAAGAGCTGACGGCCCTGGACAGAGGCGGGGTCCTGCACGACCTGGGCAAGATCGGAATCCCGGATGCGATCCTGCTGAAACCCGGCGGCCTGAGCGAGGCGGAGCGGGCGCGCATGTGCGAGCATCCTGTGATTGGCGAGCGGATCTGTCTGCCGCTCAGGTTGCTCAAGCGGGTTCTGCCGATCATCCGCCATCACCACGAGCGATGGGACGGGAGCGGTTACCCTGACGGCCTCGCGGGCGAGGCGATCCCGCTCACTGCGAGAATCCTGCAGGTCGTGGATATCTTCGATGCGCTGAGGACCGTGCGACCATACAAACCTGCCCTGTCGCTAACAACTGCTTGTGATGCCTTACGGGATGAGGTGGCGCGCGGCTGGCGTGATCCTGGCGTGGTGGGGCCATTCATCGAGCTGGTCGAACTGCCGGAGGCCCCGGAGCCTGCCGAGGGAGCAGGGGCATGATAGCCATCCGGAACTGGAGCACTCGCAGGCGCCTTTTCTTGGCCTTCGTCGTGATTCTGATCCCCTTTGTCGCTGTTACGGGTATTGTCATGGTCGTGTCCCCTACCGTCCGCCAGGATCAGTTGACTATCCAGGAGGAGATGCTCGAGATAGAAAGAACGACGAACCTGAGGTTTTTATGGAATCAGCTTGTGCTGGCGATGAAAGACTACACGGTCATCGGAGGTCCCACAGAGCGGATGCAGATCGAGCGGCACGCGCCCCATTTTTCGACAGCCTTCAGATTGCTGACCGCTACGCCGTTTCAGGTCGCAGAGGAGCGACAGTTGGTCGAGGTGCTGAGGGGCATAGTCTCTGATATTGAGGCGCGCAGTCAGGAAGTGCTGGCAGCTCCAAAGGCTCCGATAAATCGCGCTACGCTTGCAATGCTAGAAGCGCTGATCCAGCGGGGTGATTCTATAGAGCCTATACTAACGCGGCTCCAGGAAATCCATCTGCGTAAAATCGACGCACTGACGCAACGCACGTCCCGGCTGAGCCGCCAGATTGAGATAATGACCCTTATCGCCGTTCTCCTGGGCGCGGCCGGGGCTGCCGTCTTGAGTAGTGTTTGCTCTGTCTGGTTACTCCGCCATATCCTGGCCCTCACGAGAGGGAGTCGTTGTCTGGCCGATGGAGACCTCTCCCATCGAGTCGATGTGAGAACCGGCGGTGAATTGGGGGAGGCGGCTGTTGCCTTCAACGAGATGGCCGAGCGGCTGGAGGTCTCAGCCATCGAGAATGCCAGGCTCTACGAGGCTGTTCGCCAGAGGGCCGACCGGATCGCGGCGCTTAGTCGACTGATCAAGGTCATCAGCTCCTCGATCGATCTTGGCGCAGTCTACGATGCCTTTGCCAAGGAGTTGAAGCAGCTCCTTCCATTCACCCGGATGGGGGTTGTTATCCCTGGCAGCTCGGGGAATCAGCTCCAGATCTTGCAGATCGCGGCCGATCAACCCGGCGAGGCTAAAGTTGGAAGGGTCTGGTCGAACGGGAAAGGGACCGGCATCGAGTGGGTGATATTCCACAGGCAACCCCACATTGAACAGGATCTCGCCGAGGCGCGGTTGTTCGTCGAGGATGAGGCCCTCTTAAAAGAAGGAATCCGCTCCACCATCCGCCTCCCGTTGATCGTGAAGGGGGAGGTCATTGGCGCCTTCTTTCTGGACGATGTCGAGCCCGGTCGTTATACGGAGGGCGATCTTGAGCTTCTCGTCCCCCTCGGTGAGCAGTTGGCCGTCGCCATCGAGAACACCCGGCTCCATGATGATCTGGAGCAGAAGGTGGAGGAACGGACGAGGGATCTCAAGCAGACGCAGGCCCAGCTCATCCAGTCGGGGAAGTTGGCCGCCGTGGGGACCCTGGCGGCCGGGGTGGCCCACGAGCTGAACCAGCCCCTGATGGTCATTCGGGGCTATGCCCAGGAGCTGCTGGCCGACGGGCGGGTAGCCTCCGAGGAGATCTGTGAGGACCTGCGGCGGATCGAGGCGCAGACGACCCGAATGGTGGCCATCATCAACCACCTCCGCGACTTCTCGCGCCAATCCAAGGGGAATCGAGAGGTTACAGACCTGAACCAGGTGGTGACGGGTGCGCTCACCTTTCTCGCCAAGCAGCTCAAGCCCAAAAACATCGCCGTGGTCCAGGAGCTGCTCCCTGCGCTCCCACCGGTCTGGGCCGATCCGATGCAGATCGAGCAGGTGCTCTTGAACCTGGTCACGAACGCCCGTGACGCCATGGAGGAGGTCGGGACGGGGACCATCACCATCCGCACCGAGCTGACTGCCGGCAGCGGGGTGGGGCTCAGCGTCACCGACACCGGCCCCGGCATCCCCCCAGATTTCCAGACCCGGATCTTTGATCCCTTTTTCACGACGAAAGAGGTCGGTAAGGGAACGGGTCTCGGCCTGAGCATCTGCCATGGGATCGTAGAGAAGCATGGGGGAGAGCTCACGGTGGAGAGTCCGGTGGCCGATGGAAGGGGCGCCCGATTCATGATTGTCTTGCCACGCTCCCTCCGGGATGATAGCAAGGGTGGTCGGGCATGAAGGGCGTACGCATCCTGTTGGTCGATGATGAGCCGGAGATCATCCGGCTGCTCACGCGGCGACTCAGACGGAAGGGGTACGAGGTGACCCCAGCGACCGACAGCGGCCAGGCGCTGGCGCTGCTTCAGCAGGGGCTATTTGACCTCGCTATCGTGAACTTCATGATGCCAGGGATGAACGGCCTCGAGCTTGCGGCTCAGTGCGGCCTGCGTTGCCCCGGACTGAAGATCCTGATGCTCACCGGGTCCCGGGTGATCGATGAGATCGAGAGAGCGGGGTATCCCTGCTTGCGCAAACCGCTGGAGAGTCTTCAGGACCTGGACGTAGCGATCGAGCGGCTGCTCCACTCGGAGACCAGGGATGAGGCGGACGGGGATGGACGACGAACAGACGAGGGAGGGTAACTGTGGAGGCGCGCCTGCTGATAGTCGATGACGATCCGGAGATCCGCAGATTGCTCTCTCGCCGCTTGGGGCGGGCGGGATACATGGTCCAGGAAGCCGGGAATGGAGAGGAGGCGGTGACGCTGGCGCGCAAGGCCGTTCCGGACGTCGTGATCACCGATATGACCATGCCTTGCCTGGACGGCCTGGGGCTGCTTGAGGAGCTTCGGAGCGTGGACCCCGATCTCCCCGTCATCGTGCTCACCGGGTACGGATCGTTCGACAACGCCATCGCGGCGATGCGAAAGGGGGTCCTCTTCGACTACCTGCAGAAGCCGCTCGAGGACTTGAATCTGCTGGAGGTGGCAGTTGCTCGGGCGCTGGAGGTTCGGAGGCTGCGCGCCAAGGCCAGGGAGGCGGACCAGGTTACCGCGATTCGAGAAATGGCTGTCACCGCGAGCGACAAGATCCTGAATCCTCTGAACATCATTATCCTCTGCCTGGAGCGGCTCACCGGAGAAGGGGTCACAGCAGAGGCCAAGGCCAAGGCCGTGGCGAATATCGAGGCGGCTGTTGGGACCATCACCAAGGTCGTCCGGCAGATGCGTATGGTGGCGCGGTACACGCCTCGCGAGGTCCTTCCCGGTCTTCGGGAGATCGATCTCGATCAAGCCACTGGGGACGAGAAGAGCGATGTTAGAGATCCTAGTTCCAGGAGTCAAGACCGCCTTTTGCTTTTCGCCGATCCAACCTCTGAGATTTCAGATCGCTTTTGGATTCGGCGGAACCCGAAACCCGGAACTTGGGACCTAGAACACTTATGAGTAGACAGCTTGGCCAGATCCTGATCGGAGCCAAGGTCATTCAGCCGGAGCAACTCGAACAAGCCCTGAAACTTCAGGGCCCAATTCCGCAGCCGCTGGGGCAACTGCTGGTCAGCCAAGGGTTAGCCACGGAAGAGCAGATCGCGGCGGCGCTGGCGACCCAGCTTGGGATCCCCTATATCCGTCTGGCGTCGGCCGTCGTCGAGCCGAAGGCCCTCGATCTGGTTCCCCACACCCTGGCCCAGAAGCACACGATCTGCCCCCTCTCCATGGAGGAGCGGGGGCTGCTCCTGGTGATGGCCGATCCGCTGAACCTGGAGGCCATCAAGGATGTGGAGTTCCGCGCTTCTCTTCGGGTCCGGACGGCCATCTCGACACCGACGGAGGTTAAAGACGCCATCGCCCGCTGCTACGCCTTGAGGAGTCCTTGGGCCCCTTGGTCCGCAACCTCGAGGAGAAGGCGGAGATCAAGGTGTTGCCCTTGACCGAGCGCCTGGATGACGAGGGGATCTTGGACGTCCTGAAAAGGAGCGAGACCACCCCCGTCGTCAAGATGGTGAATCTCCTGATCAGTGAGGCGATCAAGGCGCGGGCCAGCGACATCCATATCGAGCCCGGTGTTGGCGAGGTGACCGTCCGGAACCGGGTGGACGGCATGCTGCGGGATGCGTTTACCATGCCAAAGTGGATTCACGCCGGCGTGGTCTCCCGGCTGAAGATCCTTGGGGGCCTCGACATCGCCGAGCGCCGGCTCCCCCAGGACGGGCGGATCAAGGTCAGGTACGGCGAGCGCACGCTGGACCTCCGCGTCTCCACTCTCCCGACCCACTGCGGCGAGAAGGTGGTCCTTCGGCTCCTGGACCCGGTTCGTGATCTGCTGAGCCTGGAGCACGTGGGCCTGGATCCCAGCCAGCGTCAGATCCTTGAAGCAGTCCTGGAGCAGCCCCAGGGAACGATCCTGGTGACCGGCCCAACCGGCAGCGGCAAGACCTCGACGCTGTATGCCGCGCTCTCCCACCTCAGATCGCCTGTGATCAACATTGTGAGCATCGAGGACCCGATCGAGTTCCAGATTAAAGGGGTCAACCAAGTTCAGGTGAACGAGCGAGCTGGGCTCAGCTTTGCCTCTTCTCTCCGCTCTATCCTCCGCCAGGATCCCGACGTCATCATGGTGGGGGAGATCAGAGACCACGAGACAGCGGAGATCGCCTTCCAGGCTTCGCTGACCGGCCATCTTGTGTTCAGCACCACTACTGTCCGGTTAAAGATCGAATAGATTCAATTGGTTACAGGAACTATGGGTCTCAGTTTGCACATCCACAGTTGTAAGCACTCGAAAAAGCTCATCCTTCTCGAATAGGGTCACACTGAGAATTTGGAGGATTTCGCCGAGGCTCCGGTCGAGTTTCAGGTGTTTCTTCACGATGGCCACGAGGACATAGACGCTGATCGCGATCCAGATCTGCGTCTTCACCGCGTTCGCGGAGGTCCCGTAGAACGCCTTGATCCGCAAGTACTGCTTGATCCATTTGAAGAACAGCTCCACCTGCCAGCGGCACTTGTAGAGTTGGGCGATGGTCACGGCCGGGAGCGTGAAGCTGTTCGTGAGGAAGACGAACCGCTTGTTGAGCGCTACATCGACGTAGCTGATGCGTCGGAGGGGATCCGGATACTCCTGAGAGGATTTGGGACCGGTGAGCACGATGGTCTGATCGCTGCGCAGCCCAGTTGCCTTGTCGATCGGCCGGGAGGTACGGCGAGCGGCCGCGAGATTGCGCTTGGCGCGTACCACGAAGAACGCGCCACTCTGGGCGACCACATACAGGCGCCGGAAGTCGATGTAGCCGCGATCCATGACGTAGAAGGCCCCTGGCTCCGGGAGCAACAGGTCGAGGACGGTGACATCGTGCGTGGTACCGTCGGTCATGTGAATGAACGAGGGAATGTTGCCGCGCAGATCGAGCAACGTGTGGAGTTTCACAGCAGCCTTGCGCTGGCGGAAACGCGCCCAGGAGAACAGCGTCAGGCACAGGTCGATCGTGGTGGAGTCGAACACATAGGCGGTCTGGGCCAAGGCGACTCCGAAGTCGTCTCCGGCATAGAGCTGTCGAGCGCGGGCGATGAGGACCTGCGCGAAGTCGGCGTAGATTCGCCAATCGCGCCGCTCGTTCGCCTCTGCAAGCGTGCTCCTCGCCATCGTCGCCCGGATGCCTGCATGATAGAGTTTTGGCTGCAGCGCCCGTAGACACGTTTCGATATCGCGCAGACTCTCTCGATACGTGAGCTGGGCGAACACCATGCAGAGGAACTGATCGCGGCAAGAGAAGCGCCGGACTCTGCGATGTCCATGATGGCGGCGGACACACGTGTGGAATTCGTACGTGGGGAAGAAATCCAGCAGCTGGGCGAACACGATGCGTCCCGTGTACATTGGCCACTCCTTTCCATGTGAGAGGGAAAGCACAGTGGCCACAGTGTAGACGGGAATTGAAGTCGAAAACAGTCATTGTTCGTGATATCTTCTTGATTTTACGGTATCTGGTGCCCATTCTCAGAATGCTTAACCGGACAGTAGTGGTTCAGCACCTTACATACGAACGACTCCATTTCGGCTGTCACCCGCCTGCTAGACCTGGGGATTGAGCCGTTCCTGGTGGCCTCTTCCGTCACGCTTATCGTGGCTCAGCGGCTTCTGCGGCGCCTCTGTAGTCACTGCCGCGAGGCGTACCAGCCCTCAGACGACGTGATGAGACGGCTGAGGCTCTCGGATACCCCCACTGCCGTCTTCCGGGGGAAGGGGTGTCCTTCGTGCCAAGGGACCGGTTTTTTCGGGCGGGTTGGGGTCTTCGAGTTCCTGCCCATCGATGCCACGATGCGCGAGTTGATCACCCAGCGGGCCTCGGAGGGGACCCTGCGACGGGAGGCCAACGCCAGAGGATTCGTGAGCCTGATCGAGGCGGCGGCCGCCAATATCCGCCTCGGATTGACCAGCCCGGACGAGGTCCTTCGGGCCATCCTGGCTGACGAGAGCGTCCAGGACCGCTGCGGAAGCTGCGGCGAGAAGATCGAGGCCGACTTCACAACCTGTCCCGCCTGCCTGGCCGTCCTGAAGCCTCAGTGCCCATCGTGCCGTCAGGATCTGCTGCCCGAGTGGAAAGCCTGCCCCTTCTGTTCGGCGCCTGTCGTGAGCCCGGTCGAACGAACGGATACCGCCCTCAAGGTAGCGCCGCCCCCCACCGGGAGTAAGCGGATGAAGATCCTCGTGGTGGACGATGAGGCGGACGTGAGGCGGATCGTGGCTATCGCGCTTAAGCAGCTTCCCTTCCCGGCCGAGATCCTGACGGCTGGCAATGGTATGGAGGCGCTGAAAGCGGTCGAAGCCGAGCATCCAAGTCTGGTGGTTCTGGATCTAATGATGCCCCAGATGGATGGATTTGAGGTCTGCCGTCGTCTCCGGGAAAACGTCAAGACCGCCTTCATCCCGATCCTCATGCTGACCGCCAGGGGAGAGAGCGAGACCAGGACCAAGGCATTCTTGGTCGGGACGGACGATTATCTGATGAAGCCGTTCGAGATCAACGAGCTGAACGCGAGGGTCGGGCGGCTCGTGCGCCGCACATATGGAGTGTAGGGGAATGCGAGAATCGGAAGACCCGAAGCCGCTTCAGCATGAGGCGGGGTGGGCCGCCAAGAAGCAGTGGGCCGAGGAGCGGGATCGCCTGTACGCCGTTCTGGAAGCCACCTCCGACGGGATAGCGCTGTTTGACCACGAAGGCCGGTTGCTGCTCGCCAACCTGACCTTCCGCAAGTTCTTCGGGTTGATCCCCGAAGGCCTGGCGCATGAGGATCCGGCTGCGACCCTTGAGTTCTTGAAATCCCGGGCGAAGAGCCCTGCCGAGTTTGAGCGAAGCTTCCGTGGGCTTCTGCTGCATCCTGAAACGACGGAACGCGATGCGATCGAGTTGAAGCTCCCTTACCCTCGCGTCCTTCTGCGCATGCGCACCCCGGTACGGGATGAGACGGGAGCCGTGGTCGGGCACGTGCATACCCTTCGGGATGTGACCATAGAGCGGGAGATCGCGCAGATGAAGTCGGAGTTCGTCTCCACCGTCTCGCATGAGTTGCGGACCCCCCTCACCTCTATCAAAGGCTCCCTGCAGCTTATCATGGGAAACCCACAGGACCTGCTCCCATTCCAGCAGGAGTTGCTGGGTATCTGCCTGAGGAATGCCGATCGCCTGATCCGCCTCGTGAACGATGTCCTGGACCTCTCCAAGATCGAGGCGGGGAAGCTCACGCTGAAGCTGTCCGATCAGATAGTGTCGCACCTCATCGAGCTTGCCCTGGCGAGCGTGAGCACGCTGGCGAAGGAGCGGCAGACCACTATCGATGTGAGCCTGTCTTCGGACCTGCCTCCGGTTCAGGCCGATCAAGATCGGATCGTCCAGGTCCTGACCAACCTCTTGAGCAATGCCATCAAGTTCTCCGGATCCGCAGAGCGCATATGCGTCGTTGCGGAGCTCAGGCGCGTCGCCTGGGATGATGAGGGCGTAGTACGCGGGCGGCGAGGTGTGGACCGGGCGATCGAAATCAGCGTGACCGACCGGGGTCGAGGCATCGCACAGGAGGATCTCGATAAGCTGTTCGTGCCTTTTCACCAATTGGATAGTTCAGTCACGCGGGAGACTCCTGGGACCGGTCTGGGCTTGGCCATCTGCAAGGGGATTGTCGAGGAGCACGGTGGCAGGATCTGGGCCCGCTCGGAGGGGCTCGGTCTTGGGACGACCGTCACGTTCCTTCTCCCTGTGGAAGGACCGCCTAGGCGCCGTCTCTTCGTGGCTGATGACGACTCGTTGTTTGTCAGCCTCCTGGTGGAGATTTTTGGATCTGCAGGCTATCTGGTGACGTCGGCTTCAGACGGAGAGGCGGCCCTGCAGATGATCGAGCAGGCCGTACCGGATCTACTGATCCTGGATCTGTTACTTCCTCGAGTGAATGGGTGGGAGGTCCTGAAGATTCTCCGGGCGAAGGCGACGACACGGGACCTGCCGATTCTGGCCGTGACCTCCTTGGGCGCTTCTGATGCCGAGCAGACTCTTGCCCTTGGAGCAAACGACTATCTGAGCAAACCGATCTCTCCCTCTGTCCTGACAGACACGGTCAGTCGCCTCATTGCTGGGGCGGAGCGCCGGCGGAGAGACGCCGAGGCAGAGAAGGTAGCCGAACGGTTGCTGGTGGCCCGACCCGCTGTAGATCAGGGGGTAGAACGGGTTCGCCTTCGCATTCTGGTTGTCGAGGACAACCCGATCAATATGGAGCTGCTGGAGCGGGGGGGGTATGAGCTCTATACGTGCGGTGATGGGCGAGAGGTGATGCGGCAGGCCAAGACGCATCGGCCGGACCTCATCCTGCTCGACATCAACCTGCCGCATATTGATGGCTTGACACTTGCCCGGATGCTTCGAGAGGACCCGGAGACTCGAGCCGTCACGATTCTCGCCGTCAGCGCCTACTCCGTGGCAGGCGACAAGGAGCGGATCCGCCAGGCGGGGTGTGATGGGTTCATCCCCAAGCCGATCGACACCAAGACCTTTCTTCAGACGATCGCGACGCTCCTCGAACGCGGAAAAGCCCAGTAAGGACGACCCGGCCGATCCCGCCTCCGATGCGACAATGGTCACCGGCTCCCTCACCTCTTAATTTTTCCCCCTGCGTCTCCTGCCACCCTCTGAGCTGTCGCCTCTCACTGATCGCTCGGCTGAGCCCTAAGGTCTGAAGTACCTTGACACCCGTCACCCCCCCTCCCTATAATCGGACCAATTCGACAGGAGGTTAGGTGAGCGAAGAGCGTTCGTTAATAAGCGAGCGGCTGCGGAAGCTGGCTGAGCTTGAAGCAGTCGGCGTTGATCCGTATCCGGCTCGGTTCGGTGTCACTCATCTCGCGGCCGATCTGCACCGGGAGTATGCGGGTCTCTCTGAAGAGGGAGACGCGGGGGCTCCTCAGGTGTCGATCGCCGGGCGCCTGATGTCCGTACGGGGTCATGGGAAGGCGACCTTCGCTCACCTCCAGGACGGTTCCGGGAGGATTCAGATCTACATCGTACGGGATACCGTCGGTCCCGAGGCATACGACCTCTGTAAGAAGCTGGATGTTGGCGACTACCTGGGGGTGGAGGGCCAGCTCTTCCGGACGCGGACGGGAGAGCTCACGGTGCGAGCCGGGACGGTTCAGCTCCTGTCGAAGTCGCTGCGGCCGCTGCCGGAAAAGTGGCATGGGCTGACCGACGTGGAGACCCGTTTCCGTCAGCGCTATCTGGATCTCATTGTGAACCGCCAGGTCGCGGACGCCTTCAGGACACGTAGCCGCTTGATCACGGAGATTCGCCGTTTCCTTGAATCGAGGAGGTTCCTGGAAGTCGAGACCCCCATGATGCAGGCGATGGCCGGCGGCGCTATGGCGCGCCCATTTGTTACTCATCACAACGCCCTCGACCTCACGCTGTATCTGAGGATTGCCCCCGAACTCTATCTGAAGCGGCTCGTAGTGGGAGGGTTCGACCGGGTCTTCGAGATCAACCGGAGCTTTCGAAATGAGGGGATCTCCACCCAACATAACCCTGAGTTCACGATGTTGGAGTTCTACCAAGCGTATGCCGATTACCGGGATCTGATGGCGCTGACGGAAGAGCTGCTTGCTCACCTGGCCAAGGAGATCACGGGAGACCAGGAGGTGACCTATCAGGGGCAGCGGATCTCCTTCGCCCCACCGTGGCCTAAGCTCACGCTGGAGGAGGCCCTTGTCAATCTGGCTGGACTTGATGCAGAGGTCCTCACAACGGAAGACGGCGTGAGCGCGACGGCCGGACGCCATGGGGTGAGCATCTCGCCGGGTTGGGGCAGGGGGAAGGTGATGGCTGAGCTGTTCGATGCCCTGGTGGAGCCGAAGCTCTTGCAGCCCACATTCATCATCGATTTCCCCACCGAACTTTCCCCCTTGGCCAAAGCGAAACGAGGGGAGCCGACGACGGTTCAGCGGTTTGAGTTGTTCGTTGGCGGGATGGAGATCGCCAACGCCTACTCTGAGCTGAACGATCCGCGCGAGCAGCGCGCCCGCTTTCTTGACCAGTTGCGGCAGCGAGATCAAGGCGATCTGGAGGCCCATGGCCTGGATGAGGATTATCTGCGTGCATTGGAGTATGGGATGCCTCCGACGGCTGGTGAAGGGATCGGTATCGACCGGCTGGCTATGCTCTTCACCGACTCCGCCTCCATTCGTGATGTCATCCTCTTTCCTCTCCTGAAGCCCGCTCAAGGCGAACAAGGTGGTACCGATGCCGTTTGAACTGTTCGTGGGGCTTCGGTATCTGAAGGCGAGGCGAGGGCAGGCGTTCATCTCCCTGATCACGCTGATCTCTATCGGTGGCGTTGCCCTTGGCGTTATGGCGCTCATTGTCGTTCTGGCGGTGATGAGCGGGTTCGAGCGTGACCTTCGGAGTAAGATCCTCGGAACCAATGCCCACCTCTGGATCATACGTTATGGGGATCGAGGGGTGGATGAGCCGGCTCAGACGCTTGTGCGGATTCGCGATGTTCCGCACGTGGTGGCCGTTTCTCCCTTCACCTACCACCAGGTGATGCTGAGCACGGGTCGAGGGGCGGGAGGGGCGGTCCTTCGTGGCATCGATCTCGACTCCGCGCAGGAGGTCACGGCGCTGACCAAGAGCTTCACCGAGGTCGATCCAGCGCGGCTGAAAGGACCGGCTGAGGGAAGCGGATGGCGTCTTGACCCTGAGGGGATCATCATCGGGCGCGCCCTGGCAGCGAATCTCGGGGTGGGCCTCGGCGGGCGGGTGAATGTCATTTCCCCCTTCGGAAATGTACTGACCCCATTCGGGCTTGCGCCGCGCTTGCGAAGTTTCACCGTAGCCGGGATCTTCGAGATGGGAATGTATGAATACGACAGCGCCCTCGCTTATATTAGCATTGCGACGGCTCAGCAGTTCTTCCAGATGGGAAAATCAGTGACAGGGATCGAGGTGAAGGTGGACGATCTGTACAGGGCAAAGGAGGTGGGAGCGGAGATTCAGCAACGCCTTGGGTTCCCGTACGTCGCGCGGGACTGGATGCAGTTGCACCGTAACCTCTTTGCTGCGCTGAAGCTGGAAAAGATCGCCATGTTTATTATCCTGACGATGATCGTGCTGGTGGCCGCCTTTAACATCGTGAGCACCCTGATCATGAAGGTGATGGACAAGGGGGCAGAGATTGGCATCTTGAGGTCGATTGGCGCTACTTCTGGGAGCATCATGTCGATCTTCATGGTGGAGGGATTGGTGATTGGGCTTGTCGGTACCCTGTTGGGGACTGCGGGGGGCGCCATTATCTGTAAGCTGCAGGAGACCTATAAAATCGTCAGGCTCCAGGGCGATGTCTATCTGCTGGATGCCCTCCCGATCTTAATGAAAGGGACCGACCTGGTCTTGATCGCCTCCTCGACGCTGGTCTTGAGCTTCCTCGCGACGCTCTATCCTTCCTGGCGGGCGGCCAAGCTTGACCCAGTCGTCGCGATCCGCTATGAGTGAGTTTATCAGAGCAGATGGCGTCTACAAGTCGTTTCAGATCGACGGTGGACCAGTTGAGGTCCTGAAGGGTGTTGACCTCAGTATTGAAAAGGGAGAATTCATTGCAATCGTGGGACCTTCAGGAGCTGGTAAGAGCACGTTCCTGCATCTGCTCGGCGCCCTGGATCGCCCAACCGCAGGTGAGATTTTCTATGAGAATGTCAGCCTTGGGCAGATGGACGATGGGCAACTGGCCGGCTTTCGCAACCAGACTGTCGGCTTTATCTTCCAGTTCCACCATCTGCTGCCGGAGTTTACCGCACTGGAGAATGTCATGATGCCGCTCTTAGTGGCGCGGCAGAAGCGGTCACAGGCACGGGAGGTCGCCGCGTCTCTGCTGAGGGAGGTGGGGCTCGAGCCCAGGCTCTTGCATCGCCCCTCTGAACTCTCCGGCGGGGAGCAGCAGCGAGTTGCTATCGCCAGGGCCCTTGGCGCCGGACCTAAGATCATCCTCGCAGACGAACCGACTGGAAACCTTGATACCAAGACAGGCGATGCGACCTTTGAGCTACTCCATTGGTTGAATCGAGAACGTGGCCTCACCTTTGTCATGGTGACGCACAATGAGAAGTTAGCCCATCGGTCGGATCGGATCGTGACAATATTAGATGGTCGAATTGTAGAGGAGCCTGTCCGTCAAACCCCCGCTAACCATTCGATAAGCTCAGGGTGAACGGTATAGACATTGAAATCACTGATATTGTCCCGTTCTGCTGAGCCTGTCGAAGCATGAGCTCTTCGACTGTGCTCAGGACAGGCCCGTCGGAGCCTGTGGTGAGCGAGGTCGAACCACACGACATGGGGTTTGCAGGACAGGCTCAGAGAGGGCTTGAAATTCTGAAAGGATCGGCTATACTGAAAATGCTAGTGATGCTAGGGCGCTGAAGAGAGGGGAGCGAGGAGATGTTCGAGCGATTCACAGAGCGAGCCCGCAAGGTGATTATCCTGGCCCGGGAGGAGGCGATCCGCCTCGG
>JGI1357J11328_10000949_pt1 | contig 23218 bp, 15 predicted proteins | sample Subgrocontami54m_FD_11328 | JGI IMG/M metagenome (IMG submission 11328)
GGCTTTGCTGCGCCACAACTGGAACCAGACCGCCGCCGCCCGTTTCCTCCAGATTCCCCGGCATGTGCTGATCTACCGGATGGGGAAGTTCGGCATTACCCCGGAGGGGACAAGTAAGATCGGGAATTAACCGGCATGAATGATAAGAGAGCGCCCGCGGCACACAACTCTATCCTCTGGTTCCTTCTCCTTGAGCTCAGTTGCCAATTGCACTCTCTGCGGAGGTATGATAGGGTCCCGGCGTTGCTTTTTGCGGCAATATAAAAAGTTTACTTGTCGTCGGCATAAAGGATGAATATATGCTCGCCGCTGTTGGGTACTTAGGCAAGACCGCTATCGGCGCTTCAAAAGTCTTACTGAATGATTTTTCTCTGGCTTGCGCTATTGTAGCGAAGATATTCAATCGCAAATTTTACAACAGCACCGCAATAATGGTGCTGATCAATCAGATATATTTTACGGCCATTCAGATTTTACCTTTGTTTTTAATCATATCGAGCACCATAGGCTTTTTGCTCATTGGTATTTTGCTCCACCTTTTGCGGGGACTGGGACTGGCAGAACATGCAGGCCGCATCATCATGGGTTTTGTCGTGACGGAACTGTCGCCTTTCATCACCGTGCTTTTTTTGGCCCTGCGTTCCAGTTCGGCCATGAATGCGGAAATCGCAACGATGAAAGTCAATAAAGAGTTGCATACCCTGGAGGTTTTTCATATTGACATCATCAGCTATCTTTTCCTTCCACGGGTTGTTTGCGGCGTGATCTCCGTGGTGCTGCTAAGCGGCATTTTTTCCATCGTTGTCTTGGTAGCGGGCTTTGTTTGTTCAAATCTCATCTTCAATATGAATTTGGACGACTATGCAAATATCTTGTTAAATTCGGCGGAAATTTCTGATATAGCAATCATGTTGATAAAATGTTCCACATTTGGATTTTTTATCACCTTGATTCCCATTCGTTCCGGGCTGAACGCCACCGATGACCTGACCAGTATTCCAGTCGCCGTCCTCAACGGCATGGTAAATGTGTTTATTGCAATATTTGTAATCGAGGCACTGACATTAATAGCAAGATCAATCTGAGGCTTTTTGCCGATCAGGCAACTCTCGACAAGGAATTGGCCGATCTGCAAAAGGAGGCGGGTCCGCGGCTCGGTCTGGTATCTGCGGAGGTCCCGCTCATATCCAATCTGGATGTTTTGAGAAACATTGCCTTGATATACCAGTACCACCGGGATGCATCGAAAAAAAATGCGCTGGATTTTGTCAGGCAATGCTTGCGAAGATATGGTCTGGAAAAGATTGCCCATAAAAAGAACCCCGAGCTCTCTGACGATGAGCGCTTTTCTGTAATGGTATTAAGGGCTGCCATGGTTGAGCAGGCTGTCGTTGCGATCGATCGCCCCTTTAAGATGTTGCACTACCATAACGATATATCCTTTATTTACGAGACCCTGGGCAAGATAGACGACCTGTTTGTCAGGTGCGACATCTTTGATTATTATCAAGAAAAACACAAGTGTGAGCTGATCCATGATTCAGAAAGTTGAACTGAAAGTAGGGTTTTTTCTCGTCGTTACCAGCATCATTATTTTTTCCGCGATTGGGTATGTCGCCTATAAAAAAGGCTTCTTTACCAAAATACCCACCTTTACCCTGGCAGCGAAATCCGGAGAAGACTTGACGGAAGGGATGCCGGTGGTTTTTTCCGGGTTTAAGATCGGCACGGTGCATCTACTCGAACTCAGCGATGACGGCAGCGTCCTGATAAAGATAAAGGTGCCTGCACAGCACGTTAAGTGGTTAAGAAAAGATAGCCTCTTTATCGTCAACAAGCCGCTGCTCGGCTCTCCCCGCCTGGTCGTCTTGACGAATAATATGCAAAGCCCCCTGCTCTCGTCGGAGCAAGTACCGGAAGTTACCCATAGCAGCGATATCAATGATACCATCAAGAAGGCCCAGCCCTTGCTGGACAAAATAACCAAGATCGCCGGCAATGTTGAAATAGTGACGGCAAACCTCAAGGACCCCGAGGGCGAGGTCCGGAAGATATTGGCGCATATCGAGCTGCTCACGGATAATCTCTCGCAGAAAAAGTCCTTGGTGGAGATGGCCATAAGCGACCAGAAGAGCATCGATGCACTCTATGCGGCCGTGAGGCAAACCAAGGATATCACCATGCAGATCGAAACCATACTGCAAAAGGTTGACAAAATGGCGCTTAAAACCGATGCGGCGATTTACGGCGAAGAGGGGACGCTGCCTCTTGTCAACAAGTCGCTTAAGGATGTGCTGACAAAATTGCAGAATTTAAACATAACCGTTGACAACATCAATAAAATCAGTGATGACGTGGCAGCTTCCACCTCCGGCATGATTGGACTAAGAGAGCAGATAGACGCCACTGTCGCTTCCCTGAACGAATTGGTCCGGGAAATTGATAAAAAAATACCCTTCAAAAAAACTCCGGAGATCAAACTGCCATGAGAAAAGTCGTGTGGGTTGCCATCTGCTTCTTTCTGGCCGGTTGTGGCGCCTCCCAGCCGGTTCCCGACTGGTTTACTGCCGGCCACAGTCAATTGGAAGCTTACCAAAAAAATTATCTGAGCGGCGACGATAAGCTCGCGGCCCTGCGGTTTAAAGGAGCCATTAATGACATTAAGAAAAGTGGCGACCTGGAAATGTTGGCCAGGGCCTATCTGATAAGGATGGCCTTGCAGAGAGCGGTGCTTGAGGAACCGGACGCGGAGGATTACCTGAAAATCGCTGCCCTGCAATCCATGCCAACCAACAGGAACTATTATGCCTTTTTAAAGGGTAAACCCGCGCAGGTAGATGAAAAACTGTTGCCTGCACAGTACCAGGGCTTGCTCAATAACCCCCGGCCAGAGGGAGAAGAGGGACGTCTCGCGGCTATCGGCAAGATCAAAAACCCCCTGTCCCAATTGATCGCTATGGGCGTCCTGGTTTATAGAAACCAGGAAAGCGAAGCGTTATTGCAAAGGGCTGTAACCGTCGCGTCCGCCCAGGGCTGGAAAAAGGCGCTCCTCGCATATCTGCAACGCTTGAAGTTCTATTACGAAAGCAAACAGCAAAATGACAAGGCGCTGGAGATCGAGCAGAGAGTTAAATTAATCAGCAATTAGGATTGGTGGAGATGAGGTCTATCTCACATTAGCAATCAATACTATTGAAGTTAGACGATTTATTTATTAGCTATTTTTTGCATACCCCTAAAAGTACCCCCAGATTTTTATCACTACCGCCCTTTTTTGTAACGTCCGCCCCATAAAAAACCCCGGTTTTCTCCAGGGTCATTTTTCGGCATATGCACCAATTCTGTTTCAAATATCAAGTCCACACCATGACCATCGCTACCAACTCACTAACTTCGCGGGTTTAAAGATAGAAAGCATTAGCAACCCATTTTCAGTTCAGGCAAGTATCGGGCTGGGTCTCTGTGCTCCCTCGAATCGCATAGTCTAAGCAGCAGCCTGTTTCTTATTCGTAATTAGCTGTTATTTTCACTTTAATTTGTGCTATAGGCTCTATCGTCTTAATTCTATTAACGTCATTTACGGGTCAAGCTACGATTGACAATGAACGGAGCTACGATGCCATTTGATCCGGGGAAAGCAACTCAAGCAATTGATCAAGTCGCCCTGCTCAGGTTGGCCGTCGGCTATCTCGGCCAGCGCAAGCAGTCCGGGTGGTGGGACTGCGAATTCCTAGACGATACCGGAATTCGCTTCCTCGAAGCCACCTTCCCGCGTACCGCATGGGCAGCTGCCCTGCGATCCACAACCGAGGCGGCCTGCATCGTTCACGATCAGGCGCTGGGGCGTGTCGGAAATTCCCACTTATTCAGGTTACCGCCGGCATTGGAGGACCAGCTTGAGCATGCCTTAGAGAGAATCGATTGGGCTGCAGCATGTAAGCAGATTGAATCCAGCGCTGCGGCGATGGAACTGCTGAAACGCATTGCCGACGTCGTCATAAAGGCACCTACCGGCCCCGTGCAGGTGGGTATGACGCATCGGCTTTTAACCCCTACGTCCCTCCGCGAGCTTGCCGCTCATTATCATTCCGCATTCCAAGATGGCATTCGCTGCTTCCCTTATTTTGCGCCGGAGAAAAATGACCGCTGAGAAAAACTATACAACGCAGCTTCAGGCAGGTCTGGGGATGATTCCTGAGACCATGGCCTTGATGCGTCTATGGGCTCCCGGCATGATCCCGGCGCATTTGGCTGACCATGCCGTGGAAACCGGTATATTCTCTCGAACGACCGCCCGTCGTTCCAGGAACTTGGTGGCCGAGATGTTTGCCCCGCGTTATCTCGCTAACGGAGGTGACGCTGCTTCCCGAATCAAATATCTCCTGGAGCAGCGTTTTCCGCACGAGTCGCTGGAACAGATTTTGTTCCTGCAAACGGCCCGCGCTCAACAGGTCTTCGGCGATTTTGTCATCGAGGTCTATTGGCCCAAGTATAGTGCTGGCGCTGACACTCTCTCAAGGGATGATGCGGAGCAATTCATCCATCGGGCACTCGATGCAGGGCGGATGCAGAAGCGTTGGGCGGCATCCACTATTAAACGAGTCTCCGGATATCTCATCGGCTGCTGTATCGATTTTGGATTGCTGGCCGAGGTTGGGCGTGCCAAGCGCGCCATTAAACGATTCTCAATCCGTAAGGATGTGGCCCTTTACCTCGTTCATGACCTCCATTTTATGGGCCTGAGCGACATGGCCGTCATGCAACATCCCGACTGGCGGCTCTTTGGTTTGGAAGTGCAGGAAGTTATTAGTCTGATGAAAAATCTTGGCCACGATGGCCATTTATTTATTCAATCAATGGCTGATTTAGTTCAGATATCTTGGAAATATCGCACCATGGAGGAATGCCTTGCCGCAATCACTCAAAGATAAATTTGCCGAAGTCTGCCTGAGGTTGACTCAAGGAAGACGACTCGAAAGCGTTGGTTCGGAACCCATTTTCTATCTCGTTTTCCCCGTCAAGGAAATCCTTGCCGTGAAACGCCACACCCGCGCCTGGGTGGCGACATTGGAGATTCAAGGATATCATGTTGTCACATTTTCGATGGCAAAGGCTGTAAATGCCATTCTGCGCGGTCACAAACTTCGCAAGCAGTGGCTCATCGGGGAGAAAATGATCCTCGATCAGGTCGAAAAGAAAGGTACCGTCATAGAATTCAGTGAGATCAATAAGACCCTTGCTAAAGCCTTAACCGAGGGAACGGATTTGATCGACATGATCAAGTCCAAGATCGAAGAAGCATCATCACATCCCGGCGGCATGCTTCTTCTCACCGACTTGGAGGCATTACACCCATATCTGCGCATCAACAGCATCGAAGCCCAGCTCCAGGGGGCGATCCGTTGCCCCGTAGTGGTGTTATATCCCGGCAAGCGCGAGGGGAAGACCAGCCTCCGATTTCTTGAGTTCTATCCTGCCGATCCCAATTACCGTTCTGAACACATAGGATAATCAAGGAGCTTTTGTTATGACTCAAATTCGCAACCTCTTCGATTCAACCCGCGCCCTTAACCGCACCATTGAAAAGGTTATCACTTACCAGAAGCGCTCTGAGGCACAAGTACGAGCAGAAATCTCCGAATATGTGGTAACCGACCATATCGAGGAGAGCTTCTCGGATCTGCTCAAAAAGATGCAGTCGGCAATGCAAGATGGTGGCGGACACGAGGTCGGTGTCTGGGTATCCGGGTTTTACGGTTCCGGTAAGAGTTCCTTCACCAAATATCTCGGTTTTGCTCTCGACCGCGACATGAAAGTCGGTGAGGATACGTTCCTTCACCTTCTCCAGAATCAGCTCAATACATCTCCAGTTCGTGCTCTTTTCAACCAAGTCTCAACCACCTACGACGCTGCCATCATTTTTTTGGATTTGGCCGGTGAGATGCTGGCCGGTGCGTCGATGGAGGACATTTCGACCGTCCTTTACCTGAAGGTGCTGCAATGGGCTGGCTATTCTGAGGATCTTAAAGTCGCAGAGCTGGAGCGCAAACTGGAAATGGATGGACGGCTGGATTCATTTCTGGAACGGGCAAAAGAAGAATTGGAAGGCATTGAGTGGAAGGATGCACACAACCAACCGCTTGTCGCCAACCAGATTGCCGCCCGCTTAGCAACCGAGTTCTATCCCAAACTTTTTCCCAAACCGGAAGATTTTCAGAACCTGACGCTGCATGTCAACAAAACTGAGATGAAGCGGACTGAGGAAATGATTGAGCTGATTCGGCGCAAGTCCGGCAGGAAAAGGATACTCTTCATCATCGATGAGGTTGGCCAATACGTTTCCGCCAAGCCGAACCTTATCCTGAATCTCGACGGTTTAGCCAAGAACCTGAAACAGATCGGTGATGGAACTGTCTGGATATTTGCCACGGCCCAACAGACGCTCACGGAGGATAATGCCTCGGCAATGCTGAACGCCCCTGGACTTTTCAAGCTGAAGGATCGCTTTCCCATCCAGATCCACTTGGAGGCCAGTGATATTAAGGAAATTTGCCATAAACGCCTTCTGACTAAATCATCTGCCGGTGAGCAGGAACTGGGAAGTCTCTTCAATACAAATGGGCCATCACTGCGCACCGCAACCCAACTCAAGGATGGCGGGGTCTATGAGACCGAATTGAATAAGAAGACATTTGTTGACCTTTATCCATTTCTGCCTGCCCACTTTGAAATCCTGCTCCAACTACTGGGACGCCTTGCCCGCAAAACCGGTGGCCTGGGCCTGCGCTCGGCCATAAAGGTCCTCCAGGATGTTCTAGTAGAGCGCGGCGGCCATGTTGGCAGCCATGTCAGCCTTGCTGATAACCCGGTAAGCACCTTGGCGAACACCGTAACTTTTTATGACTCATTACGCCGGGACATCCGGGGCAGTTATGCCTATATTGTCGATGGTGTCGAACGCGTAGCCGAGCGATTCCCGAACGAGCCGCTTTATCATGACGTTGCCAAGTCCATTGCGATCCTTCAGATCCTGGAAAACCTGCCGGTGACCGCCCAAAACATCGCCGCGCTCCTCCATCCGACCGTAAACACAGCATCCATGAAGGATGATGTCGAGACGGCCATTGCCGCCATGCTCAAAGACGGCATGATACCTCTCGGTGAGAAGAACGGCAGCCTGCGCTTCCTTACCCAAGCCGCAATTACCCTACAGAAACAGTTCGACCTGATCGAGTATCGCCAGGCTGATGTGCGAGCAGACCTTAACGGCGCCTTGCGCACGATTTTCAAACCACTCCCCTCCGCCCGTTTGAGTGGCATACGCCCTGTCACGGCGGGGCTCAAGGTGGCCATCGGCGGCGGCCAGTCTGTTTCTCTGGAGGGTGAAAAAGAGGCCATCCAGATCCAGGTGGAATTTGTGCCTACCGGCAGCTATGACGCGACTCGCACCGAAAGGGAAAATGACTCCCGTTCCAGCAAAGAACGCACAAACATTTTTCTCCTGGGGCGGACCGATCCGGCAGCTGATCAGATTGCGGTAACCTTGGTGCGGTGTCGAAAATTCCTCGATCAGCATCGTACCACTTCCGATCCGGAAACACAGGAGTTCGTCCGTATCGTTGATGAGCGCCTGAATCGCGCCTTCACTGAATTGGAAAGTAAACTTCAAGCAGCGTTACTCGCCGGCTCCTTTGTTGCTCATGGCGCTTATCGTCCCGTGACTGAATGTGGGGCAGATGTACTAGATGCCGCAAAGATCTTCCTGGCAGAGGCTGCGGGGCGGGTGTTCGATCGGTATGCCGAAGCTGCGCACCAAGCAGAGGCCGGGTTGGCTGAGAAGTTTCTCAAAACCCAGCTTGACCGCGTCACCATCCATGAGGATCCACTTACTCTGGTCAGCTTGGCAGGCGGCAAAGCGCAAATCAAAACCGACCACAAAGCCATCGTTTCTATCAAGGACTATCTCGGGCAGAACGGCCAAGTCGAAGGTCGGCGTTTGCTTGACCACTTTGCTGATCCACCTTTTGGTTGGTCAAAGGATACAACTCGCTACATCCTGGCCGTCGCCTTTGTTGGGATGGATGTAAAATTACGTATATCTGGTCAGGATTACCTGGTCAAGAACGATGAAACCTTGGCTGCTTTCGTCTCTAATAAAGCCATCGGAGCCGTAGGCATTGCCTTGCGTCAGAACCGCCCGGACCCTGAGGCATTGATCCGCGCCAGTGACCGCCTTCGTAACCTGACGGGAGAAAACATCCTCCCTCTGGAAGACGAGATTGCCGCAGCCGCCAAAAAATATTTTCCAACCTATCAGGCCATCTTTGGACCACTGGCAGTGGAACTGCGATCACTTGGCCTTGATGCCGCTGGCCAAGCCGACCGAACCGAGAATCTGGCCAGCGATCTTACCGAAGTCGTCAGCGGTGATGGGTCTGACGCAGTCAACCGTATGGGAGGTGTCGCTAGTCCGCTTTATGAATCCCTGGTCTGGGCTCGCAATCTTAAGAAGGCGCTGGACAATGGTTTGCGGCCAATACTTGCTCACCTGAAACGACTACGGCAGGAGATCGGGAATCTGCCTGATTCCGGCATTCCAGCCAAGCTCAAAGAAGCAGCGCAAGAGACCCTGGATGCTGTAACGGATATCCTCGGCCGTGAGTCGTTTTTTGATGAATCGGCATCTCTCGGTACCAACGCCAATGATCTTGATAGACTTGTAGCAGCTACAACTACGGAACTTGCCCGTCAGCAGCAGGAGCTGGCCACTGATGAGCTTGGCCGCTGGCAATCATCGGCGGATTGGATGGATCTAGTTGACGAGGATCGTAGCTGGTTTTCTGCTGAGGTAGCCACCTTGACCACCGATGCGGGCGGTAACCTGGATGGCCTTAAGAAATTGCTCAACCATGATTACTCTCTCAATCAGCGCTTGCGGGACTTATCGCTGGCTGTTGCCGTTAAGGCCAAGGAAAGAAGATCAGAGCGGGAACAGGATAACGGCAAAGATGATAACGGCGGTGATGAGGGTGGGGAATTCACTGTGAAGGAAACAATCGTCATCGTTCCGACAGTTTTCAAATCGATTGCCCAGATCGAAGCACTGGTAGCGGAGTTAAACAAGCTTCGCAACCAGATCGGTAAAAAGACCCCTATTCGTATAATCTGGAAGGAAATCGAGTAAGCCATGGCTTTTGATAAACCAACCCGCAACCGCCTGGCATCCTTTGTCGGTAAAGCCCGTGATCTCATCGCCGGTGAGTTTACGCAGCAGTTTCAGAGTCTGTACGGTATATCTGATAAGGGAACGATCACCCCACTCGAACAACTCGGCCACTTGGATGACGCAGAATTAGCTACCGCCGCCTTGCTCCGGGAACGGATTGACTATTTTATCAAGACCCACCCGGAGGACAGGGAAGGCAGCAAAGCTGCGGTGGCCCGGCTGGCCCGCGAACAGGCCTTCACCATCCTCAACCGCCTGGCTGCTATCCGGATGGCGGAGAAGCGCGACCTCATCGTGGAATCGGTGGGTAAGGGCTACCAGTCCAAAGGTTTTAAGGTCTTCGAGCAGGTGGCCGGTGCCGGACTGGGCGACACCTATAACCGTTATCGCCGCTATTTCTTCTGCCTCTGCGATGAACTGGCCATGGACCTCGGCGTGCTTTTCGACCGCCGCTCGCCCCAGGGGCTGCTCTTCCCTCGTGAAACAGCGTTACAGGATTTCTTTACCCTTCTTAATGCCCCGGAGCTCGATCCTCTTTGGGCCGAAGATGAGACGATTGGCTGGATTTACCAGTATTACAACGACCCTGCCGAGCGGAAGAAGATGCGCGATGAATCCGCCGCTCCACGCAACAGTCGCGAGTTGGCCGTACGTAACCAGTTCTTTACACCGCGCTATGTAGTTGAATTTCTCACCGATAATACCCTCGGACGCATTTGGTATGAGATGACCCAGGGGAAAACCGGGCTCAAGGACCAGTGCCGCTACTTGGTGCGGCGTCCCACAGAGATTTTTCTGAAACCCGGTGAAGTCACCCCAGAAACCATGTCACCAGAGGGACTCAGTCAGGAGGAACTCCTCAAGCAGCCGGTTTATATCCCGTACCGCACGATCAAAGACCCCCGCGAGATCGGCATGCTTGATCCGGCGTGCGGATCCATGCATGCCGGCCTCTATGCCTTTGATCTCTTTGAGTCCATCTACGAGGAAGCCTGGGAACTCGACCTGAAATCCCTGCGCCGTGAATACCCGGAGAAGGAGGGATTCCTCCGCGAAGTCCCTCGTTTGATCATCGAACACAACATCCACGGAATTGATATCGATCCCCGCGCTACCCAAATTGCCGGGCTTTCCCTCTGGCTCCGGGCGCAGAAAAGCTGGCAGGTCCAGCACGTTCCTGCTGCTCAACGACCCCGGATTATGCGGTCCAACATCGTCTGCGCCGAGCCCATGCCTGGCAGCCCGGAACTACTTAAGGAATTCACTGCCAATCTCCATCCGCCACTTCTCGGCCAAATGATGGAAAAGGTCTTTGCCAGGATGCAGCTTGCCGGGGAGGCCGGCTCACTCCTCAAGATTGAGGAGGACATTTCTGACCTGGTGAAAGAGGCTAAGAAGAGTTGGAACACCCCCCGAAAAGCCGAACAGATGGAATTGAGTTTGGGCCTGAAAGCAAAGCCCAAGCAAGGGGAGCTCCCCCTTGATGTTTCGGGTATCTCCGATGAACTCTTTTGGGAAACCGCCGAGGAAAGCATCTACGCCGCCCTGCGAGCCTACGCTGAGCAGGCCGAGTCCGGCGGCTACCAGCGCCGCCTTTTTGCCGAAGATGCCGCCCGTGGCTTCGCCTTCATAGACCTCTGCCGCAAACGTTATGATGTATTGGTAATGAACCCGCCTTACGGCGAAGCATCCGACAGGATGGCCAAGTATCTGAAAGCAAGATATGCAGAGGGGAGCAGCGATGTTTTCCTGCCTTTCGTGGAACGAGCCATTGCGTTTGGTGCACGGGGCGGACAATGCGGAGCTCTGACCTCTCGAAACTTCATGTTTAATCAGCGAATGGCTGATTTCCGAAAAGACCTATTGCTGTCGAAGGGAGCACTCAGTCTGCTTGCAGACTTGGGCAACAATGTGTTGGATGCAGCTGTTGACGTTGCCGCTTTCACGGTTTCCAAGGAAACAAATCGGCAAAGCTCATCGAAGCAATCGCTTTTCTTTGACGTCGTCAATTCAGGAGATCGCCCAACTGATCTTCTTGAATCCATCACTGCAATCTCTTCCGGCGTTTGCAAGTCGGGAATCTTTCATAGGTCGCTTGCGTTTTTTCGCAGTCTACCCGACTGCCGCATCTCTTATTCAGCACCGGATTCAATGGTTCAGCTTTTCTCACATTGCCAGAAACTCGCACCCGTTCACGGCTTAGTGCTGAAAGGCCTGATTACTGGCGATGATGAGCGATATGTTCGCGCATGGCAGGAATGTCCAATGGGCGACGATGGGTCGCGATGGCGACGCTTTCACAAAGGGGGTGACTACTCACCCTTTTTCTCCGATGTGGATTTGATGATCAACTGGGGTAAAGACGGCGCAGAATTGAAAGCGGACGCAGAAAGGAAATACGGGAGTGCCTCACGGACCATCAAGAACGAGGTGTATTTCGGGAAACCCGGCTTGGCTTGGGGTGTAAACAACTCCGTTGGCTTTGCCGTGAAGGTAGTTCCATCTGGCTGCGTATTTGCAGACATCGGGCCGAATTTTCAGCCCACTGATGCCCGCCAACTTTTTCTCTGGGCCGGTTTCCTTAATTCCTTCACTGTGAAGATGATCTTGCGGCTGTTCCAGTCAGGCGATAGAGGAAGATTCATGTGGATCGCGAACATTATTGAGCAGATCCCCTGTCCACCAGATGTAGCTCTCGATCGCTGTGCTGAACCTTCCCGGAGAGCGACACTCGTGTTCCTTAAAGAATCTCTCCACGATGAGCGCTCTCCGCTGTTCACGAGGCCTGCCCCAGAACTTTGCGGGGATGCTGAGGATTTGAAGTCTGCGTGCGACAGAAATCTTAATTATCTACAAAATATGGCGCGTGAACTCAAGGAACTTAGCTCCATTATTGACGATGTTGTTGCGACTGCGTTCAACCAATCGTTTCCTGATGCCGATGGCATTCGGTCTTTAATTACCGAACAGGAGCAGCCCTGGAAATCCTACTTGTCGAAATTCAGAGAGAAGCTGAACTCACAAACGGCTAATGTGATCTCTTACGCCGTCGGGTGTGCCGTCGGTCGCTGGAACATTTGCTTCGCCACTGGCGTGCACCAGGCACCTGAATTACCTGACCCGTTTGCCCCTTTGCCCGTCTGCCCTCCCGGCATGTTGCAGAATGCCGATGGCTTACCTGCCGAGCCGAAGAACGTGCCCGCCGATTATCCGTTGCGCATCTCCTGGCCCGGTATCATTGTGGACGATGAAAATCACCCCGAAGACATTATTGCCCGCACCCGTGAAGCACTCGAATTGATCTGGCAAGAGCGTGCTGAAGCAATCGAGCAGGAAGCCTGCGAATTGCTGGGCGTAAAGACCCTGCGCGATTACTTCCACCGCCCCGCTGGATTCTTTGCCGACCACCTCAAACGCTACTCCAAGAGCCGCCGCCAGGCGGCGATCTACTGGCCACTCTCCACCGCCAAAGGTTCCTACACCCTCTGGATCTACTACCACCGCCTCACCGACCAAACCCTGCACACCGCTCTGGCCGACTTTGTGGACCCGAAACTCAAGGCCGTCCGCGCTGAGATCGGCTCCCTGCGCGGAACAGGCAAAGACTGCAACCGTCTGGAGGAGTTGCTAGACCTGGAGAAGGAGTTGGCAGACTTCTGCGCCGAGATTGAGGGCATCATCAAGCTCCCCTGGAAACCCAACCTCAATGATGGTGTTATAATTACCGCCAGCCCCTTATGGAAACTCTTCCGTCTGCCCAAGTGGCAGAAAGACCTGAAGGCCTGCTGGGAAAAGCTGGAAAAGGGCGAGTACGATTGGGCGCATCTGGCTTACAGTATCTGGCCCAAACGCGTCGAAGAGGTCTGCAAAAAAGACCGCTCCATCGCCATAGCCCACAACCTGGAACACCTCTGCCAGATGATGCCCCCAAAGGCTAAGGGCAAGCGTGGTAAATAATAAATTTAAGGAGACATAACTTCATGTCCAGCATTCATGCCCACGAACATCCCATCCGGCAAATCTTCAGCAATGAGTTCGCCTTTAAAATACCATTATACCAGCGTCCATACAGTTGGGACACTAAGCAGACAGGCGAATTACTGAGCGACTTGTTAGCAGCTTCTGAGGGCTTTACACCTGAAAGTCCGAAAGAAAAGAAGGAAATCGCACCTTACTTTCTTGGCAGTATCGTACTTATAAAGGCTGAGGGCATTCCAGACGCCGATGTGATTGACGGGCAACAACGATTGACCACGTTGGCACTGCTGCTCTCAGCCCTTCGTGTTTCATTTGACGACGCAAAACGGCGACACACTTTTGCATCGCTGATTTTTGAAGAAGGTGACTCGCTGGTAGGGACCAAGGCCCGTTGTCGGCTGATGTTAAGAGAGCGAGATCATGATTTTTTTGAGAAAAACATCCTACGCCATGTCACTTTGGATCAACTGCCAAACATGATGAAACTTTCTATTCCTGACCCGCAACACAAGCTGGTAGAAAACACTCAGTATCTATTAGAAAAAGTCCAGGGGCTGCCAACCTTACGGAGAGATGCTTTAGCTGCATTTTTGCTCCAGCAAACTTACCTCGTTGTTGTGAGTACTCATAATCTCGACTCAGCCTTCCGTATTTTTTCGGTTCTCAACAACCGAGGGATGGACTTGACTGTAGCTGACATCCTCAAAGCTGAGATCATCGGTAAAATAGATAAGGAAGAACAAGAAACATTCGTCAAGCTTTGGGAAGATGCCGAGCAAGAACTTGGCACAACTCACTTTGCTGAATTATTTTCTAATATCAGGATGATACGTGGCCGGAGCAAGCTTCGAAAAACTATTCTTGAGGGCTTCCGGGAGTCCGTTCCGTTATTCAAAGACTCTAAGCGTTTCATTCAGGAAGAGTTGATACCAAGCGCCGATTCTTTTGCCATAATAATTGGAAATGACTATGAGAGTTCCGATCGTCAAGCAGACAAGCGCATTAATAAACTTCTTAGACTTCTCTCCCGTTTAGACGATACAGATTGGATGCCCCCAACGATCTATTTCCTAACTCTTCATGGGAATGATCCTGTTAAAGTCGAGAGCTTCCTAACCGACTTGGACCGTCTCGCATCAGTCATGTGGCTATTGCGCAAGGATGTGAATGACCGTATCACGCGATATGCACGTATCCTTGAGGAAATAGAGGACGGTTCAGTTCTCGGAAACGCAACATCCCCGTTGCAATTAACGGATGATGAACAGAAAAAAGCGATCACAGTTATAGATGGCGATACCTACAATCTGACTCCCAAGATGAAACGAACGATGCTCTTGCTTCGCATTGATGAGGCTCTTTCTTCGGGAGAAGCAAGCTACAGTTATGAGACCATGACCGTTGAGCACATTCTACCGCAAACCCCGGCTGAAAGCAGTGAATGGTGTGAATGGTGGCCGGATGCTAAACAGCGTGAATCGGATTTACATAAGATTGGAAATCTTGCGCTCCTGAATCGCAGGCAGAATGCAGCAGCGAGTAACTGGCCATTCGCGAAGAAGAAGGACAAATATTTTCGTGGAAAGTCGGGATCGAGTCCCTTTGCCATAACCACGGAAGTTATTGCGAAAAATCATTGGAAACCAGATGATTTTAAAGACAGACAACAAAGATTTATAGAGATTCTGATGAATTTGTGGAGACTGAAAAGATGACCATCCGTGCCTATATCCGGAATGAAATCTTCATCCGCCGTGCACAAGAATGTGGCATAATCGTTATCTACGATCCTGCCCGACGCTATCGAGACATAGCCTTATCCATGACCTCGGACACGTGCCGGGTGATTAACGCTTCGCAATCCGTGATTGAACAGCGGGAAGCAGCTACGGACGCCCTGACCGCTCTCGCGGAGGGGCAGATTCACCAGCTCGTGATCTGGCTACCGGTTGTTCGGCCTGAAGATAACGATGGCAAGCAGCGCGACCCGTTTGCCGTCTTTGCCGAGATCGGCGCTGTCTTTCCGCAAGGTGATGGCGACGACTATGCATCGCTCTGCCGCCGCGCCAAGCCGGATCATATCCCAGAGATAAATCGGCTCTTTGCCGAAGGTGAGCCGAGCTTCGAGATGGTAGATGCTTTGGATCAGGGTGGGGCATGGCCAAAGCTGAAAACCCTGTTGGGGGCAAATTCGGCGAAAGAAATCTTACTGGGCATCCTATCGCCGAATTCCGAGCAGGAAGAAGCGCTCAAGAAAGACCCGACCTGGGTGTCGGAGGCCACGGAGTTCTTTGCCCGGACACTGGGGCTTAAACTCAAGACTAAAGGGCAAACGCGCCAGTCGATTGCGGAAGAATTGTGGCGCGTGATTCTTTTCAGTGAATTCGTTTTTGATTCTGCCGGCGACATTCCGGCTTCACTTGAAACTGTGCCTAAGGTGGACCTGGAAGCGAAAACCCTGATCTATGAAGTTTGCGATGAGTTGCGAAAACATGAAGATCGGAAAGATGCCTATAAATGCAACTCAGAGGAAATAGAACGGGAGCTAAGCTTAGCTGACCGTGCCTGCGGGATGACCCGGATTGGAGAGCGGGATACCTTCGCCTTCGCAGAACGTCGCTACTTGCAGCGATTTGTTGACCAGGCATTAGAGGGCCAGTATGACAAAGCGCGTGACATAGGGGAAAGTCGGAAGAAATCCTTTTGGCTCAGTCAAGAAGACCGGTTGGCGGAATGGTCATTGGCTTTTCGGGCCTTAGAACTTTTAGAAACGGCCGGACGACTAAGCGTACCCAAATTTCCCACCCTGGAGTCCATCATTCACGGATACGCTGTGACTTGGCGGGATCTGGACCGCCACCACAGAGAAATGGAACAATCTGTCCATCAATGGCAGGATGAGCACGATGGGCTGGAGGCCCTTGTGGCACGCGCCCGGTCGGAATATTCCAAATCCGTAGAGGCCCTCCAGGCTGAGTTTGTGCGGCTCGTACAGGCGGAGGGGTGGCCGGCCAGTGGCGATCAACTTCTCTGGAACTGCCAGGTATTCTCAAAGGTGGTCTCACCCTGCTTGGACGCCGGGGAGCGTGTGGCCTACTTCCTGATAGATTCCCTGCGCTATGAGTTAGGTGTGGAGTTGGAAAAACAACTTTCCGACAAGTTACAAGTAACGCTACGGACCGTTTGCGCCCAACTGCCGACCTACACGGAGGTGGGGATGGCCAGTCTGATGCCCGATGCGGAATCCACATTGAAGTTGGTGCTGAAGGATGGCGAATTGGTCACAACTTTGGGTGGCAAAAGTGCGACTACCCCAGGCGCACGCTTTGCCTACCTGCAATCACGCAAGGGTGATCAATGTGGGAACATTGCTCTTGAGGATTTGATCCGACCGAAGAAGCCGAAGGTGGGCGATAAGGTAAAGCTGCTTGTGGTGCGGACGCATGATATGGACACGATTGCCCATGACAGTCCTCACCAGGTGTTCCAGATGATTCCAGCATTAGTGCGTCAAATCATCCGTGGACTGACCAAGGTGGCGGAATTGGGCTTCAGCAAAGCCGTTATTGCCACAGACCATGGGTTTGTCCTTTTTCACGAGCAAGGTGCAGGCAATGTTGCCCCCCGTCCTTCCGGAATCTGGCTGGTCGAGAAATCCCGCTGCATGCTCGGCAAAGGTACGGCAGATTCGGCCAATATAGTCATGAAACGGGAAGAGCTGGGCATTCCAGGAGACTTCAAGGATTTTGCCACCCCGAAGGCATTGGTCCCCTATTCCCGTGGCCAGATTTATTACCATGAAGGGCTCTCGCTCCAGGAATGTGTGCTTCCCTTGCTTACCGTGCACTTGAAAGTAGCAGACAAGAAAGTTCGCAAGTCTGCCCCCCCGCGGCTCACATTGACTTATCGCCAGGGGAAATCTGATCGGATCACATCGCTACGTCCCGTGGTGGATTTATCCTGGCCGCAAGATGATCTTTTTAATGAAGAGATGGGAATCGAGGTCGCCGTGGAAGCCACTGATGCGAAAGGTAACGTCGTGGGCTGGGTGGGCGCGGGTCAGTCCATCAACCCGGCTACCGGGGGCGTGCAGATCAAGCCGGGCGCCGCCATTGCCGTAGGCTTAAAGATGGGAGAGGATTTCGCGGGGAATTTCACCGTGCGCGTGCTCGATCCGGCCACCAATTTATTGCTTGCCGAACTTAAACTTAAGACAGGATATTTGGAATGAAAACAGATGACCTTGATATCAAATTGAATGAGGTATTTCCGGGCAAGGTGGTGCGAAAAGACCTGCTCCTGCAGGTCAAAAAGGGCACCAATGTTCCGTCCTTCGTGTTGGAATTCCTCCTCGCTCGCTACTGCGCCAGCGATGATCCTCGGGAGATACAGGAAGGCATGGCGGCCGTGCTGGAGACAATCCAGAAAAACTATGTCCGCCCCGACGAAAGCAACAAGGCACAGATGCTTGTTCAGCAGAAGGGTAAACACACCTTCATCGACAAGATCCACGTCAAATATTTCGAGAAGGAAAAACGCCCTTGGGCGCGCATGGAGAACTTTAACTCCTCTCGTATCGCTATCAATGATAGCTACTATAAGTCGGAGAATGACCGTATCTTCGAGGGAGGCATCTGGGCAGAATGCACGGTGGCACACAACGATGTAGAGGATGACGATTACGCTTTTTATATCGAACAGCTCAAACCCATTCAGCTTTCCAAGTTCAATTTTGGCGCCTTTGTCGAGGGGCGCAAACGGTTTACGAGGAATGAGTGGCTCGATGTATTGATCCGCTCCTTCGGTTTAGAACCCGCTTGGATGAATCAACGGATCAAATTCCACTACCTCGCCCGGCTGGCCCCCTTGGTCGAGGCGAACTTCAATTTCATAGAGCTTGGCCCACGTGGAAACGGGAAGTCCTATACCTTCAGCGAGTTTTCCCCCTATTCCACATTGCTCGGGGCGCCGACTTCCGCCGCCACCTTGTGGTGGAACAACGGCCGCAAACAGGTCGGCATCATCGGCTTCTGGGACGTCGTGGCCTTCGACGAAGTGGGCGAAGGTATTACGGTTCGCGATAAAGAGACGTTTCAGGTGATGAAGCAATACATGGCCAATGGAAACTTCACCCGTTCCACCTCGACCGTAACTGCTAATGCCAGCCTTGCTTTCGTCGGCAATATCGACGATTCCATTGAGGCGATTGTCAACTCACCCGTACATACGCTTTTTAAACCGCTGCACCCCGTGTTCGATCTGGCTATCCTGGACCGATTCCATACCTTCTTGCCGGGATGGGAGATCCCGAAGAACAAGGACGAAAACCTGACCCGCAGCTATGGGCTTATCATTGAATATCTGGCCGAAGCGTTTCACCACCTGGCCCGCAAGACGAATCGTTTTGCCCAGGTGAAAGCCGCCTGCAAGCTGGGGCCTGGTTACGATCAACGGGATCAGACGGCCGTCCTTAAGACGGTCTGTGCGTTTGTTAAGATGCTCCATCCCGGTGAAGAGCCCACACAAATTGAAATCAATGAATATCTGGCCTACGCTATCGAAGGGCGACGGCGGGTCAAGGAACAGCTCAACAAGAGAAAACCGGATGACGAATTCGCTGATATCAACCTCGGCTACTTCGATCCAGGTGGGAACCTGACCATTGTATATTGTCCCGAATCGCGCAATGCGGCAGCTACGCAGAATCCTACCCGAACTCCCGCACTGCAAGAAGATAAAGTCACCCGACCCGACATTATCAAGCCTGCTGCGGATATCAAAACTGAAATGCCTCCAGTTTCCCCCGTTGAAGCAACAAAAATGTCGGTTACTGAGAGCGATGCTATCATATCCGATGCTCAGCCAGTGGCCAAGGAGCGGCATTACCGAATCCACTATGGGGCGACAGGGTACTCTTATGAGAGCATTTTTCGGGATTACCTGCCCGGCGCCGAAGAAATTGTCATTGAAGATCCTTATATCCGCCAGCAACATCAGATAATCAATTTCCTGCGCTTCTGCGAAACAGCTATTCGTATCGGCAAACCCAGGAAGGTAACTTTAGTGACGCGTTTCGAGAATCAGTTTGAAAAAGACGAGGTTATGGGCAAATTATTCACCATCGCCGATAGCCTGAAGCAGTTCGATGTCGCTTTGGAGATTAAGGTAAACACGGCTATTCATGACCGAGAGATTCGATTTAGCAACGGGTGGAAAATCAAGATTGGGCGCGGTTTTGACATCTATCAGCGCCCTGATGACTGGTTGCAGATCGGCGCGAACGACCTCGATTTGCGTCCCTGCCTGGAAACGATGGTGGATATTTTTACTGCCTGAATTGTTTAATATCGTAGAGGTATCAGATGCCAATATATGAAAAAAGCACAAATCAACTATTGACTGAGTATATCAAGGCGAATCTGACAGCTGGTCAGGTAATGGACAAGGAACAAATCGTTAGTTGGTTTAAAGCCAACTACCCAAAAATCAAATCCAATACCGTTAATTGCCATATTATAAAATTTACGACGAATCACAAAACCAGAATTCACTATAATGCAGGACCTCCAAACGATATATTGTTTCAATTGCCGGACAAACGCCTACGTCTTTACAATTCAGAAACTGATCCTCTACCGATCTATGAAAGCAATGATCGCGCTGCTGAAGGCATCGAAGACAGAATTGAGAAAGATGAATATACGGATTCCTCGGAATTTGCCTATGAGAGTCATCTGCGGGATTATCTTAAGAATAACCTGCACATTATTGATCCGGGGCTGCAACTATATAGGGACGAAGAAGACGAAACCATTACCGGCGTGGAATTTGATGTCGGTGGTAGAAGGATAGACATCCTTGCTGTCGACAAAGACAAGAATTATGTAGTTATTGAACTAAAAGTGTCAAAAGGTTACGAGAAAGTAATCGGTCAGATACTTCGCTACAGAGCCTGGGTAAGGAAGAATCTGGCTAGTGACAAAGTTATCAGAGGCATCATTATCGCAAAGGTGATTACTGAGGATTTAAAGCTCGCCGCCAGCGAAACAAAAGATATTGAGCTTTTTGAATACGATTTAAAGATTGACCTGAGAAGAATCTGTTAATTTGTGAGCCAACGCTTGCGCATCACCTAAAAAATAAGCACGGTAAAAATGCGAGGGGTTTTTATGAAAGAACTCTATAGTATGGCGGAATTGAAACGCCTTATCGGCCAGGGAGAGGGGCAGTTTATTGAGTTCAAGTCCCTGTGGGACTTGAAGGACGGCCAAAAGAAGTCCCTCAGTCGCCGGGCGGTGCGAGATTTCGTTGCCGAATATGTGGCTGCCTTCGCCAACGCCGACGGCGGCGTCCTCTTACTTGGCGTTGACGATGATGGTACCCCTTCCGGTCATTCCTATCCGGACGAGGCTGTCCGAGACATCATCGCCGTCCCCGAACGCAGGCTGCGCCATGCCATGCAAATCGATGTTCAGCGATTATCCCTCGATGACCACAAAGTCATTGTTTTTCAAATCCCGATTGCACCGGAAGCCGTCATGGTGGACGGCGACGGTTTCCCCTATCGGGTAGGCAAAGAGGTTATCCATGAACCGCAGGAAGTCATCAACCAGCGCAAGCAGGCTTACCGTAGGGTTGGCTATGAGCAGCAGGTGCGCCCCGGAGCTGCCATTGACGATATTGATCTTGCTCTGACGGAGGAATGTCTCGGCAAGACCCCCTATGCAGGCAGACCGGTCCTGGACATTCTCCGGAACTACGGTCTCATCATCCCCCAAGGGAAGACCTTTGCCGTCACCAATGCCGCCCTGTTGCTCTTTTGCAAAACGCCATCTGTCCGCTGGCACCCCCGGAGCGGACTGCGCATTTTCAGAGTCGATGGAACCGAACGCAGGCACGGCACCCAAAGGAATGTTGCCCAGCATGTTCCTTTAACGCCGCCCATTGCACGGATACTGCCGGAGGCGCATAAGGCCGTGACCTCCCAAATCGGAAAATCGGAAAAGCTGCACAACCTTTTTTTCAGGGAGATGCCGGAATATCCCACCTTTGCCTGGCAGGAGGCCCTTGTTAATGCCGTCGCCCACCGGGACTACAACGAGCAGGGACGCGAAATCGAAGTCTGGTTCTTTGATGACCGGATGGAAATCTTGAGCCCCGGAGAACTGGTGCCGCCGGTGACAATAGACAAGTTGAAAAGCCGTCAGCGGATCCATGCGAGCCGGAACCCACTCATGGTCCGGGTGCTTGTGGACATTGGCATCATGAGGGAGGAGGGAGAAGGCATTCCCCGCATCTTTGAAGAGATGGAGGCGTCGCTTCTCTGTCAGCCTGAATTCTCCTTGGAAACCTCCACTTTCTGCATCACCCTCAGGAATGATCCGGTTTACACTGGACACAGTCCCATCTGGGGGATGCTCGTCGAACGGTTCCGCCTGAGTGTGAACCAGAAACGGGTACTTCTGGCCAATCCCGATGGATTATCCAACGAGGCTTATCGGAAATTGACTGGCCTTGGCCGTGACCAAGCTTACCGGGAAATCCAGGAGCTGGTCACGCTTGGCATTCTTGATGGAGCGCCGGCCACCGGCCGGGGCGCTGTTTACAGGATTGCCCCGGCACTCAAGCAGCAAAGGGACTGGCTCAAAAGCCGACTCCCGAAGCTCATTACCTATTTCAGCGCTCATGAAAAACTTACGAATAGCGAGTTCTGTAGACTTCACAACCTCACCCGCTTTGTTGCTACCCGTGAATTGAAACGCCTGGTGGATGATGGGTATCTTCTCCTCGCAGGAACGGGCAGAGGCGCGCATTATTTGCCTGGGCCCGGCCTTGCCGGAGTGCTGAAGAAATGAGCGAAATGAGCGCGAAATGAGCGCTCATTTCAGGATACACGATAATAATCGGCATGATACAATGTGGAAGGGTGCGCAACAAACGGCTCGGGGAGAGATCGTCTTTTCCGGTTCCCGGAAGAGCGGCGGGTACTTTGTAAGTCATTACAGTGCTGAGCAAGCTTGTAGCGAAGATTGACCCTCAGTCTTTAACGTCAATTGTGGATCTCTATGCGGTATCGAATGTGCAGCGGCTCGGGTACCTGCTAGAGCGGCCAGGCGTTCTCACTCCCCTTGGCCAACGGATGCCCAGGTAGATCTGGAGCTCGTTTTATCGCGGGCACTTGTGGAACTTTACCGCAACCCGTCGGTTAATGGTGCCTCAAGCCTTGTTGTCCTGGTTATTCAAGACACCTTTTCAAGACGCTCTGCTAACCAAACTTTGATGATAGATTGCCGGGGTACACCTAAACGCCTTGCTTCTTTATCCAGTAATTGAATCATCCACACGGGGAAATCTACGTTTACCCTTTTTTGTTCCTGTTCTGGCCGCCTTGCCTTTGATATATCAAGATGTTGAGAAATATCACCGCCCTGATCGAAATTTTTGTCAAACTCATGAGCTTTCATATACATCAACCTCCTCTTTTCTGGATCTTCGCACCGAAATAATTCTGATCTTTTCAGACCGATAAGTAATAATGCATGACCACTACTTCCCCAAAATATTGCCGATCGCCAATCAAGGCAGAATCAATATCAAGTTTCCTTTCCTTATGTTTCCTTTCCTTATTGACAAAGCGGTATTTAAAGTGCCATAATTTTCCGCCCGATGGAGTAACCAGAAGGAAAAGGCATCCTCCATCAAAAATTTTTTATTCTGTGTCATGTGGTTTAGCAGTACGGACTTTGACATCAGATAGAGGAGGGATTCTCTTTGGCATAGGGATGCCTCTTTTTTTGGGGGCCGCTGACCATCAAATCAGCCCACAAATACTCCGGATTTTGATAAACCCTATAGCACGTGTTGGACAAATGACAAGAAAAACCACGCTATTTCTAACGGGTTTTGCACTACTTGGGACTGTGTTGGATTGATGATTGGTGGAGATGAGGGGGATCGAACCCCTGGCCTCGGCATTGCGAACGCCGCGCTCTCCCAGCTGAGCTACATCCCCAA
>JGI1357J11328_10000955_pt1 | contig 23061 bp, 29 predicted proteins | sample Subgrocontami54m_FD_11328 | JGI IMG/M metagenome (IMG submission 11328)
CGTTCTACCACTGAACTAGGGGTGCGTGAAATTTGTAACTGGATGATGTTGAGCCTATCACAGAAATTGTATATTTCAAGAGAAAACAAAACATCGCTCGCTAAAGAGCGAGCGATGTTTAAAAATCTCTCTGTTTACGGAATTTTTACGCCGACTCCGAGCTTGTTAATGACTGCCTCGTGCGGGGATTCGAGAATGTCACGCAAAAAGCGATCATACATATCCATACGATACCGGAATTCCTGCGAAGACATGGCCACATAATTCAATTGCTTCCCGAATTCCACCTCAAGCCAGCGGATGAACGCGTTCATTCTGGTTCGACGAAATCCATCACCGACGAGCAGCAGATCCACACGCGCATTTGGGTTGTCGATAAAAATACCGGAGAGGAGTGCTAACTTTATATTCCCGAGACGTTTAATTTTTTCCGCGAGCTGGCCTTTCGCATGCGGGGCCGATTTCAGCATGAGCGTCCGGAGTTCGGAGTACAGCGGAAAATCTTGATTTACAAAAAATACTTTCGTGCGGACAAGTCGGATACTCTTTGATGACTTTTGCTTTTGTAGCTGGGGGAGGCGGACATATGCCGTTCTCACGAGGCGCATCTGCATGAGGCGCGTAACTTCAGCTCTAAACTGACCAGCACGAACCCCACTCTGACGGCAAGCCGCTTCAAACGAAAACTGCGATTCGGGATTCATCAAAAACAGCTTCAAGAGTTTCAATCTCGACGCTGATCCGAAAAGTTTCTCGAGAGTGTCCATCCCGTGAGAATTAAAATCTACTCATTTACCTTGATGTGTAACCTTTCCCGTCGCCTTGTAGGGCTCCGTGCACCCAAAATTCTCACGGGATCCGTCGATGGGAACCGTAACAAATATATCGAACAGAGGCAAGAAATCGAACGCTCGTAACACACACTCGTGGACAAATAGAATTCAATGCCTCACAATTTCGAATATATGAATAATCGGCATCCAAGTCATCCTACGCACACTGCCGGAGTTGAGCACACCATACTCGCTCTCTTTGTCCTTGGTGTTGCCGCATCAACGACCGTGTTTGTTCATGCAATGAATGGCATTTCACTTTCAATCCCAATGGAGAGACCAGAATATCAACAATCTCCCCAAACCCTCTCGGCCAATCTCACCGAAGGAACCAAGCAACCACACCAATCTCTCGAACCTCTTCCGGTGAACACTACTCCGGAAAATGAATTGCCGCTCAATCTGCCAAGTCACGTATTTCTGAAAGCGCCATTCACCACGCAAGCACCCTTGGGAGTATGGACAACGCCTTGGGATGAAGCGTGCGAAGAGGCATCGGTCTTCATGGCCATGCAGTGGGCGACTCATGCAGATCCGGTAAGTGCAAAAACAGCGAGCGTCGAAATTCTCAAAATCATCGCCTTCGAAAACGCAACATTCGGATACCACAACGACACAACCCTTCGCGAAACCGCAAAACTATTTACCCGTTTCTACCACTACGACAACATTAAACTTTCCTACGACATCGGTATCGATGATATTCGACGAGAGCTTGCATCGGGTAATGTAGTGCTCCTCCCAGCCGCAGGGTCCCTCCTCAAGAATCCTTACTTCATATCACCTCCGCCATATCATATGGTAGTTGCCGTCGGTTACGACGATGTAAGCCGCGAATTCATAGTCCAAGAGCCAGGCACAAGAAGGGGAGAGAACTACCGCTACTCATACGACACACTATGGAATGCAGTCCACGACTGGACCGGCAGTGATACCACAATGACAACCGGCCGAAAGGGCATGATTGTGGTTCGCCCTGTTGTAGAGAATCCGTAAAAAGAGAAGTGATATGATATTTTTTCGCAACGGAGTGACGCCGTTTGCCGTTAGTATTGCGATTGTCGGTGCCGCAAGTGTATTCCTTGCGGCAGATTATCTATGGCCGGGTAAGCTCATTACGAACGATCCAATCCGAGCCGAAACAGCAAAACAAAACGGCAAGAGCATGGCAGAACGTATCCGCGAGGCGAACGAACGCTCCTCAAATGTAAAAGGTGTGTACATGACTTCCATTGTCGCAAGTGATAATGGAAGAGCGGCGACGAAGCTCCGAGGCGACATCGTGTCATTGCTCGATGAAACGGAATTGAATGGTGTCGTGATTGACGTAAAAGAAACAGAGGGCGGATTTGTTCTCACGGATCAACTTCATGAGTTTATCCGATTGCTTCACGAAAAAAACGTATGGGTCATTGCGCGCATTGCGGTATTCAAAGACAGTTCACAGGAAAAAATACATCCTGAATGGTACCTTTCAAAAAAGGATGGGAAAATTTGGCGCGACTATCGCGGCGGTTCGTGGCTTGATCCCGCGGACCCGAATGTATGGGAATATCAGGTTGGACTTTCGAAACAGGCGAGTGATGCCGGATTTGATGAAATTCAATTCGATTATGTTCGGTTTCCCTCAGACGGCGATATTAAAAATGCTCTCTACCCTGTCTACGATGGAAAACGAGCCAAGTATGAAGTGCTTCGTGAATTTTTTTCCTACGCCAACCAAAATCTCAAGAGATATCGGCCGGAATTAATTCTCTCGGCGGATCTCTTTGGCTACGTGGCGATCCAGCAAGCCGATCTTGGAATAGGACAACGCCTTGAAGATATTGGCAAAAACTTTGATTACATTTCACTTATGGTATACCCCTCGCATTACTATTCCGGCTTTGAGGTTCCGAAAGATCCTTCGAGAAACCTTGCCGCACTCTTTTATCCATACCGATCCACAAATGCGGCATCAATTGCGGTAAATCAGCCGTTTGATATCGTGTACCGATCGCTCCTCCTTGCGGAGGACACACTCTCTGGACGCGCCACATCAACATTCCATACAGCCACGTCAACTCCTGCCTCAGCACCGAATCTCGCGCATGCGCGCCTTCGCCCATGGCTCCAAGATTTTGATCTTGGCGTTGATTCGAGCCGCGGAATCTATTACGATGCCGCAAAAGTCCGCGCCCAAATTGACGGGGCCGAGAAAGCCGGGGCTTCGGGCTGGCTTCTTTGGAATCCGAATAATGTGTATACCAAAGCGGCACTCAAACCCGAATAGCTTAGTTCTTTCGCAGTAGCGCGGTATCGTGATATAGTTTTTGGACGCCGGAGTAGCTCAGTGGTAGACCTGCCTGCCGGCAGGGCAACCTGTTTCGCTCCGATATTGCCCACATCAAAGATGTGGCGGCAATATCGAGAGTCCTCGATGTTCTATGAAATTTTGCCAGCGTAGCTCAGTCGGTAGAGCAGCACTTTCGTAAAGTGAAGGTCGTCGGTTCGATTCCGACCGCTGGCTTCACAAAATTTTAGAACATCGGGATACACAGTAGGCCGGGAGTTCAATCCTCCCCTCCGGCTTCGACAAAAATGATCGCCTTAATGGCGAATATTTTTAATGAGAAACAAACGGAAACCAAACCTGTTACACTCAATCTTGTGAACGTACTCAATACGTCTCAATTCACAGTTACGAGCTGGAACGCTCAAGGCACAAGCCGGTGGAACCTTGATTTTAAGAAGGCCGTCAATTTTCTCGGCACCATCGAGTCTGATTTTTATTGCCTCCAAGAAATACCGAATGCTAAGGGAAAACTTCCGATCATGGAGCGGTTGCGGCTGCCTCATTCGGTCATCCCGGACGAGGACAATGCACATAGTTTCAACAACAGTATAATCTTGAGCAAAATTCCTATTGTTAAATCTGGAGAAATTGTATTTCCGTACAATCCGCACCCGTATGAGAGAGTTCTATGGACTGATATTCAAATCGCTGATCATACAATCCGCATCTATAATTGCCACTTCAAGATACACCGCGCGGGAATTGCGGAACGTTTACATCAGCTCGAGATCGTTCTCCAACACGCAAAAAACGCTCCGAGCCGGGCAATCATTTGCGGCGATATGAATACTACAATACCCGCGTCGGGGTGGCGCAGGCGGGTTGTTGAATGGTTTCACGAAGAACCTGATACCTCGATGATCGTACAAGGAAAATATATAGGCGAAGACGAGCGGTATTTGTTTCTCTCGAAAGCTGCTGCGGCCGGATTCAAAGAAGCTGATACATCGCTTTCTGCGACCTGGAGGATCTACAACACGCCATGGGAACTTTTCAACCTAAAACTTGACTGGCTCTTATACCGTAATTTAGAAATCCAAGATTTCAAACTAGGACCGTACTTTTCTGATCATCGGCCACTTATCGCCACCTGCAGAATATAAATACGAGAACGTGTAGATCTGAGAAATAAATCCTAGCGTCGCCCACAATTCCGCTCAACAAAAATCCAGTAGCACTGCTACTGGACAAGTCTCACAAGAACTCCGAATCGGCTCTCTGGTTCCCCGGTATCCTTCGCGTGTCTGTGCGAAGAAAACATCGGCGTTCCTTTTGGTGTCATCGCGCGATACGTATCGTGCGGTGCAACAAAGATATTCTCACGGGGCACACTCGCCTCCTCGGTAAGCAACATAATATTGTAACCGAGAAGATCGACGAGAACTCCGCCGTTTGATGCGCGAATGAAACTGCGAGCTTCCCAGCGCGGATCATCGGCTGATGCCGCGAAATACTTGAGCTTGTAGGAATCCTGCCGAATGCCCGGGCCGAATGCCACGATGAGATCCGTGGGATCGGTGCCATAGATGCTCCGCATCGCTTGAACGGTCTTTGCCGCAATACCGCGCACGGTTGACTCGCGTCCGCCGTGCACGAGTGCAAGTTTCGTCCGCCCCCCACCCATATCAACGAGGATAATGGGGTAGCAATCCCCGACTGCAAGATAGAGCGGGTAGTCGCCATCCGTCATGATCGCTTCTGCAAACGGACCACTGTTGCGGGACGTCATACCGCGTCCTACATACGATTCGTCAGCAAGAACGATGGTTTCTTCAAAACCGGGCCGCATGGGAACAAGGCTCACCCCGCGCTCAAATGGCATGGGGGCGCCAAAGTAAGAACGCACGTGATCGAAGAGAAACCTCCGATTCTCAATGACGACGGCGTCGGAATCCCCGAATCCGAACCCCTGGTTACCCTCCTCATTGGTGGAGAAGGCATGAAGAACGCCTGCGATTTTTTCAAGTTGCGGCAGTATGTACATGGGTCCCTCCTCGAAGATTCTGTCTTTGCTCGAAATGTATCACATGAACATCTTTTTTAAAATGCATCCATATGCTCTCCATACATAAATATTCAAATGGATCCAGCCGCATTTATACTCGCGAATGCTTACCTATATTCCGGAAAATCGTTGAGCATTCCTATCGTGTATGCTATACTCATCGCATGGACGAGTTGAAGGAACGAATTTCGCTCCTCGAAAATAAAATCCGCGGCCTCGCGGACCGTCTTTGATATACCTACACTGAAGAAGAACATCCTCGCACTCGAAGGCGAGATGCAGGATCCGAACTTCTGGCAGGATCGGGAACGTGCCAGGTCTGCGGGAGAAGAGTTATCAGTCCTCAAAAAGGGGCTTTCGCGCTGGGATACGCTCACAGGCGATTTTGAGACTCTCCGAGAGCTTACAACTCTCTCCAAAAGTGAGGAAACAGGAATTGAAGAGCTTGCGGCAAATGTAGCAACGCTCGAAAAAACCGCACAAGAAATCGAAATTGAAACGCTCTTCTCGGGAAAGTATGATCGCGGGGATGCCGTGCTCTCCATTTTTTCCGGAGCCGGCGGTAAAGATGCCGAAGATTGGGTCGCCTTGCTCCGTCGTATGTATGAGCGCTGGGCCGAAGGAAAAAAATACAAAATTCGAACACTGCATGAACACTGGGGCGAACTCGAAGGACCATCAGGGTGGGGCATCAAAAATGTCTCAATAGAAATTGCGGGTCCTTATGCGTACGGATATCTGCGAAAAGAAAACGGTGTCCACCGACTTGTCCGAATCTCACCGTTTGATGCGGGAAGTCGCCGCCATACTTCCTTTGCGCTCGTTGAAGTTATGCCGGAGTTTGTTGCCCCCGACGAGGTTGAAATCAAACCCGACGACTTAAAGACTGATTTTTTCAGATCCTCCGGACCGGGCGGCCAGAATGTGAATAAGCGCGAAACCGCAGTTCGCATCACGCATACCCCGACAAAACTCCAGGTCGCAGTCCAGATCGAACGAAGCCAGGAGCGAAACCGCGAAGTGGCGCTCGAACTTCTCCGGGCAAAACTCTATCAGCTCAAGCTAAAGGAGCAGGAAGTTGAAGCCGCTCGGGTGAAAGGAGAGACAGTTTCGATCGAATGGGGGAGTCAGATCCGCTCCTACGTCTTGCACCCCTATCAACTGGTGAAGGATCATCGCACCGGATACGAAACAGGAAACATTAAAGCCGTGCTCGAAGGCGACCTCGATGGATTTATTCAAGCTGAACTTGGCACGAATACAAACCCATAATGGACTACATGATCAAATTCGATAATGTTTCAAAAATTTATTCAGCAACCTCAAGCGCACTCGAGGCGGTATCGCTCGAAGTGATGCCAAAAGAGTTTGTTTCAATTGTTGGACCCTCAGGTGCTGGCAAATCAACTCTTCTAAAATTACTGATCGCCGAAGAGGAACCATCGGACGGCCGGGTGTACTTCGACGGCCTTGAAGTCACTAATTTGGAGCCGCGCCAGTTGCCGGAGTTGAGACGACGCATCGGCATGGTCTTCCAGGATTACAAGCTCCTACCCTCAAAAACAACCTATGAAAACGTCGCATTTGCGATGGAGGCGGCAGGACGCCCTGACGCTGAAATTCGGGAAAATGTGCCGGAGGTGCTCGAACTTGTTGACCTCGCGGATAAACGCGAACATTTTCCGAGTGAATTATCCGGAGGGGAGAAACAACGCGTTGCGATTGCGCGCGCCATCATCAATCAGCCGGATGTCTTGATGGCTGATGAGCCCACCGGGAATCTCGACCCGGTGAATACGTGGGAAATCGTGCGCCTGCTCGAAAAAATTAATGAACTCGGCACCACGGTTCTTCTTGCCACACATGACAAACAAATTGTGGATCATTTGGGAAGACGCGTTGTCTCAATGGAAAAGGGGAAAGTAATTCGCGACGAAAAGAAAGGCAAATATATCATTAACGACAACGGCAAAGATCATGGCTAAAACCGTTACATTGAAACGCATCATCACCTACGGTTGGATCTCGTTCAGAAGGAACGGCTGGTTATCAACCGCGACCATTCTTGTCATGATGCTGACTCTCTTTGTCATCGGAGGGTTGCTTCTCACCTCTGTCGTCGCGAATACGATTTTGCGCGATCTTGAGGGGAAAATTGATATTTCGATGTCATTTAAAAAGGGGACTACGGAAACAGTTATTGCCGGAGTGAAGAGCGAAATTCAAACGCTCCCGGAGGTACGCGAAGTAACGTATGTATCGGCCCAAGAAGCCCTTTCGAACTTCAAAGAGCGCCACAAGGATGACTCAACGATCCTCGCATCCCTCGAGGAACTCGGTGAAGAAAACCCACTACTTGCAACGCTGAATATCAAAGCTGAAGATCCTTTGCAGTTCGCATCAATCGCAGATTTTCTTCAGAAAAAAAATTATCCGAACGTTGAGAAAATAAATTATTTCGAAAACCAAAAAATCATTGATCGCCTCTCGAGCGTGGTGCGAGGAGTGAGGAGTCTTGGTATCGCGATCGTGCTCATTCTCGGATTCGTCGCGGTCCTTGTCGCTTTCAATACCGTGCGCCTTGCCATTTACACGGCGCGCGAAGAAATCAACATTATGAAGCTCGTCGGTGCCACAAACTGGTACATTCGCGGACCGTTCATGGTGGAAGGAGTGCTCCACGGCGTGTTTGCGGCAATCGCAACGTCACTTCTCTACTTTCCCATTATCTGGGTTGCCTCCCCGAAATTACTGTTCTTTCTTCCGAATATCAATTTGCAAACGTACTTCACTGAAAATTTTGTACAATTTCTCGTAATTCTCCTTACGATCGGCATCGTTCTCGGCGTGGGATCAAGCCTCCTCGCAGTTCGACGGTATCTCAAGATTTAGAGCAACAGCAAAAACAGCTCCGACTCCGCCATCCGTCAACTGACGGAGGCGGACGTCGGAGCTGTTTTATAATAATTCCAGAATCCAAGAAAAGAGCGCCGGCCGCCCTGCTGACTTTGTTCAGCAATGAATGGCGGCGGCGCCTTGATGCCTTAGAGAACTGTTACCGGAGGATCATCCCCCGGAGATTGGCCTTTCGGCCAGGATCACCTCCCTAGGAATGACTCTTCTGGGGAAACCGCTTCGACCACTTCGACCTCAACTGCTTCACGGAGAACCTCCTGTAGGTCGGCATCCGGATTACCTCCTGTAGTCGAAAATTTCGACGGTACCCCAACGATCCCTCCCTTCCACTCGAGGTGACTTCTTAATCTCATCTTACCGATGCCAAAAATATTTGCACTGTGGAAAACATATTGCTTCTTGCAGAAGTGAAGTATCTTTGCTACGACAGGCATACACCAACCCCAAAAGGAGGCCCTCCAAATGAATAGAGACCCACTTCGGGACCCGCTTCGGTTGAAAATCGGGGATGCTCTTTGGCAACACGTAGTCCGCCCCCATTTATTCCGGAAGGACGCCGAAGCCGCTCATGAAGCAACCATAGCCTGGCTCGGCCATATGCACGGCCTAAACTTCCCTCTCGAACTTCTCCGGATCCTCTACCGGAGCCCCTACTTCGAGATGCCGATCAGTGTCTTCGGCACCCCGTGGCGAAATCCGGTCGGCATTGCCGCGGGGTTTGTGAAGCAGGCCGAGATCGGAGCTATTCGCGCCCTCGAAGCGATGGGTGTCGGATCAATCGAGATCGGAACATTCACGCCGCGTCCACAGCGAGGCAATGATCCGCCGCGCGTCTGGAGATTTCCGGAATCCAAGGCCATTGTGAACGCCTACGGTTTCAATTCGGTCGGAGCCGAAGTCGGAGTAGGGCGTCTGCGCTACCTTCACGAACACTTCAAGCTTTCGATCCCCCTCGGCATCTCGATTGGGAAAAACTGGTACACGCCAAATGAAGATGCCCTGAAGGACTACCTTCGAGCACTCCGCTACTTCCTCCCGGTCCTCCGCAACAATATGGACTGGGTCCAGATCAACATCTCTTCGCCAAACACTCCTGGCCTGCGCCAGATCTTCGATCATCTCGACGAATTCCTTGATGAGTTTACGCTTCAGGCGAAGGACCTCGCGCAGAAATTCGGTTGGCACACGCCGCGCTTTGTCCTCAAGGTATCGCCCGACGACATGAAGAGAGAGGAAGCTGATCGCATCACTGGTCTTGCCGCAAAGTACGGATTTGCCGGAATCGAGGGAACAAACACCACGATCCGCGATGACATCAAGATGCACTGCGGTATGGTGGGACTGAACGGGAAGATCCTCCATGGCGGCATATCGGGTGAGCCGCTCCGCGAGCTCTCAACCAGAACCCTCGCGATGTTTACAAGGCCGACCCGGCGCAATGAGGTGGATCTTGTCGGCGTTGGCGGGATATTAAAGGGGGAACACGCAATCGAGAAGCGCGAAGTCGGTGCCAAAGCCGTCCAGATTTACACCGGCCTTGTCTATCGAGGTCCGCTCCTCATCCACGAGATTCTCCAGGCGTGGTATCGAGAAGACCACGCCCACGGTCTCCGTTAACGAAAACCCGCCCGAGGCAGAGCCACGCGCGGATTTTTTTGTTTCTCCCGATTTTGTCTCCAGCCAAACCGGAGTTACAAAATCGAGGATCCCCGATGTCGTAACCGCGCTCACGCGCGGACGACATCGGGACTTCACTATTTAATTTCAACAGACGCGCCAGCGGCTTCTAATTTGGCTTTCATCTCATCGGCCGTCGCCTTATCTACTCCTTCCTTCACTACTTTCGGTGCCGCATCTACAAGATCCTTCGCCTCCTTAAGTCCGAGCTGGGTGAGTTCGCGAAGCGCTTTAATCACCTGGATCTTTTGCGCGCCACCTTCTTTCAACTCGACAGTGAACGAAGTCTTCTCTTCCTTGGCCGCACCCTCCTCTCCTCCTGCCGCGGGAAGAGCACCCATCATCATGGGGGCCTGAGCACTTACGCCGAATTTCTCCTCAATCGCCTTTACGAGTTCTGAGAGCTCAAGCACCGACATTTTCTCAATCGCCTCCAACATTTTTTCTTTTTCCATAGATGAAATGAACAATGAGCAGTGATCAGTGAGCAACATCGGCTCACCGTCTCCTGTTCACTGTTTCTTGTTCACTGCTACTTGATTTAGTACGATTGCAATACTTCGAATGTTCGCCTGCAAAACCACGGCAAGATTTCGAATGGGCGCCTGAAGAACGGCGGCAACGGTGGCAAGTAATTGTTCGCGCGATGGCAGTTTCGCAAGTGCGATTGCCGCTTTTCCTTCAATAATCTTCCCATCAAGAATTCCCTTTAATATCTTGAACGTTTCGTTTGTTTTCCCAAACTTTACCGCAAGCTTCGCCGGTGCCACCTGATCTTCATACCCGAAAATCACGCCGATTTCACCCTCAAGTTCCTTTGGCAGAAGGACAATCTTAGCCCCGTCGAGTGCTCGCTTCAAAAGCGTCTTCTTCGCGACCTTGAATTCTGCCCCGAGTTTCTTTAATTCTCTCCGGAACTGCGAAAGCTTGACCACAGAAACCCCCCGGATATCCGTAAAAAGGGAAATTCGCTGTCGCGTAAAGCGATCCTGGAGTTCGGTGACAATTGTGCTCTTCTGATCTCGAGTAAGCATAAAAAAATGGCCATTCGGGCCCAGAGACAAAGTGAAAACAAGTGTTTCCGCCCTCGGTAGGACTTATGGTGAGTTGGTGAGTTTAATCAGTCAAATGAGTCTTTCGGACGACGCCGATCGGAACTCAACAACTCATTAACTCACAAACTGGCACACGCCTACGGTCTTTGGACTTCATGGGAAGGATAGCAAAGGCATTTTTCGCCGTCAAGAGCCCCCCGATTTCCTCAAAACGCGAATAAATTAGACAATGTTTAGCACTTGACGTCAAGCTCAACATATGCTAGGATATACAGGTACCGCGTGAAATCGCGGTATTTACATGAGTACCGGCTTCAAGGCTGGGGTTATCACCCCTTTCTTGCTGGCGGCAGCTCTTACGGCTCCGGCCTTAAGACCTGTCGAGTCCGGCTTTGAAAAAATAGAATATAAACTTCCTCTAGGAGTCATTATCGTCAATGCAAATTCGATTCTCCAGGCGAAATCCCCGACCACAAATGAGCAGGCACCCCTATTCCTCATGCATATAACGGCCTACTCAAGTTCGGTGGACGAAACCGACAGCACGCCGTGGATCACGGCGTCGGGAACTCGAACGCGCGACGGTGTAGTGGCCTCCAATGCGTTCCCTCTCGGAACGAAGGTCAAGATCCCAGAGCTCTTCGGTGATAAGGTTCTCGTCATTGAGGACCGGATGCACCAGCGCTTCTCGGATCGGATCGATGTGTGGATGCCCTCTAAGTGGCGCGCCATACAATTCGGAAAGAAGCAGGCGGAAGTTGAAATCGTTGCGCTCTAACTGTTACAAAACCCCTCCGATGGACATCGGAGGGGTTTTGAGTTTTTTGTTTGGCTTCTAGTTCAGACAGCGATGAGATGACCATGACGATCAAGAATTACCTTCATGCCGCTATGAAGCGGACTCGGCAGTGCATCCAACCGGAACCAAGCAATTTCTGCCATGGCAATGGGATCGCCACGAATCACGCCCTCGCGCGGCACCCGAATAACAAACGGAAAGGTAATCCAGTGGGTTTTTATTCCCTGATGTTCGCGCAGAAGCGATACGGGCGGCAATTCTTTTTCAATAATACCGGAGACGCCATATTCTTCTTCTACCTCCCGAAGCACCGCATCGCTCGGATGCTCTCCATATTCAAGCTTCCCGCCCCCAACCTCCCAAGTGCTATGTTCATCACGACATTGCTCGCTTCGTTTGGTTAATACAAAATTTCCCTCACCATCATGGCAGAAAAACGAAACCGAAATGCCTGTGTAATCAATGCCGGGTGACATAGTCAGTGAACAGAGAACAGTGAGCAGTGAACAATATTGTTATTGGAGTTTTGCACGACTTGTCCTCGGGAGGAATTTCACTCAACCAGTGCAAGGTGAAAAAACTCCAGACCCCACGCGGCTCCGCCGCGCTGATGACAATTTAAAAACTCTTCTTTCGCTACAAATCCTTTAGGAACTTTTTCGTATCACCTTAATTTCTCTTTCTAAAGAATTGGGGTAGTCCTTGAATTCACCGACTCTGTAATCTTCCTCTGGCTCCTTTACTCTTTTATTTTGGAACGCGTGGTGTGGGATATATTTCATAGTACCGAGGGCAAGAAAAATCTGCTGAGTGTTTTCGTAGGCAAGCTTTTCCTCTAAAAATACATTGCTGTCTACTTCATGGAGAAGCACTAACACAAGGTAGGTGGCCACAGAAAGACTTCCTACTATCGAAGAAAGAAACCAGTGACCGTCGCGTATGGAAAAGAGGAGTGAGATCAATAATATGGCGAGCAGCACGAGAATGATCCAATGTCGCAGAGTCACAATTCTTCTCGCTACGAAAGTAATTTCTTGCCGTATTCTCACTAGCTGACTTTTTTTATCGTGTAGATTCCCGAAAAGTTCAAGCCCTTTTTCATCCTGGGGGGAAAGAGTATCTATGCTTGAAAGAAGATCACGGAATTCCTTTTGAGTCTTCTCAACGTATTCTGTAAGTTCAAAATCAAGTGCGGCAGTTGCGTAGCGATCAATAATCTCCTTCATCTTCGGAACTTCAGAAAGTTGAACTATCTTACTGAGATCAAAAATACTTATTAATGAACTGTCTTCATCGGCAATAAGCGACTGAAGTCGTAAATAATTCGTTGTTGCGGTGGCTATAAAAAATCCTATAAGAATAGCGAAGATAAGAGATACAACAGTAAGTAAGGTTGATATATCAAATGTGAAGTAATAGAGAGGCAGAAAAAATGGAATCGCAAGCAGGACGATGGGTATGCCAATTTCTAGGACAAATTTTCGGACATTCCTATTCATAAAAAATTCTCCTCTCTTTTCCCAGACTTATCCTTTCTTCCATTATACCCTCGGGAGGAATTTCACCCCCACACTCATCCCCTCGGGAAGCCTGCCTGCGCAGGCAGGGAATCCCTGTCCGCCTGTGGCGGAGAACCCTTCAGCGGCTTTCCGCCAAAGGCGGATCAGCCTCAGGTTGAAGAACTGTCTTCACCCTCCCACCTTTATTTCTCCCCACGAGGAATCGAACCTCGATTTGCTCCTTAGAAGGGAGCCGTTCTATCCGTTGAACTATGGGGAGATATAAAGGTGGGAGGGCAAGTTGAACTACAGGGGGATGAGTGTGGGGGCGGGCCCCTATCAACGCCTTTCCGCCAGAGGCGGATCAGCCTCAGGCTGAAGAAAAACGCTACAACTCTCACTTCTTAACATAAACAAACAGTTTTTCAAAATCGGGCTTCTCGGGGTGCGGCGAGATAACCTCGACGGGAACCCACGTTGGCAACGTACTGGTGTTTGCCACCACCAAAGCGCCTGATTTCAATTCGCGATTGAATTTTTCTTCAAGCTTCGGCAAAAGATCGTACCAAAGATAGGTATAGACTGCGTCCGCATTGCGGAGATCAACATCAAATATATTTGATCTCAGAGAGACAACGCCGCGTCCAAGAAACCAAGAACGAATCCTCGTCACAGTTATTCGGACGACATTTTTTTCAACGGCATGAACAACTACATCTGGCAATTCCTTTTTGAGTGCGAGCACAAGACTGCCGTGAGCTGAACCAAGGTCATAGAACTGAATTCGTCCAGGTTTATATCGTCGAATAACGGCAATCAGAGCCAGACGCGCCGGGCGACTCGTGGGAAGATCGTGCCTGTATACCAAGGAATCAAGCAAGATAAGCATAAATACGGACGTTGAAAAAAGAACACCCACGAGCAAAGCAAGCGAAAAAATTTCAAAAACAATGTTCATACGTAATATTTTAACAAAAGATCAGCGCACGCGCCCGCAATATCCTGCGCATCACCCGATGAGGGGAAGTGGTGAAGTTCGATATTCGGGACGCTATTTAATTCAAGAACGGCGAACTCCTGCTCATCCCACGGCCGCGCAATATCTTCGACTAAGACATCAATGCCCACAAGCCGCATATCAAAATATTCCGCAACGCGCCGGATGAGATTGGTTGTCTCGGGATGAACACGCGATGTTTCTTCAACCAGATCCCCGCCGAGTCGCAAAAATGGATCACGCGCGAGCCAAATACGTTCTCCTACTTTCGGGATACTTGTGATGGTATGTTCTTGCTCCTGCAGAAACGACATCGCGTCATCACCAAGAGACAGGGGATACAATACGCGATCTGTTCCTTTTCTATTGCGCGCGGGATCCGAATTTTTCTTCAAAACAAGTTCGCGGATGGTTGCTGTTCCATCCCCAACCACATGAGCCGGATCCTGACGGACAGAGGCAAGAACCTTAAAATCAACGACCGTGATGCGATATACTGCCGCTTCGGCCATATAGCACTCAATCATGAATTCCGGGGCATAACGAATTGCACTTGCAATCGCGCGTTCCAGTTCCTCGGGGTTCTGAATATTCGTGGTCACGTGACGCGCCACAGAACCGCATCGAGGTTTCACCACCAAAGGAAAGCCAAGCTCACGCACTGCGTAGTCAATGGCTTTTCTTTTTTGGAAAAACCAAAATGATGCGCCATCGGGCGTGGGAAACCCTCCCTGCCGGAGCATGCGTTTTGTACGTTCCTTATCATCACTCACATATTCGTTGAAACGCGCATGTGCTCCTGCCGTCGGAAGACCTTCGAATCGCGTGGTTTTCCCGTTGAATCTAACTCGGAATTGATTGGTGTATCCCGATGGCCCTTTGAGTACGGCAAATTTCATTCCTCGGCGTTCTCCTGCATCAATAAGAAGGCGAGAACGAAGGGGAATTTTTGCGTGATCGAAATCGTTTTTGAATGAAGCAAGGCCGAGTAAAATGAGCAGTCTCTCAAATACTCGTGCGAGCAGGCGATCAAATCCAAAGAGGCGCGGGGAAGGCAGGCGCACGAACACATCATCAATCCATGTGCGAATATGGTGAACTGCAGGGGCAGCGCAATCATTGCAATAATTCAACTTGAATGTATACATGTTGTATCAAGCATACATGCTCTAGGGAAATCAAGAAAAAGGAGCGTCGCTTGACGCTCCATTGCACGACCTAAGCCTCAACTGCCTGATCGCGATACCATCGCGGCGACTTCTTGAGCGACTGTAGCCCATCGCGAACGACAGCTACCTTGACTGGGCTTAGTGTGAGCTTGCCCGTGATGCGTTTGAGAAACCGAAGCGCCTCTTCCGAGCCTCTCGGAAGCTTGCCGAGATCTCCCAAGAAAGAGTGTTCCTCGAGCACCTCGAGCATCTCTGCAATGTCTTCTGAGGATTTGCCGTAGTCATCGCGCACACCGCGGAGGAGATGGCTCCCCAAATACTCCGACAGCTCCTTCGAAGTCATTCGTTCCCTCACCTCCTTTCGACTGCGGGGTTGGAGTGAATGTACATGATGGAAAGTACGTCGTCAATAACAAACAATCAGCCACGTTCGTGGCTGATTGTTTTACTTGGACCTACCGGGAATCGAACCCGGGACTCCTCCATGCCATGGAGGCGTTCTACCACTGGACTATAGGCCCGTATGAATATGTTTCACGATTTTGTTGATCTGGGGTTCTAGCGGCAAATCATTTTGAACTGTAAAATTCGCGCGGATGTGAGAAAATTTCTTACGAAATTTATTACGCTGAAAATAGACGCGAATAGCCTGCTCGGCGTTCCGGAATAAATCCCTTGGAGTATACGTTTTTCTCCGTAATCGCACAATAATAAGGCGCTCCGAAGTTCTAACTTCAATACGATATAATCGAGCATTCGCTAACTGAGCAAGTTCTCGAAACTCACGATCACGATCGGGGTTTATTGCATCAAAATCAAGAATAACCGATTGCCCCCGGCGAAGACACGTTTCCGCTCGCTGTCGTGTGATGGTTGGGGCGGAATCATACGACTCGCCGCGTTCTCGCAGCGCAACTCGAATGTCATCCGTTGTAATTCGTTTTGCGCGAAGCCGACGCGCAAGAATTTTGGCAAGATATGTTTTGCCCGAACCGACCACGCCCACAAACGCAATAATAAATGGACTCCTTCTCGCATACATATGACCATCGTACTACTAAGATTCTATATTCCTAAAAACAAAAAGGGGCGAACCCCTGCTTGGGCCGCCCCAAAGGACGGAAAAAAACTTATAGATGAAGGAGCTAGAGGGCTGTCTCGCCTTTAGGCGGAGCGTTCACCCAACGTAATCCCGTATTTTGTAAAACACGGTTGCATCTAGTATAGCACACATTGAAAAAAGTAAACACAAGTGTCGAGCCGATTGCATCAAAAAAATCGCCCTGCAGGCGACATTCTTGGACATACCAAAAAATTATGCACAGGAGCGTATGTACTCCGAAAAAAATTAGGCCTCAAGCAAAGAGACAATCGCGCCCTCGTTTACCTTCTCTCGGACTTTGATGCCGACCGCATCCCCCTTCTTTGCGGCCTCAACGGGCGTGCGATCCACCTCCATCGAGTCCACTGTCTGTTCGAACTCGGTGAGATTCCCCGCGACTTTGATTTTGTCGCCCACTCTAAGAGACCCAGAAAGCTCGACGATCGCAACGCCGATCTTCCCGTAGTAGTGGGTTACTTTACCAACTTCGTTCATGGTCCCTCAAGTATACCACCGTTTGAGGTGGGAAAAACTTTATAAGGGGATATGCTGTGCAATGCCCTCGAGAGGAGTCGGACCCCTATCCGCGCATTAGGACTGCGCTGTTCTATCCGTTGAACTACGAGGGCGTATGTATCCAATGTTGAATCCCGACGCTCTTCAGAGGTCGGGCCCCCGACTTTGCGTCGGGGCTACGAGGGCGAAATGTTGAATTATGGTATCATAAAATTACTATTTCGTCATAGTTTCTCCACTCTCTATTCCCTAACCCCTAATCTCTACCCCCTACGCAATGACCTACGAAGAACAAGTAATCGCGGTTGTCCAAAAATCCATTCCTGCCGTCGTCTCGATTATTGTGGGACAAGATCTTACAGCGCTTGAAGCCAAAGGCTTTCCCTTCTACGGCGAACTGCCTCTTTCCGGAGAAACCGAGGAAGAAATCGTAGATCGCCTGCCTAAAACCGATGATGGCAAAATTCGGGTAGGCGGCGGATCGGGATTCATTGTGGATCCTGCCGGTTTTGTTCTCACCAACAAGCACGTGGTCGCTGACCCAAATGCGGAATACACGATCGTCACACCGGATGAGGAAAAATATCCGGCGATAGTCCTTGCCCGCGACCCTATTAATGACGTTGCCATCTTAAAAATTGAACCACCTTCAAAAATGGAGATGCCTTGGATTGAGCTTGGCAACTCAAACAAGATTCTGCTCGGGCAAACCGTGGTTGCGGTCGGAAATGCGCTCGGTGAATTCAAGAATACAGTCTCAACCGGCATTGTCTCGGGACTCTCGCGCTTTATTACCGCGATGACGGACATGGACGGACATGCCGAGAGATTACGCGGCCTTATTCAGACTGACGCCGCGATCAACCCCGGCAACTCCGGCGGGCCATTAATGAACCTCAAGGGAGAAGTCATCGGCATTAATTCCGCAGTCGTGTTCGGCGCCCAAAACATTGGATTTGCGATCCCCATCAACAGGGCAAAAAAGGATTTAGAGGACGTGAAAAAATTCGGGCGCATCAAAAAGCCATTCCTCGGCCTGCGCTATATTCTCGTCACGAAAGAGATGCAGAAAAAATTGGGAGCTCCGGTTGATCACGGAGCGCTCGTGCTCTCCGAAACCGGGGGACATGCCGTGGTGCAAGGATCGGGTGCCTCGAAAGCAGGACTTCATGAACGCGATATTGTCCTCACTGTCAATGGAACTGATATCACTGAAGCACACACGCTCGAGGATGTACTTGATAAATGCTCAATCGGTGACACGCTCCGAGTGAAATATCTCCGAGGACAAAGGGAGCACGAGTGCACGATTACACTTGGCGAGCGGCATGAAGTTGCCTAAAGTAGAACTTGTAACCGTCGGGAATTGGAGACAGTATCATAGAAAGCGAGACTACTCGCACACATACCTTCGAGGCAAATATTTTCCATGAACATCCCCAAGCACGTTGGAATCATCATTGACGGCAATCGGCGTTGGGCAGTCAACCGAGGACTCTCAAGACTTGAAGGTCATCGCCACGGCTTCGAGACGCTGAAAAAATTGCTTCCGGTTGTCATTGCGCGCGGCATTCCTGTCGTCTCGATTTTTACGTTCTCAACCGAAAACTGGAAAAGGGCCGAAGAGGAAGTGTCCATGTTGATGCGCCTCATTGGAGATATATTCCGAGATCACTTCGCCTGGTTAAAAGAGCAAGGAGTGAAAGTCTTGATCTCGGGACGTATGTCGGATTTTTCTCCGGAATTACAGAAGATTTTCCGGGAGGCCGTCGAAGATACGAAAGTGAACACAAAACTCATCGGAAATTTCTGCCTGTCCTACGGAGGCCGCGAAGAATTGACACAGGCCATGCGCCGAATCGCAACCGAAACAAAGGGAGACCCTATCGCGATTGCCGCGATTAACGAAGCAATAATTCAAAAAAATCTCTATATTGCGGATCTCCCCGACGTTGATCTCATCATACGAACCGGCGGAGAAAAAAGGCTTTCGGGGTTTTTGCCATGGCAATCGATATATGCCGAACTCTACTTTACCGAAACGCTCTGGCCGGATTTTAACGAAGCCGAACTCGATCAAGCGCTCGAATTTTTTGAGACACGGAAAAGGAACTTCGGAAAATAGTTTGAAATTTGAAAGCAAAATAAATCACGGCGCGCCAAAGGCGCGCCGTGATTTTAGATCCACAGCTTAATTTCGCCCCAGAATCTGTTTTGCCTTCATTACGACTTCGGGAATTTGCACATTTGCTTTGATGAGGTACGCCTTCACCCCGAGTTGTTGCGCCTCCGTTACATAACTTGCGTCTTCAATGTTTGAAAGAATAATGACCGGAAGTTTTGCGCCAGTCGGAGTTTTCCGAATTTCCCGAATGGCTTCGATGCCATTTTTCTTGGGAAGAAGGATATCAAAAATGGCGATATCGAAATTCTGATCTTGTGCGGCTTTCACGGCATCTTCGCCGTCTACGGATAACACAACAAGAAACCCTTCCTTGGTGAAGGTTTCGGTCATAAGGGATGCCATAAACGGATCATCCTCAACAAGGAGAAGTTTCGGAGCGGTATCAGCCATGTGTGAAGTATAGCACATGCGAACAAATTCGGGGTTCACAAATTCCACTCGCACCGCTACAATCAGCTCATGCCCAGTAGTGAAATTTCGAATAGCATATGTCCGATCACTGCGCGCAAATTCCCTCTTTGTTCACCATTTTTAAAACGTTTGAAATTCTACTACTGGGCATGCCGATGATGTTTGCGCGCGACATCGCGAAGCCGTGGATCAGAAACGAATCGGCCGTCGAAAAACGCCTGAGGGCGAGAAAAATTTTGTCACGCCTCGCCAAAGCATATCCGGATGCAAAAATTGCATTGAAATTCGGAAATCCAATGCAGCTTCTTGCCGCAGTCATTCTGTCCGCGCAGTGCACCGACAAAAAAGTAAATGAGGTAACACGAACTCTTTTCAAAAAATATCGGACTGTATCTGATTTTGCAAAAGCTGACCTAAAAACATTTGCGAATGAAATTCATCAGACAGGATTCTACCGCGCAAAAGCCCTTGCAATTATCACGTCTGCAAAAATAATCCGCGATGAATTTGCGGGAAAGGTTCCCAAAACCATGGTTGAGATACTGCGCCTCCGCGGTGTTGCAAGAAAAACTGCAAATGTCGTGCTCGGAAATGCGTACGGCGTTGTTGAGGGAATTGCGGTTGATACCCATGTACGCAGGCTTTCCCAGCGCATGGGGTTCTCGACACATGATGATCCGGTCAAGATCGAGCAGGACTTAATGAAACTCTTTCCGAAAGAAGATTGGTTCCGATTTACCTATACGTTGATTGACCATGGTCGCGCAATCTGCATGGCGAGAGGCCGCACGTGCTCGCTTTGTCCGCTGAAGGATGTATGTCCGGCGTCGCTCGTGTAGAGCGTAGAGAATAGAGAGTAGGGGATAGAAAACGCGATCCGATGTACATCGGACCGCATTTTATTATCGCCTCAAACCCCCAGGGAAAAGATTGCCCTAATCCCGCTGTGCGGGACGGGCAAGGAGAGAAATTCTTCCCTGGAGATCTCAAGCGACAACGACTACGAAACCACTTCATCTATTCCTATATTCCTAGGAACTTGAGAATAGATTTCCCACGGTCTGGGTTCACGAAAATTATTTCTCATGAATCCAGAGATGGGCGGGAGAGCAGGATCGTCGTCTGACGATTCCCTGCTCTCCCGACCGAGGAACTTCGCGCTACTCGCGCGTCACAGCCCGGAACGAAACCGAGCCGTCGTTGTTGAGCTCGAGCTCCGTGATGTCACGGACCCTCTGCAGCGCGAGATTCGCGATGCAAGCCGCGACCGCATGATCGCCGTGAACCGCCGGTGCAGGTGCCGGAACTTGCTCAGGATTCGGCACTGGAGGCACAACTGGCGCTTGAGCTGGCGCAATCGGCGGCGGCGCTTGTGGCACCGCCGTGGGAACAGGAGGGACGGGCGCGATCGGTGCTGGCTGCGGATCGGGAGCTGGCGGCACAGGCGCAAACAGCGGATGAGCCGGACGAGTGCGCGCGGGCGGACCGGGAGCAGGCGCTTGCGCATGAGCGGGCACTGGTGTAGGTGGCGCAGGCGGCGGGAAAAGGCGATGATACGCGCGAATCAACAGCCACGCCGAGGCAAGAAGCAGCAGAGCGAGAAGCGCAAGCAACACCAGCAACCAGAACAACCAGATGAAGAAGTCTGACAGTTGCCCAAGGTCGAACCACGACGAGGACGTAGAGGAGCTGATACCTCCCTGCGCTGAACCCGAAGGACCAACAGTCAGTGGAACGGGCAACGGCTTGATAACTGCCGCGGCCGGCATGCACTCCGGACACTTCGCCGGCACATACAGCCGGTTCGAACAGTCACCCTTATACCAGGGGCGACCGGTCGCATCCACCGCGACCACGGTGCCCGCCCGAAGCGTTTCGTACTTCCACGCTCCGGTCTTGCCGAGCCCGCGATAGAAATTCCACGCGGCGAGGTCGGACTGCAGAACCTCGAGCTTGAGTGCGAGACGCTTCGCCTCCTCTGTGCTCATCGCCTTGTTTTCAGCGACGAGAGGGAAGCGGTCCAACGCCACGTCGGCGCTGAACTGGGTGAACTGCGGCGCGGACGCTTCAACGGCGCTCGCGATCTGCGGGGCAAACCCGCAGATAAGGGAGAGCATCAGACCGACCGTGACGAGAAATTGCATGACTCCTCCTTGGGCGCATTCGCCCATACCTGCAGGCACGGCAACTTACTTCTTTTTATAGAACTTTCCACTTACCGGAATCACCAGCGTTCGCCGCAATGGCGAACTGATGACCCCAGAGATGGATGGGAGGAAGATGAGATGACGGTACTTAGTCACTCATCCTCCTCCCCGCCGAGCCGAGCTCGACGCACAGTTTTATCGAACTGTGAAACGAAAGGTACTACGGGCTACGCCTGAAACATTTTCACGCAGCCGATTGCGCCGATGATGACCCCGAAGATCGCCATCAGCGTGCTCGCGGACGTCATGGCCCAGAAGTGGACCCTAGCCGTCGCTTCCACTGTTGCCCCTGGGGGGAGTAGAGGAAGACGAACCTCCATCACGAATCCCACCAGGACCAGAGCCGCGCCGACCGCGGCCAACGCGATTCCCGCCTTCATGTGATCACCTTCTTTCGGTATCGGGTTAAACTACCCAGGCAGAAGCTCGATCGCGCTCGCCATGAGCGCATCCCGAACGATCCGGTGATATGTGCAGAGCTTGGGGCCATAGAATTCCAGGCCCCAGAGGTCACACCCTCCAAGTTTCATCGCGCGGAGAAAAGCACCATCCCCGAAGTCCCATCGAAACATGGCTTGGGCCTCGGTGTACCCGAACAGCCAGCTACCACGGCGGCGGTCGAATACAGTGTCAACCGCAACGCCGCTCGTCGAGACCTGAATTCCTTCGCGGATGTAGACGAGATCATCTCGAATCTCGCCTCGATAATCCGCGATCGCAGTGGACACAGCGCAAAGCATATCCCACCGCACACTACCGAAGGTTTCCGAAGGCATACACCCTCCTTGCCGGTTTACTCAACCGGCGGTTGAAGGTCTACTTCAGAAAACGGACGAGTTGCCAGCAGGGTCGAAGCAACTTCGGTGTGTCCGCGGCGAATGCTGCGATCTCCGTTTCGGGGAGCATAGCGAGCATTCCCGCCCCGCAGAGCGCAAAGACGGGACCAAATACCATCGTGGCAATCGCGAACTCCATGATTTGTTCCTTCCTCGGGCTTGACCCGATGAACTTCGTTAAGGTGCTTTCCTCGGCCGAGCAGACTTTCTGCTTTAGGCCACGCTTCCCATCTGAATCCCCGAGAATATTGTATTACTTTATTCGGGGACTCGGATGGGAATGGGAGGAATGACGCACGATGCTTCGATTGTCACCCTCCCACTTTATTTTCCTCCTTTCTTTCGTGCCAGCGCCGACTTGACGCTGACGGCTAGTGCTTCTGCTTCTTCTGCGAACCGCCGCGCATCGCGCGCTCGCGGTTCTCCGCGGCCTGCCGCCTACGATTCTGTTCGTAGCGGTTGCGAGCCTTGTCGCGGATCTCGTTGCGAGCCGCTTCATTAGCGGCGCGCAGATCGCGA
>JGI1357J11328_10000957_pt1 | contig 23030 bp, 19 predicted proteins | sample Subgrocontami54m_FD_11328 | JGI IMG/M metagenome (IMG submission 11328)
GCCGCTGGCGCGCTTCGGGCTCCCGGCCCGCGGCCGCGACCGCAAACAGCGCGATCGATCCGAGCCCGTCGCTGCCGGTGTAGCCGACCGCCGCGAGCTGCTGCACGCTGCCGGCCACGCACGCGAGCAGCGACTGCTCGACCTCGAGTACGCTCACCCACTGTCCGGAGATCTTCAGCATGTCGTCGTCGCGGCCGCAAAATTCCCAGGCGTCGACGTCGGCGTGCCGGAACAGATCGCCGGGAGAAAACCAGCCTCCGGCGAAACTGTCGCTCTCGGCCTGAGGACGCTGCCAGTAGCCCTGCGCGACGCAAGGGTGGCGCAGCCAGATTCGCCGCGGCGCGTTCGGTTCAGCGGCGCCTTCGCGCGGTCGCACCTCAGTCAGGGGAGACGGCGACAGCAGCGCGCTGTCGTCGTTGCAATACAGCACCAGGGCGATCGTTTCCGTGGCACCGTAGGCGGAGACCGGCGCGATTCCCGTCGCGTCGCGCCACAAATCGCGCACGGTGGCCGGCAGTGCTTCACCCGCGGACACGAAATGCCGCAAGCCGGCGCGAGCAAGCCGCATCGCGACACCCGTTTGCAGCATCTTGAGGTACAGCGTGGGCACTGAAAGCAACACCGTTGGATGGTGCCGGTCCACCATCTCGGCGATCCGTTCGGCAGTGGGCCATTCGCTGTCCAGGATTACCGTCGCCCCAAGCCGCAGTCCGGCGAACAGCGCATTGCCGAGCGCGTAGGCAAAAAACAGCTTCGACGATGCATAAAGCCGTGCGTTGGCGTTAAGGCCCAGCACGGATTTCGAGAACCCGGCCAATTCGGTCACCGCACGATGGGCATGAATCACGCCCTTGGGAAGCCCGGTAGTACCCGAGGTGTAGATCCACAGCGCCGGCGCCTCTTCGGGAAGTTGTTGCGCGGGGATCGCGGCCACGGCGCCGCGCGGCGCAAGCACCTCGTCGTGCGTGACGATACCAGGGGCGTTGGGCGTGCCGCTTAGCAGCCGGCGCAGCGTGGCAACCGCCGGCGGATCGCAGCAAATGAAGCGCGCCCCGCAGTCAGCCAGCACGGCCGACAATTCCTTTTCGAACAGGCGCGAATTCAGACCGATCGCCACACCGCCAGCCCAGATCACGCTCAAGTAGGCAATCACCCATTCGACGCTGTCCGGCGCGAATACCAAGACCCGCTCGCCGGCCTGCAGGCCGAGCGCGCGCCAGCATCCGGCCGCACGGCTCACCGCCTGACGCAGCTCCGCGTACGACGGGCGCGCCGCACCGCATTCGAGCGCGATATGCTGGTCTTCTCCTGCCGAAAGCAGACACTCGGCAGCGTTCATCGACATTGCCATCCTCCCGAGGCGCGGCGCAACGTTGCAGCGCGAACTTGCACCTGTGCGAAGTGGCTATGTATAGCAAAGATGCCGGAACCGAACTTGATCTAAATCAACGGCGAGCGAATAATGCCACCGTGGTCCGAAGTATTCAGGCTTCGGCTTGGCACGATGTCGTGGATTGCCGCGGTACGTTTCTGGTTCTGGCGCAGGTCCGGGATGTGTGCGGGATTTAGATCCCGCGCGGGAATTTTTCGGGAAGCAGTTGTGCATCGTCCTGCACTGTTATGCACGGTTTACAGCGAGCGCCGCATTGATGGCGTGCAACGAATCTGGCATCCGACCGGGTGCGAAGCAGCGAAAGGCGCCAGAATGGGTAGAGGGTTGCCTCAACTCTTGCACTTGTGTCAGGTGCGCGCGTTTGATGTTCAAATGATCGAGCAGTCCCCGCCGCTGCGCCGCGTAGTGCATCCACGTCACTCGCCATGACCGCGTCCGGCATGGCGCGTCAGCCCCTGATTTTCCGGCCGGCGCGCACGTCGGCACAGAGCGCCGTGAAGGCTTCGAGGCTCAATTTAGCGGTGTTCACATAAGTCTCCGTTTTCGAATCGATCCATTTCGCGCCGTAGCCGATGGCGGTGTGAGCCAGGCGCACCCGCCCGTCGAGCCACGGGCCGCCGCCGAGTCCGCCGATCACCGGGATCGAGACGGCCTTCACGACCGCAGCGCCCGCCACCGGCCCGGAATGCCTGAAGTCGAGCAGCGCGGCGCCGGCCTCTTCCAGTCTTTTTGCCTCCTCCACGAGCTTCTCGGTGGGGACCTGCTCTCCATGAAACTCGGCAAAGACCGGGATCCCGGCGCGAACAATCGCGCGCACCATGTCGGGAACTCCCTTGATCTTCACCATGTCGGCGCCCCCTTCTTCGACGAGACGACGGGCTGCGCCCACCGCGGCCTCGAGGCCCGCTTGCACCGGGCCAAACGGGACGTCGCAGCTGACGAGCGCGCGCTTCACGCCGCGGCGCACCGCCTTGCACACCACGAGCAATTCTTCGATCGTGACTTCGGTCTCGGTGGAATGGCCCCACAAATTGAAACCGACCGAGTCTCCGACGGAAACGAAGTCCACTCCGGCGCGCTCCGCGATCTGCGCAATCTGGTAATCCCACGCGACCACGCCGACGATTTTGCGCCCATCGCGCTTCATCTGGTGCAGCGCAGGAATGGTCAGCTTATCCACGATCTCCTGCTTTCGCGCCTGCCGGCCTGACCCTTCACGAACGGCCGGCGAGCCCGCGCGCCTTTTCGAGGCCGGCGAAGCTGCGCGGCGCGGCGCACATCAGGTAGCGGTAGCCTTCCTTTATGATGCGCTCGGCGTTCGAAGATTCCACGTGCGGGTGGCCGACGACGACGTTGTGCTGCTTGCAGGTGGCAACAATCTGCGCCATTGCATCGAGCACGACCTTGTGCTCGTACTGGCGGGGATAGCCGAGCTCCTGACTTAAATCGCCTTCGCCGATCAGCACCGCGCCGATGCCCGCCACGTTTTTCAGCATGTCGGGCAGGTTGGCAATGCCCGCGGTGTCTTCGATCATGAGGACGACGAGGAGTTCACCGTGCGGCGCGAGCGGCCACACATCGGCACGTTCGTAATATTCCTGCTGCGTGATGCCCCAATAACGCACCGCCTGCGCCGGACCGTCGCCGCGGACGCCGGCCGGCTCGTAGAGCGGCTTGCCCTTGAGGCGCGGATAGCGGCAGGCGGCGACTGCGTTGCAGGCCTCGTCGACCGTGCTGACATGCGGCCAGATAATGCCGTAGCAGCCCAGATCGAGCGCCTGCTTGGCGAAGAACTGGTTTTTCTCGGCGCCATTGGGAGGAATGCGCGCCATCGGCGCTACCGCGGGCGCCACCGAGCCGGCCTTGGCAATCTGCGCGCGGTTCAGCAGGTATTGCAGGCAATCGCGCAGCGCGCGTATGTCCCAGCCATTGTGCTCGCCCTCGAACACGACGCCATCGTATTTCGAGGATTGCAGGGCAATAGCCGATTCGACGTCCAGCGGAGCGAAGGTGGTAAACGCATGCTGGCCGGATTCGAGCGCGCGAATGATGCCGTTGAGGCGGGGAAGCGTGGACACTCGGTACTCCTTCAGATTTTTTTGCCGGGATGGCCGCGCCGGGTCAGCAGCGCATCGAGCCGAGGATAAACCCGGCGGGCGTTGCCTTCGAAGATCCGGTAGCGGCTTTGCTCGCTCAGGCCGCTCACCTGGTCGATGTAGCGTTTGGTGTCGTCGTAATGGTGACCGGTCTCGGGATCGATGCCTTTCACCGCGCCGATCATTTCCGAGGCGAACAGAATGTTGTCAACCGGAACGACCTTGGTGAGCAGCTCGATGCCCGGCAGGTGATAAACGCAGGTGTCGAAAAAAACGTTCTTCATCAGATAGTCGGCAAGCGGCGGTTTCTTCATGTCCTGACACAGGCCGCGGTAGCGTCCCCAGTGATACGGCACCGCACCGCCGCCGTGCGGAATGACGAATTTGAGCGTGGGGAAATCCTTGAAGAGATTGCCCTGAATAAGCTGCATGAAGGCGGTGGTGTCGCCGTTGATGTAATGCGCGCCCGTGTGGTGGAAATTCGGATTGCACGACGAAGTCACGTGGATCATCGCCGGCACGTCGAACTCGCACAGCTTCTCGTAGATCGGATACCAGTACCGGTCGATCAGCGGCGGATCGGTCCAGTAGCCGCCCGCAGGATCGGGATTGAGGTTGACGCCGACGAAGCCGAGTTCATTCACCATGCGCTCGAGTTCGGGTATGCAGTTTTTCGGAGATACGCCGGGGAACTGCGGCAACTGGCCGACGCCGACGAAACTGTCGGGCAGCAAAGTGCAGATGCGGTGTATCAGGTCGTTGCAAACCGTGGTCCATTGCCGGCTGATGGGCTCGGTGCCGACGTGGTGGGCCATGCCGCCGGCGCGAGGCGAGAAGATGGTGAGATCGCCGCCGCGTTCGCGCTGGAATTTGAGTTGCGGCTCGACGCTTTTGACCAGGACTTCGTCGCTGATGCCCAGATCAGTCGAAGCGGGCGCGCGCGAGGAATCGGCAAGACCCGCGAGCTGCTTGTCGCGAAAGAGGTGGAGCGCCTGCGGCTCGGTCGTGTAATGGCCGTGGATATCGATGATCATGACGGTTTTCTCGGCACCTGGAGAACCAACGTTACGCTCGAGATCGGCGCGATCATGATCAGATCTTAAACGCTTCCAGCGTCTCCGCTACGAACAGCTCTTCAGGCTGGACCCGGCGCCTTGAGAGTCCCTGTTCGTGATGGTAACGCAGGAAAGTATCGAGCACGTGCCGGTTGCGCGCAAATCCATACGGCCACCAGTCGTCGCCCATTTCACGCTTCAGCCATTCGATCTCCGCGATCATCCAGGGCAGCATGTTGCGCAGTGCCGCGGTCTCGTACAGCTCGACGTAACAGATCCGCTGTGCCTCGACGAACGCCTTGTAGAGCGACATCGCGATCCAGCGGTTAGCCTCGTACACCTCGCGCCGGATGGCGATGATGTGCATGATCGGGAAGATTTTGGTCTTGCGGTAGTACTCGCGCTCGACCTCGACGTAGTTCTCGAACAGGCGCTTCACCTTGTCCGGCTGCGTGTGCAGAGTGGAAGGCATGCGCGGACTGTGGATGACGTCGATGTCGCCGGCTGCAATCATCTGCGACAGCGTCTGGTCGGGACCGATGGGATGCAGCTTGAACGGCAGTTCGAGCTTTTGCTTCTCCTCTCGTCCCGGTTGTTCCTGGCCGCCGGTCCAGTATTCACAGGAGTCTATCCCGACGCCATACTCGTCCTGCAGTATGCCGCGGCTCCAAACCGGCGCAGTCAACTGGAATTCGGGCGAAGCGCTGCGTTTGCCGATCACGTCTTCGGGTTTTCGAATACTGCTTTTCGCCGAAATAAATATGCATGAATGGCGGAACGAGCGCGAGGGAAAAACCGGGATTGCCACGAACGGCTTGGATTCGCGGAGCAATGACACGGTGTACGACGACAGGGAAAGTTCGGCTACGTCGAACTCCTGATTGCGCAGCATGCGGAAGAACGTCTCCTCCACCGGCAGATCCAGGAAATTAAGGTCGATGCCTTCGGGCCGCACCCGGCCATCGGCCAGCGCGCGAACGCGGTCGTAGTTCCAGCAGGACAGCGTCAGCCGCAGTTTCGACATACGCCTGCCGGTGTTACACGGTTACAGGGTCGGTATCGAGCGGCGAAAACAGGCCGTGCCGCGCATGGTCCTTGAAGTGCTGGTCGCGCGGCAACTCGATCGCGCACGAGCGCACGCGCTGCTCCGCCGGATCGAGCCCTGGAATGCGCTTGCCCGCGCGGTTCGCCTCGGCCGCCTCAAGCAGCATCCGGCGCGCCATGACGATGCCGCGGTCGGTGGGACAAAGGTTTTCGCGCGCCCGGTCCTGGATAGGCCCCATCGACTCCTGCAACGAGGCATCCTGCATCGCGATGCCCTCGACTCCGGAATAATGGATGCCCTGCTTCTGCGCGACGCGGTCGATCAGGTAATCGTTATGCTTGTTGGCCAGCGGAATGAAGGTGCCGGGAACGTATTTGTTATGGATTCCCTGACCGTTTCTCATCGCCATCAACTCCGCCTCGGTGAGCGCGCGTTTGGGGTGATAGTTGATGCTCCACGCCCAGTTGGTTTCGTCGTCGATCGGCACCCAGACATGCGCGCCGAGCGGATGGTCGGCGCGCGGCGGAATGATGGTATGCGTCGGCATGATCCACGGCGTGATGCGCCAGTAATAGCGGTCGTTCCCGGCGTTCCGGCGGGCGCCAATCAGGAGCCCTCCTTCGAACTCGACCACGTCGAAGTGCGGCATCAGGTCCTGTACGTTGTACACGTTACCCTTGCTGCCGACGAACAACGGGTCGCTTTTAAGCGCGCCCGAATGGAGGAAGCTCACGTGCGAGGAGTCAATACCTCCTTCCAACGCCTGCAGGTAATTGCACTCCTGCAAGCGCTTGGTGACAAAACGCCGCTCCGGCGGCACTCTCACCCATTCAAGCTCGGGCGGAGCGGGCTTGAGCTCGGGCGGCCCCATGTAAGTCCAGATCACGCCGCCGCGCTCGATGCAGGGATACGACTTGAGCTTGATGCGCTTCTTCATCGGGCCGTTGTCGCCTTCCGAAGGCAGATCAACGCACTGGCCGGTGACGTCGTACTTCCAGCCGTGATAGGGACAGCGCAGTCCGCATTCTTCGTTGCGGCCGAACCACAGCGACACGCCGCGATGGGCGCAGAATTCGTCGATCAGGCCGATGCGGTTCTCGGAGTCGCGAAACGCGATCAACCGCTCGCCAAGCAGCTTTACCCGCACCGGCGGACAGTCGGGTTCAGCCAACTCCCGGTCGTGCAGCGCCGGAATCCAGTAGCGCCGGAACAAGTCGCCCATGAGCGTCCCGGGGCCGGTTTGAGTCAATAGATCGTTCTGTTCTTTTTTCAGCATGATTTTTTGCTCTTCATGAGACGCCTTGCGTCATCAGCATTCCCGACCCGGGATCCGGCAAGACCAACATCAATTCCCGCTGCAATCGAAACTACGTTCCTCTATGTGATACACCGTTCCTAAGCCTGGCATTTCAAGTTACCATCAGCGCAGATTCCGTGTCAATGCAAGCCCCGCTACTTGCGTTTTTCGGCACTGAGATATCCGCCGACCAGCAGCAGCAACGCATTTGCCCAGAACACGGGGAAGACGCCCGCTACGGTGCCGAGCGAGCCGAACGCGACCGGAACGATGATCTGCGTGAATTTGTGCACCGTGACCCTCAGGCCCAGCGCCTCGCCGGCGCGGCCCACCGGAGACTGGTTGTAGGTGAGGACGGTCGAGAGCGGTTGCCCGCATCCGAGGCCGAGACCCAGCACAAATGCGATGACACCGAGCACGAGCGCGTTCGCCACAAATGGAAATGCAAAGTAGGTTACGCCTGCGGCAAGCAGGGAAACGGTCAACACTTTGCGCTCGCCGAAACGTCGCGCGAGACCCGGCATCCACAGTCGTACCGCAAAGGCTGCTGCCGAATATGCGCCGAGGACGATGCCGATCTCGGTAGCCGACAATCCGACGGAACGTCCGTAGACGGGCATGTAGAAGTTGAAGAGATCGATTCCGGTGATGATGAGCCCGCTGGTGATGTAGGTGCGGCGCAGGTGCGGATTGCCTAGCAGTTCCCTCACTCCGCCGGCGCGGTCCTCGGGATGGATCTTGATCCGCGGCGGAATGAACGCCGCATAGAGCAACAAGACAACGCCCGGAACCACCGCAATCGCCGCCAGCGTCACGTAGGTCGGAAGATAACCCGAGTGGTCGATGACAAGTCCGACGATCATTGCCCCGAGAAATCCCGCAATCGACGAACCGAGGCTGAACGTGCCGAAGTTGCCGGTACGCTCGAGCGCGTTGCCGAGCGAGCCCACGAGGTTGTGGACCGCAACGTGAAAAAACAGCGTCGCCGCACCGATCAGCGCCGACGAAAGATACAGTGTCGCCATTGCAGGAGCCGCGACCGGGAGCATAAGCCCTATGCCCAAACCCACCGAACCGAGCACCATCGGCCGGCGCACCCCCACGCGATCCGACACCCTCCCCGCATATACGGCCAGCACCAGCGGGAACACCGCATAGGTCGCCAGCAGTATGCCGATGGCGAATGGGCTGGCGCCGAGTTCGATCGCGTAGAGGGCAACCAGCATCTTGCTGCCCTTCAAACCGATCTGGTTGAAAATCGCCAGGAAAACGGTCAGGTAGATGGCCATACCGGGTGGTCTCAACTACCAAGTGCAACTGTCCGCATTCCCGGATGCCGATGCTCGTGGGGAGTATCCTGCAGCGAAAAACGGTAGGGCGGAAAGAGCCGTCCCCTCTTCAGTCCCGAATATCCTGGAGAAACCATTCAGTCGGGATCTCATGGCCGATGCCACGTTCGCGCGCCGCTTCATAGACAGCTCCCGCAACGGCATAAAACTGCGCGCCTTGAATATTGCCGCGCTCGGAATAGGTAATCTGTCCAGCGGTCGCCCGGCCTTTGGCCCGGCCCCCGACAATATCGGCAAACATCACATCATTGCCGCGACCGGTCACCATCGGCGCCGCCTTGCCGCCGCGCACCTGCTTCCACAAGGGATCCGCCGGGCGGGCAATATATCCAAGATATTCGTCGGCAATGCCCAATTCGGGGCGCCCGACCGGCGCAGGGGAGGTGCCCAGCCTGAGTGTTACGTCGAATCGTGCGCGTGCCGCATCGTCCGGACGCCCGCCGATGGAAATCACATGCATGCCCGGCTCCAGCCATTCCCCCTTGATCACAGGCCGCGCGGAATCCGTGCACGCCGCGAGAATGTCCGCGCCGCGATAGACGTCGCGCGGATCGTCGTGAGCAACGGTTTCGATACCGAAGCGTTCGGACATTTCCGCTGCAAAGCGGACGCGGTTTTGCGGCGTCGGGCTGTATGCCTGGATGCGCCGTATCTCGCGCACTTCCCTGAGGGACTCCACATGGGCGCGTGCCATTCCCCCCGAACCCAGCATGCCGAGAGTCACGGCGCCTTCACGCGCCATGATGGAGGCGCCGATCGCGCTGTCGGCCGCGACCCGCATATGTTGCAGATAACCGTCATTGATCAGCGCGAGCGGCACGCCCGTTTCGACATCGATCAGAAATATCATGCCGCAGAACAACCCGGGTTTCGAGGCGAACTTTTCCTGAGTGCGAACGCCGTTGTAATCCTGCTCGTACACCACGTCCGATTTCAGGCGCATGGCGAAATACCCGGAGGTTGATCCGCCCTCCATCGTTCCCCACTGATATACCCTGCCGGGCGTTTTTGTCGGAATGCGGATGTCGATGCGCGGACGGCACACCGCCTCGCCGGCTGCCAGGTCGCGGTAGGATTTATCGAGCGCCTCGCGAGTCATGACGGGCGTGATCACCCGTGCCACGTCGGCGTTATTGAGGAGCAGCGTCATGCGCGGGCAAAGACCGCGTCAACCGGATACCTCACGCCGGCATCAGGGTTTTGCGCTTAAGGTAGGCCTCGATCAGCTCCGTCGTCAGCACCACCTTCGGGTCGTACTCGGGCGCATCCTCAAGCTGTTCCAGATCGTTCAACCCGAACTTCCGGTAGATCCGGTTGATCGCCGACACCAGTCGCACCGGACGCTCCGGGTCCGCATTGAAATGCTGGTGTATCGTGTTGGGCGGAATATAGATCACGTCCCCGGCCTCCCACTCGTAGCGCTTTACCTCGTCCTGCGCCCGCCAGTGATACGTGTCAGTGATCTCCACATCGCAATCCTGGTGCAGGTCATAGCCCCGTCCTTCCAGCACATACAGGCACTCCTCCGCCAAATGCCGGTGCTTCCCCGACCTGCTTCCCGGCGGGATGATCTGCATGTACGCATCCACCGACTCCACCCGCGTATTCATCGCCTCGTTCATCAGGTGCTTCAACAACCCCTGTCGCGACATCTCCCACGGCATGTCTTCCGGATGGATAATCTTCTTGCGCTTCGCATTCCTTGCCGGCTGGCTCGTCGCATCGTCCAGCAATTCCTGGTACAGCTTCCGGCTCGCCGTACCCTTCATCCATACCTTCGATTCACTCCAGGCCATATCAACTCTCCTTCGCTAGTCAGTTTCCGCCGCCGGTGATACTTCCCGCGGCGGGGCAATCAATCCACGTGGTTGTAATCTTTTTCGAAATGCCGCGGCTCGAATCCGACACCGCCGGGCTCGGGCTCGGTGGGTCGCGGGATGACCTGTTTCTGGAACAGCAGGTTCATGAACATCATCATCGGCTTGGGCTTGAGCACCAGTGCCCGCGCCGGCCGGTCCGGATCGGCATTGAAGTGCTGATGCACGCAGTTGTTGTGCACGATCGCCACGTCCCCCGCCTTCCAGTCGTAGCGAATGCCGTCGTGGATTTCGTAGCCCACACCGTCGAGAATGTAAAACGCCGCTTCATTCACGTGGCCGTGCTTCTGCGTGCGTCCCCCCGGCGCGTATTCTTCCAGATGGACGTGCAGCGTCTGCGTCATGCCGTCCACCGGTTCCACGAAATGCTTGCTGTACGACTGCGGGCCGTCCTGGAATTTCATCTCCGTGCCCTTGATCACACGCGGCATCGAACGCAGTCGCGTGAGTTCTTCCTTCAGGTTGTAGGCGCCGGCGATTGCGCGCAGAAACACCCTGTCCTTCTTGCTGTGGTAGTGCGATTCTCTTCCCATGGAAGCTCCTTATTGCCGATCAACCGGATCAGCGGGATTGTTTCGTGATGATGTCTTCATGATAGCAGGACCAATCATTCTTGCGCACACTGAGCCGCATTCACGCGGCTTTGGGCGGCAACTCCGCCAACTCGGCCTGATAGGCTTCCTCCATTCGCGGTTGCATCCCATGCTTGGCCAGTGCCTCGGCAAATATCCGGCGCACGACGGGACTCTCATCTGCGTAATCGATCTGGTCCCCGCCGATGCGCCGGCTGATCCACGCCTTCGGCACGCCTTGTGCATTGCGAACCGCGACGCCCTCGAATTTGAAAGCGAGGTAGCGCGCAGGCGTGGTGCCGGTGTTGAAATGCTGGTGCATCCACATGTTCGGCGGCACTATCATCGAGCCGACCCGCCATTCGTGCCTGCGTGGCTCCTCCCCCTCCGGCCACATCAGGCTGAAGCCTTCCCCCGAAAGAATAATGACGTGCGCACCCGGGCCGTGGCAATGCCCTTTCTTGTACGTCCCAACCGGAAATTGGGAAATGTGGCAGTTCATTGACCCCCTGGCCAGATTGAATCGAATGTGTCCTCCGCCGGCCCCGCGCTCCCTGGCGCTGATCACCGGCAGATTGACCGCGTCGGCGACAAAATTGGTCTCGAGCAACAGCCCTTTCTGCTCGCCCTTGCCGCTGAAGTAATCCGGCTCTCCCGAAAAGCGGTTCTTGAAGTCATGGGCCGTGTTGAAAATGAAGTCAACGTCTTCAAACAGATTGATGACGGGGGGGGCATTGGTCACGGCGACGAAGCGCGCAGGTTCCTTGCCGGATCCGTTGAAGTGCTGGTGCCACGTGTTGAGCGGGATTGCGAACATGGCGCCTGCCTTCCATTCGAAGGTGATGCGCTGCCCGGCGTCATTCCAGACCGTGGTAGATCCGCGCCCGTCCAGTATGTAGATCATTTCCTCGAACAATTGGCGCTGCGGCGCGAGATTCTTCGCCGGCAAAATCTCGCAGACATAACAGTCATTCGAGGTACGCGAGGCGTCGTGGTTCAGGTACACGCCGCGACCACCGCGCCGCGGCCAGGATTTCAGTTCAACCGTGTGCAGGCTGGGCACATAGAACGAACTGATGATATCCAGCCCTTCGCCGCGCACCCAGCGCGTATAGGGCGTGTCCTTTTCGGTCGCGAATTTCTTCGCCATATCGTCCGAAACGATCGCATCCTTAGCCATTCAAGGCTCCCAAAAGTTTCAGCAAATGTCCGGCTCCAACCGCATCATTTAGCGTGATTGTAGTCATCCTCTTCCTCGCGCGCCTGGAAACCCCGCCCGCCGGGCGCAGGCTCGCTCGGTCGCGGCTCCACCTGCTGCTGGAACAGCATGTTCATGAACATGAACATGGGTTTGGTCTTGATTACCAGTGCGCGCGCCGGCCGCTCCGGGTCCGCATTGAAATGCTGGTGCACGCAGTTGTTGTGCACGATCGCCACATCTCCCGCCTTCCAGTCGTAGCGGATGCCATCGTGGATCTCATAGCCCGCACCATCGAGGATGTAGAACATCGCCTCGTTGACATGGCCGTGCTTTTGCGACTTGCCGCCGGGCCCGTATTCCTCGACATGCAGATGAAACAACTGGCTGATGCCGTCCTTCGGCTCGACGTAATGCCGGCTGTAGGTCTGCGGACCGTCGATAAACTTGATTTCCCTGCCCTTGCGCACGCGCGGCATGGCACGCAGCCGCGCGAGTTCTTCCCTCAGGTTGTAGGCACCGGCGATGGCGCGCACGAAAACGCGGTTTTTCTTGCTGTGGTAGTTATTCGATTCGGTTGCCATGATCACTATCCTTGCGTGCGGCATCCGCCGCGCGTCACCAATTTACGGTATTTGACCATAAAGCTTTGCCCGCCGTTGCGATTCGCCGCGACATGAGTGCCGGGGTCAGCGTCCGTATTCGTCGAGCTTGAAGCGGCGCGGCTTCAGGGTGCGGCAGATTTCACGTACGACACCCGACTGCGGCAGTGAAATCCCGCAGTCATCCGCCATCGACGCCACGATCGCCATGTCGTCCTGTGCCCACGCCATGGTCTGCGTACCCCAGTGTTTCAGCGCATTGTTGTTTGCGCTGCTCAGGAGCAGCGCCTGGCGCAGCACCTCGATATCCATGCCGTAGTGCCTGGCAAGCGCCAGGGCTTCGTGGTCGGCAACCAGGCACGCCCACATGATCAGGTTGTTCGCAGCCTTCGCGACCTGCGCAGTTCCGACCGCGCCGGTATGGACGATATCCGCCGAATAGGCCGCCAGCACGGGCTTCAGACGCGCGACCACTTCGGCATCGCCCCCGACAAATGAAAGCAGCGTGCCGGCATCCGCGGCTTTGCCGCCACGGCATACCGTCGAGTCCACGATATGCACTGCCGATGCCACACCCTGCTGCGCGAGTTCCTGCACGGTGCGCGGATGCACCGTGCTCAGCACGGCGATGATGGCGCCACGCCGGGTGTCCTTGAGCAGACCCTTGTCCGAAAGCAGTTCACGCAATTCGCGGTCGTAGCCAACGCAGACCAGGATTACGTCGCTTGCGGCAGCCAGCGCGCCAAGGTCGGCCGCCCAGCGCGCGCCGCGCTCCTCGACCGCCGTCCGCTTGCCGGCGTCGATGTCATACACCCGAACCGCAAACCCTTTTTTGGCGATATGCCCGATGATGGGCAGGCCCATGCGGCCGGCGCCGATGACACCTACTGTCGTTGCCGCATTCATCGCTTCTGGGTAATCGTGTCGATGAGTGCGGGCTGTCCGGCTTTGACTTTCGCAATGGCGCGTCGCAGCGCTGCGGCCACATCACCCGGTTTGTCGATCGGGCCCTCGGCGTACCAACCCATAGCGCGCGCGAGCCCGGCGTAGTCGGGTGCCGGATCGTCGAGATCCATGCCGATATAAGCGCGGCTCTCCGGTGTGCCGCGTTGCCTGGCCATGCGTAACTGGTGTTCCCAGTCGTTGTAGTAGGCACGATTGTTGTACATCACCGCCAGCATGGGAATCTTGTGTTTGGCTGCCACCCACAGGGCGCCGGCATCGAACATCAGGTCTCCGTCGGGCTGCATGTCCACGACCAGACGGCCCTGGTCACGGTGCGCAAGCGCCACGCCGAGCGAAACGCCGATTTGCGTTGAAGTGCCAAGTGACTTTCCCGGGTGCCGATAGGGTTTGTCGAAGTCCCATAGCATGCGCGTCCAGTCCTCCAGCGTATTCGCGCTCAACACCCAGTCCTCGTTGCGGATCGCCTGCCAAACTTCTGATGCAAGGCGTGGCAAAGTGATCGGCGAGGCATCCCAGTCTTCACGCGCCTGTTTCGCCCATTGCGCGCGAACTGCGTGGTGACGCCTGGCAATCGCCGCTGTGCGCTGCTTGATCTGCAATGCAAGTTTCCCCGATGCGGCAATCCTGCGTTTGCAAAGTTTCGCAAGCATCGGAATCGCGAGCGTGGTATCGGCCACAACCCGGAGGTCGGCGTGCAGCAGGCGCTGATAATCCATCGCCCAGCTCGACAACTCGAGATCGCCGAAGCCGATATCGATCCAGCGGCATTTCTCGGGAACGATGCTTTTGAGGGTCCGTGTCGTGCTGACCAATTCGGTGGTGGGCTTTTCCCAGTCGCGCGTATCGAGGCAGAGAATCAGGTCGGCATCCCTGAACACGTCCTTCACCATGCTCATGTTGAGCGGATGGCAGCTGGGGAAATTGAGCCGGCTGTTCACGTCATAAACCGGTGCACCCACGGCTTCAGCCAGGCCCACCAGGGCGTTGAATCCTTCCGGATTGCGGCCCACGTACTCGGCGAGGATGACCGGGCGCCTGGCTCTGAGCAGCATATCCGCAGCCGTCTCGAGCGCCGTCGGATCCGGTGCAAACTGCGTTGGCACCGTCATCGATCCGGGTGGCGGGAGTGCAACGTCGTGATCGAGCGGCTGCTCCTGCAACCACGCGTCATAGCACATGTAGATCGGGCCTTGCGGTTCGGTCATCATGACGCCGTAGGCGCGCGCAAAAGATTCGGGCACCCCGTCGATAACCGTCGGCTGGTAATCCCATTTCGTATAGTCGCGCACCGCCTGGCCCTGAACATTTGCGCTGTGTGTCCAGTCGATGCGCGGCCGGCGCTTGGTTTCATCCATCGGACCCGTCGCGCCGATGATGAAAATCGGGGCGCGATCGATGTATGCGTAATACACCGCCATGCAGGAGTGCAGTAATCCCACCAGGTTATGCACGATCGCGACCATGGGCTCGCCGCTCGCTTTCGCATAGCCGTGGGCAATCTGCACTGCCGTCTCTTCGTGCTGGCAGAGCATCATGTACGGATAGTTCTGCCCGTAGTTGACCAGGGAATCGTGAAGTCCGCGAAAGCTCGCGCCGGGATTGAGGGCGGCGTAGGGAAGCCGGTAGCGGTGCAGCAGGTCCACAATGACATCCGAGGCCCAACGCCGCTTGGCCGGGGACTTTGCAGGTTTTTTCGCTCGCTTGGATTTTGGCATCGTTGGTCCCGACTATTGCACTGCATTCACTGCGGCGGAGTCGCGACGAACGACGCGTTTCTCCGGATTGATGCGGACCCGGGCTTTTTCATCGACCGGTGTCGTCGAAACCGGAACAGCCACTCCGGTACCGGAGTTCCTGTTGTTCTTGTATACAGAACACCAGTCTGCATAGCAATACCGTTGAAATTTAGCGTTCCCGCGAAATCATGTCAAGGCAATTCAGCCTTCAGCAGTACCGATTGCCGGCGGGTATTGATGGGAACCGGCCACCGGTCTGCGGCCATCATCCGCGTACGAAAATATATTTTCTGATATTATGCCCCCACACCGGAGCGGCACTGACTTAAGACTCGGAGCGGCCGGCATTCAATCCGGGCAGACCCCTAACGGGCAAAAACACAAACCAAAGGAGGCGTTATGAAAAGTGCGCTCGCATTCATCGCGGTCTTCACACTGATGGCCGTCGCGCCACGGGTCGGCGAAGCCCAGTCTTCCCTCTATGAAGGGAAAACGGTGACCATCGTGGTCGGCTACAAGCCCGGCGGGGGTTACGACACCGTGGCGCGCCTGCTTGCCAAGCACCTCCCAAAGCACATTCCCGGCAAGCCGACTGTGATCGTGCAGAACATGCCGGGGGCGAACAGCCTCATCGCCGCCAACCACGTCTACAACGTGGCCAAGCCCGACGGGCTCACCATCGGGACATTCAACCGCAACCTCCCGCTCGGCCAGCTACTGAAAGTGAGCGGGGTGAAATTCGATATGACCAAATTCGCGTGGATAGGCTCGGCCGCCAGCGAATCCACGGTCCTCGCGATTCGCGCCGATCTCCCGTACCAGAATTTTGACGAGCTCAGAAAGTCCGGCAAGGAGATCGTGATCGGCGCTACCGGGCCGGGAGCCAGCACCTACGACTTTCCGCTGCTCCTCAAGGAGTTCCTCGGCGTCAACCTCAAGATCGTGAGCGGCTACTCGAGCAGCGCCGACATCATGCTCGCGATCGAGCGCAAAGAGGTCGACGGGCGGGCGGGCTCCTACTCGTCGATGCTCTCTTACGTCAGTCGCAATCTTGTACGTCCGGTGATCCGCGCTGGCGCGACCGAACCTGGAATCGAGCAGCTCCCGGTGGACGCCGATCTGGCGTCCACGCCGCGCGCGAAAGCCATCATGACACTTCGCGCCGCGCCCGAAGTAATAGGCCGCCCCTACGTGATGCCGCCCGGCACGCCCGATGACGCCGTCAAGGTGATGCGGGAAGCGTTCAGGAATGCCATCAAGGATCCGGAAATGACCGTGGAATCCAAGAAAGCAAAGATGGACCTCGAGTTCGTTTCCGGCGACGCGGCCCTCAAGATTGTGAAAGAGGTGCTGACGCAGCCGAAAGACATCGTCGACGAGTTCGGCAAATACATCAAGTTCGGCCAGTGAACGACGCCCTGTTCGATGGCCTGTTCCTGATTCTGCGGTAAACATCCATGAAAAACGCGTTCGCATTCATCGCGGTCTTCGCTCTGATGGCCGTCGCGCCACGGGTCGGCGAGGCGCAGTCTTCCTTCTATGAGGGAAAAACGGTCACCATCGTGGTCGGGCTCAAGCCCGGCGGAGGCTACGACGCCTTAGCGCGTCTGCTCGCCAGGCACCTTCCGAAGCACATTCCCGGCAAGCCGACCGTGATCGTGCAGAACATGCCGGGGGCGAACAGCCTCATCGCCGCCAACCACATCTACAACGTGGCCAAGCCCGACGGGCTCACCATCGGCGCGTTCACCCGCAATCTGTCGATCGCGCAGCTCACGAAAGTTAACAGGGTGAAATTCGATCTGACCAAATTCGCGTGGATAGGCTCGGCCGCCGGCGAGTCCACGGTCCTCACGATCCGTGCGGATCTCCCGTACCAGAATTTCGACGAGCTCAGAAAGTCCGGCAAAGAGATCGTGGTCGGCGCAACCGGGCCGGGCGCCAGCACCTACGACTTTCCGCTGCTCCTCAAGGAGTTCCTCGGCGTCAACCTCAAGATCGTGAGCGGCTACTCGAGCAGCGCCGACATCATGCTGGCGGTCGAGCGCGGGGAGGTGGACGGGCGTGCCGGCTCATACTCTTCGCTGCGGCCCTTCGTCAATCGCAACCTCGTGCGTGCGATGATCCGCGCCGGCGCGACCGAGGCCGAAATCGAGCACCTCCCGGTGGACCAGGATCTGGCGCCCACGCCGCGCGCGAAAGCCATCATGGCGCTGCGCGCCGCGCCCGAGGTAATCAGCCGCCCCTACGTGATGCCGCCCGGCACGCCCGATGACGCCGTCAAGGTGATGCGGGAGGCGTTCAGGAATGCCATCAAGGATCCGGAACTGATTGCGGAAGCCAGGAAGGCGAAGCTGGCGCTCGAGTTCGTCTCCGGCGATGACGCCCTCAAGATCGTGAAAGAGGTGTTGACGCAGCCGAAGGACGTCGTCGCCGAATTCAGCAAATACATCAAGTTCGGCGAGTGATCGACGCCCTGTTCGAAGGCCTGCTGCTGGTCCTGCACTGGAAGGCGTTTTCCTTCATGCTGCTCGGGATCGGGCTCGGCTTCTGGGTCGGGCTGCTTCCCGGGCTGGGAGGCGCCACCACGCTGGCGCTGATGCTGCCATTCATCTACACGATGCAGCCGGTGGAGGCGTTTGCGTTCCTGCTTGGGATGCACGCAGTCACCGCCACCACCGGCGACATTACCTCGGTGCTGTTCGGCATCCCGGGAGAGGCCACCTCCGCAGCCACCATACTCGACGGCTACGCCATGACCAAGAAGGGCGAAGCCGGGCGCGCCCTCGGGGCTGCTCTCATGAGCTCGCTGGTCGGCGCGGTGGTGGGTGCATTCGCGCTCGCCGTTTCCATCCCCATAGTGCGGCCCCTCGTCCTCACCTTCGGCTCACCGGAGCTGTTCATGCTCGCCATCGTGGGCATCGCGTTCATCGCATCGCTGAGCGCCCAAGGCGCACGGGGAATGTTGCGCGGGTTTCTCGCCGGGGGGCTGGGCTTGCTCGTCGCCTCGGTGGGACAGGACCCGCAAGCCGGCATTGAACGCTTTACCTTCGACACGCTTTACCTCTGGGGCGGCCTCGAATTAGTGCCGGTGCTGGTCGGCATCTTCGCCATCCCGGAAATTATCGATCTGATCGTCCGCGGCACTTCGATTTCGGCCGATCAGCTGCCCGGTCGCCTGAATCGAGGCGCCCTCGAAGGAGTGAAGGACACGTTCCGGCACTTCGCGCTCACGATCCGTTGCAGTCTGATCGGGACCTTCATCGGCATCATGCCCGGGCTGGGCGGTGCGGTGGCCCAGTGGATGGCTTACGGTCATGCCACGCAAAGTGCGAAAAATGCGGAAGAACAGAAAGGTTTCGGGGCCGGCGATGTACGTGGCGTCCTGGGCCCGGGCGCAGCGAACAACTCCAAGGAGGGCGGCGCGCTTATCCCGACGGTGGCATTCGGCGTTCCGGGTTCAACCTCCATGGCCATCCTCCTTGGCGGATTCGTCCTGCTGGGGCTGGTTCCGGGCCCCGACATGCTGACGACGCACCTGCCGATAACGTTCTCGATGGTCTGGACCATCGTGCTGGCCAATGTCATCACCGTCGCCGTGTGCTTTCTCTTCCTGAATCATCTCGCCAAATTGACGAACGTGCGCGTTCATCTGCTCGTTCCGGTCATCCTGGTAATGGTTTTCATCGGCAGTTACACGGCCAATAACCATTACGGCGACCTGATCGTGACCCTCATTTTCGGCGGGCTCGGCTATCTGATGGTAGCCGGCGGCTGGCCGCGGGCGCCTTTTGTCCTTGGCCTGGTGCTGGGCAAGATCGCTGAAAACTATCTCTACATATCAGTCGCACGCTACGAGGCAGCCTGGCTCTTGCGGCCTATCGTGCTGGTCCTTCTTGTCCTCGCGCTCGCCGTGATTTGCTATCCGTTCATTCAGGCGCGGCGCACCCGCATGAGAAAGAACGGGCATGCCTAGCGTAGCGTCCCTGGTCCTCGGCATTGGCATCATGGTGCTCTCGGCGTGGGCGGTCATCAGCACTCTGACATGGCCGTGGAAGGCCGCGTTATTCCCGCTCGTAATCGGGATCCCGGTTTTCTGCCTGGCAGCTGCCGAGGTCATCTGGGTGATCTTCGGCNCCCCCGCGCGAAACGAGTCGCCGGAATTCCAGCTTTCCGGNCANATGCAGTCAAAGGAAACGCTGCGCANAACCGCGCTGGCGTTAGCCTGGATCCTCGGCTTTTTCGCNGCCATCGTCCTGCTGGGTTTCCCGATNGCCATCCCGTTTTTTGTCTTCCTNTACCTGAAGGTGCAGGGACAGGAGGGGTGGGGATTGTCTNTGGTCTACCCCCTCGTGGTATGGGCGTTCTTCTACGCGCTTTTCGATCTTCTGCTTCACCTGCCNTTCCCCGCCGGCTTGATCCAGACCTGGAGCGGCCTGGCCTAGATANTCCGGCGGGCGCGGGTCGGCGCGAGCGCCTCGATGAAGTGCGTAGTTACGGCAAAGCGCCCGGCGCCCTCAGCCAAGAAGATCCAGCACGTAGTCGGTAATAAAGCCTGTGTGCAATACCACTCCCAGCCCCCGCGCGAATCCGAAGTACATGAGCAAGCTCGCGCCCATGCCGAGACCGAGTGCAAAGAGCCAGCTGGATTTCGCCTGAAATCGCAGGAAAGCCACCAGAAATACCGGGATGGCCGCCCAGAAACCGAACACCATGATGCCGGCAATGAAACCGACGAAGTAACCCCACAGCACCGTCTCCCGGCGCACCATTTCTTCGGGAGAAAATTTGGGCCCGACTCCCTGCATAAACTCATGGGAGATTTGAAAATCCACCCGGCGGCCAGCCATACGCGCAACCTTTTCCTCAACTTTCTCCAGTTCGCTGCGCGTGTCGCTGGCTTCGGTTTCCCTGCGCCGCCGTTCGCGAGCATCCAGTACGAGTTGCAACAGGCCAAGAACGATCGCCGGTATGCCGATGACAAAGGGCATGAAGCGGGCACCGGGAGGATAGCCGCTCGCGAGGCCGACCAGCACCACGAAGATGGCCAGCATGATGACCGTCATGAAGGAGTTGGAGTATTTCATGACCGTGGACTTCATTGAACGACTCTCGAATCATCCGGGGCTTTGGACGGACTCATGCTCCGGTAGACCGCGAAACCGATCGTCGCGACGATCATGCCGATCAGCACCAACGAGAGCGGCCGCAGGAAGAAGTTAAGCCCCCACAGTGCCAGCGCCGTGTGGAGTGACTTTTCCGCGATCGCGCCGAGCACCAGCCCGATTACGAATGGCGCGCGCGGCCAGCCCGCGCGCAGCAAGCCGTAACCGATCGCGCTCAGGCCCACGAGGATCAGCAGGTTTTCCCACTGGCCTTCGTTAATGTAGGAGCCTATTGCCACGAGAACGAGGATGAAGGGAACGAGTTTCGCGCCATTGATGAACGTGAGCATTGCGGCCCAGCGGCAGATGAACAAAAGGAAGGTGACGGCGATGAGATTGCCGACGACCAGCGCCCAAATCAGCGTCCACACCAGCGGGAGCTGCTCGGTGATCATCTTCGGACCGGGCTGGATGCCGAGGATCAGGAAAGCGCCCATCAGCACCGCAAATCCGGAACTGCCGGGAATGCCGAAAAACAGGGTCGGCAACAACGAGCCGCCTTCCCGGGAATTGCTCCCGGTCTCGGGCGCGATGACGCCTTCGACGGCGCCCTTGCCGAACCGTTCCGGCGTCTTCGAGGACTGCACGGCATGGCCGTAGCAAAACCACGCCGCGGCGGAGCTGCCGAGACCGGGTATCATGCCAATGACGGCGCCGATGACCGAGGTGCGCACCACCAGCCACCAGTGCCGGGGTACTTCCTTCACGCCATCAAACAACTGTCGGTAGGAGTAGCGCGTGCCTGCGTGCGACACGGCGGCGATCGAGCCGCCCTTGACCCCGAGCGCTATCATCTCCGGCACCGCGAACAGCGCGAGCACCGCCGTCACCAGACTTAGCCCGTCCCAAAGGAACAGGTGATCTCCGGCGAACCTGGCCGTGCCGGTCTGCGGGTCCATGCCGACAGTCGCAAGCATCATCCCGTAGAGTCCGACGATGATGCCCTTGAAGATATTGCCGCGGCCGGAAATAAAGGCGATGAAGGTGATGCCGAGCAGCGCCAGCAGGAAAAACTCGGCGGGACTGAAGGCGAGCACCACCGGTTCGATGATCGGGATCATGATGGCGAACACGATCGCCCCGATGATGCCGCCGACGCCGGACGCCGTAATGCTGGCGCCCAGTGCCCGTCCGGCCTCCCCTTTCTTGGCCATCGGGTAGCCGTCAAGCACGGTGGCGGCATCGTCACCGTCCCCGGGCACGCCGAACATGATGCTGGAAATTTGCCCGCTGGTGCCGTTCACCGCATGCATGGTGAGCAGGAACACGGCACCCGAGACCATGTCCATCCCGAATACAAACGGGATCGCCAGCGCGATCGACAGTCTGCCGCCGATGCCCGGGGTCATACCGACGATCAGGCCGAGAAACACGCCGAGCAACATGAGCCCCATGATGTGGGGCGAGGACAGCATCGCGAACAGCGAACTGAACATTATGTCTATCATCGGGGGGTCTGCGCTCCTCGTTTTAAACTGCCGGNGAGATTCGGCCGCTCAGGGCAGGCACGGNGGCATCAAACGTCGCGTGCCGGCTTTGCATCGCCCGTCGGCATAAAAAATACCAGTACGCTGGCGGCGCTGATGGTAACGGCAAGGAAATAGAATGTTGCCGTGAGTCCGTAGTGATCGGCGATGATGCCGCCTAGCAGCGGCGCGATCGAGGAGCCCAACGCCTGCGCGCCGAACATTACGCCGATACTCGAACCGCCCATGTTCGCAGGCGTGGTCTCGAGCAGCCACGCGTGTATCACCGGCCGAATCGCATAGAGGAAAAATCCCAGCACGGCGATGAGAGCAATGAAGGCCGGCGATTTGCCGGCAAAGGCCATCGCAGTCAGCACCACCGCCGTCATGGCCATGCTGGACATCATGACGCTCCTGCGTCCCATTTTGTCGGACAGGTGGCCCGCAAGCGGTGACGCCGCGAAACCCGCAGCCTGCAATGCAAACATGCATGCACCCACCAGGAACGGGGAATAACCCATTTCGTAGGCGAGATAAACCGGCAGGAAAGTCAGCAACCCATTCTGCGTCATGGAACGGAACGCAGAGCCGGTCGAGAGCAGAATCAGGCCACGGTTCCTGAATAAAACGCGCAATCCGCGAAAGTATTCTGCGATCGACCGCCTTTCGCCGTCACTATCGATGTCGCCGGTCTTTTTCGCGGCCTGCCCGCCGAGCCGCAGCGTTCCGAGAAAAACCAGCAACAGCAGGGATATCACCAATCCGGGCACCACGTTGAGGATCACGACCTCGCGCCAAGCCAATATCGAAAGCAGCGATCCAATCACGATAGGCGCGATCGCATCCCCGACATTGCCTCCCATGCCATGCAACGACAGAACCAATCCCTTGCGCTCCGGAAAGCGCTTCGCCAAAGTGGGAATCGCCGTGGGATGCCACAAGCTGTTGCCGAAACCGACCATGGCAATGCACACCAGCAGCATGACGTAGCTCTGCGTGAATCCCATGAGCAGATAAGGAAACCCGACCCAGAACAATGACAGCGCCATGAGCAGGCCCTTGCGCCCAACGGTATCGACGAGGATGCCCCCCGGCACGTTTGCCACGGCGCCGGCGATGTACTGGCAGGTCATGACGAGACCGATCTGGCTAAAGGTGAGATTCAGCTCCTTACCGATGATGGGCAGCAGCAGATAGAAGGTCGCGGGATACC
>JGI1357J11328_10000959_pt1 | contig 23015 bp, 25 predicted proteins | sample Subgrocontami54m_FD_11328 | JGI IMG/M metagenome (IMG submission 11328)
GGCNTTGTTCCAGCTCCTTCGGATCGGTGATAGTTTTCATAGCTTAAGATATCGGCAAGTAGTGTCATATCTAAACTCGATCAGCGGAGATCAATAGCAGGCTCGTCCGCCAAAAGTTTAGATGTTAAAACCAAGAAAAAAAACAAAACACTCAATGCTATTAGTTTTCTACCCATGTCATCTCCTGAATTGGATTATTTGCTTTTATAGAATACTTATCTTGAGGCTGTGGAGGGACTCCCATTTCTGATTGAAAATCTAAGTCCAAGGGGTGGTGAGGCAACCCCGTTTTTTGCCTCAATTTGTCGGAGGGGTGGGCTTTTTGCCACCCCATTTCCTCCCTTTGCTCGGAAATGGGGTCCATTTTCTTACGCTCTGCGAACCGCTTCAGGGTTCCCCGCTCTCACGCACGTTTGTCTTTTCCCAGCCGTTTTATAGCATCTTTGAACAGCGACGGCAAAGATTTCTTTTTGGCGAAAGGCCTGAGGACCTTCAGCAAGTCGAAACTATCGACCAAAGGATTTGGGAAAAACATCAAACTTACCTGCGCCGCCTTGAGAACTTTCCGCTCAAAAAGGCCGCCTATTACCGCAAGCTCCAGAAATCGACAGGCATCAAAACGATGCAACCCCTATATTTTTGGACCAAAATCAGGCAATTTTAGTAGAGGAATTCTCCTGTTTAAAAACGACCGGCGGCAGATTGTTTAACGAGCCGTGCGGCCGGCGGTGGTTGTACCATTCCAGGTAATTTTTCCACCCTTCAACGGCTTCAAAAAAATCTTCGTATTGATTCCGGTAAACTTCCTCCCGTTTGTAGCAGCCAATGAAACTCTCGATGTAAGGCTTGTCATTGGGGGTTTGAACGCCGCAAAATTCCAGCTTGATTCCGCAAGACATGGCAAACTGAGCGAAATCTTCAGCCGTAAATTGGCAGCCGCGCTCGACTCGCACAATCAATTCCAACCCGCGCGCCGATTCGCAACCGAAGCGCTTGATCAGAGCCTGCTTCAGCGCTTCAATGGCTTGCTGCGCACCGCAGCGAATATCCATGTGCCCGCCCACCACCTCCTTGTCGTGAATATCTTCGATGACAAACAAATACATGTTTCCCATTTGCGTCGGCACATACGTCATATCTGATTCCCACCGTCGGTTGCTCTGGCTCGCCTGGCTTTTGCCCAGCCGTCTGTTTTTAATCCAGATCCGCTTGATTGACCGGGGCTGCAGCATTTTCAATACGCTCATGTGTCGGTAGACTTTCTTGCGGTTCCAGATGCAGTCATACTTCAACCTCAGGTAATCCGTGGTTTTGTCATAACCCAGCGTCAATTCATAACCGCTCATATCGTTGAGGGCTTTTTCCAGATCGGCAGCGAGAGGGAATACTCGTCGATCTTCAGATCTCGGCCGGTTTTCGTAGCAATAACTGCTCTTGTTCAAGTCCATGTATTTGAGTGCCCTTGTCAATTTCATCGATTTTCTCAGCTCAGTGGCGATCGTACGTTTGAGGACAACGGTTAGCGAATCTCCGAAATTTTTTTTAGCGTCTCAATGACGCACGCCTGCTCCCCGATGATTTTCAAAAACCGGTCCCGCTCCCCGGACAAACCACGTTCCGCTTTGCTGCCATTCCCATTAAAAGCGCCTTCAATGGCTTTCAAGCCTTGATCCCGCCACCGGTAAATCAGCGCCTCGCTCATTCCACGTTCTCTGGCAAGCTGCCCCACGCTTTTCCCACCTTTTAAAAGCTCCAGAACCACAAGCTTTTTCTCGTCTTTGCTCCATTTTAATTTCGGCATTTTTCAGCCCCTTTCACGCCCACGGTTTTCTCTACTATCCGCGGTCCAATTATATCAGGGGGCTAGCGGGAGCAATATATCTCTGTGGTTTTCCATCCTCACCGAGTATCGGAGAAATAGTCGTATCCACCCAATAAAAACTGCCGTCTCTGGCACGGTTATTTATCTCCCCTCTCCACACACGACCACTAGAAATGGTTGCCCATAAATCTTCAAACAAAGATTGCGGTTGATTACCGGATTTTAAAATGCGGTGGTTTTTGCCTATAAGCGTTTCACGAGAATACTTAGACACCTCAACAAACCTATCATTCGCGTAAATTATATCTCCTTTGGCATCAGTCATAGAAACAAGCGTCGCTTTGTCCAAAGCCTGAAGAAGAATTTGGTATTCAGTTTCTGCTTTCTTGCTTTTGGTGACATCGCGCGCGGCCGCGAACACACCCAGCACCTTGCCGGCGGCGTCCTTGTAAACCGAGGCGTTGTAGAGAACGTCTGTCAGCTTGCCGTCTTTGTGGCGAATCGTGAGCGGGTAGTCCGAGACAAGACCTTTTTTGAAGACCTGTTGGTATCCTTCTCTCGCTTTCACAGGCTCCGTGAAGTAATTGGAAAAGTCGGTGCCGACGAGTTTTTCTCTGGGGACGCCGGTTACTTTAATGGAGCCCTCATTGACGTCCGTGATCTTTCCGTCGGGGCTGATCGTGACCAGGGGATCCAAGCTCGCCTCGATGAGACTGCGGGAGTACTGCGAGGCCTGTTTTTGTTCCGAGATGTCGTTGCTCATGAGCAGATAGCCGATGGGATGACCTGAGGGGTCGTTGCGCCGCGTGAGAACAACGCTTGCCGTGAATCGGGAACCATCCTTTCGGATACGCTGGAACTCGCCTTCCGCCAATCCTTTCTCTTGGGCGGTCTTGTGCAGTTTATCGACAATCCCCGACTTTATGTCTTCAGGCACGTGGAGCATGTCCGAACTTTTACCAATAATATCTTTCACGCTATAGCCGTAGTTCCGCGTCGCCCCCTCGTTCCAAGAAAGGATTTTGCGGTTGAGATCTTTTCCGATGATGGAGTACTTGGTCGAACTTTGCAGAATGTTATCCAGGAAGTTTTTCGTCTCGGCCAACTCATGTAAAACACGATCGGAATCGGTGACATCCCGCGCCGCCACCGAGGCAGTGACTTTCCCAGAGGATTGTGCTTTAGGCTTGTTCATATCAATTTTCCTTTCGTGTGTCGTGTGTGCTGTGTGGCTGAGGGGTCATAAAATAAAAAACCCAAGTGCCGTCACTGCGGTAAGCTTGGGTTTTAAGGATGTGGACGAAGAAATTTTTAAGTTCAGTCTAGGCTCATAGATGCCCTCTCTGCTTGCTTGCTTGCTTGCTTGCTTGCTTGCTTGCTTGCTTGCTTGCTTGCTTGCTTGCTTGCTTGCTTGCTTGCTTGCTTGCTTGCTTGCTTGAAACTTCTGATTTAGTTTTTCTCAAGTTTTTCATCCTTGGCATAATGGTTTAACTTCGTTGAAAAATCGTTCGGCCTCTTGGATGATTTCTTCAGCTTCTTCTTTGTTGAATTCACGCAAGGCTTCATAATCGGCCTCCATTCGAATTTCGAGTGCCCGGTTGAAAGCACGCCCATAATCGCCTTTCACTTGATTGGTCAAAGAGGCAAGAAAACGGTAAGTGTGGACGCACTTAGCGTTTAACCATTTCCCAATGCCCGCTTTTATCCGGCCCGATGCGGCGGAGCCGTCCCTGTTTTTAGGACGAGTCCCCATTTTTATTTTTATATGATTTTGTGTGAGGTCCGGTACGGTGAAATTTTAAAACCGATTCTCGAATGGATTCGGACATACGAATCTTCTCGGGCCAAGAAAGCGCCTTCCGTCCCCTCTGCCATTCGGCCTGCCGTTTCAGAAGCTCGTGAATGTCATCCATTCAAAAATTTCCTTTCAAATTCCTTCCACGCCTCCGCGAGTTTGTGTTTCGCAGCGAGACTCGCAATTTCCTCCCGGCTAACGCTCGCGGATTCAAGCAATGCCAAAATCCGTGTGAAATCCTTGGGTCTCGCGACACTCAGGGCAATCACAGCCAGGTAATCGGCACGCACTACGCGAAGGGGAATACCCTCGAAATCGGCTGTGTCCGCTTGCTCCAAGGCCTCTTGGGTGAGCGGACTGAATGCCGGTATGAATTGAACAGGCCAGGCTCCAACGCGAATCGCCTCACCTTCCGCCTGGAAGCCTCGCCGAGAACAGAACTCATAGATGGGGCTGAGGAGGTCGAGCCGGTTTGAGGATGAGATCGCTATGAGCACATCGGCATCCAATGTCGAAACGGGTTCCGTGTAACGCATCTGAGCAGCAGCTCCAAAAAGAGCGTAGTTCATAATTACACCCGCCTCCCGCATTTTATTCAGTAATTCGGCCACCTCCCTCATTGCCCCTCCACGCTTTGCACTTGACTCATGCTGCCTATTACAATCACACCTCAATATCCTTTATCTCGATCGTGTGCGGTTGTCGTTCTTTGAGATACTTGGCAAAGGATTCCAGCCGGCCTAGGACCTCTCGATCTTTTTGTCTCCCGGCTTTGCGCTTGCTCCGTATAGAGGTGAGGTGCCGCTACATTAACCCCAATTTACGGAGAAATCTTAGCATAGATAAAAAATACAGTAAAGAGTTTGGTATTGAAAAACGGGCTTAAACAGCTTCAATACGAACAAGTTGTCCCGCTCGTGTCGTCTGAAGAGCTTGTTGGACTTTTTGGATCAGAGGTTTAAGAGTTTCATAGCGGCTATTTTTGACAACGATCAAAATAATGGCGATGTCAAAATTTTGTAAATTTTGATCGACAGTTACGAATACGTCAAATTGTCCCTTCGCCAGCCTGAGCAATTCACCGTTCTTTTTGCCCGCCCAGCCCATCTCCGGAACCGTCGATAAGGTGTGGTCTTGTAAGGTAAGCTTGACTCTTTTCGGTAAGCACTCGTCGAGCAAGACTCTCACGACTTATTCTAACAACGCTTTCTTTAAGTCTTCAAGAGCTTCTGTCGTCTGCTCGCGGGTAACAGTAGGAAAATCCTCTAGAAATTCACCCAAGGGTCTGCCTTCTTCAAGATAATCAATCAGGGCTTGAACAGGCACACGCGTCCCTTCAAACACCGGCGTCCCGCCTAAGATTTCTGGTGAGCGATGAATCACATGACTGTTGACCATTATGGCAGCCCCCTCCCCTTTAACCACGAAAAGTATACCATACGCAAAGGGTAAACTATAGTTAGGATTATTATCGAGTTAGCGTCTTTTTGTGGCAAAGGCTGAATTTTATGATTACAGCTCCCGGCGTGGTCAGAACTGACCCCTGACTTTCCCAAGTCTCGCCAAATCCCTCTTCGAGAATATTCTAAACGTAACGGACGTGGCGGAGGACTTTCTTGGCTTCTTTGTACAATTTCTGATCCGAGGTCAAGAAAAGCTCGGATTCGGAGAGAAAACCTGAGGCCAACTGCACAGCATCCATCGTTTTCAAGGCATGCTTGCGGACGAACTCTACGGCTTTGTTTTCAAGATTTTCATTCCAAAGGACTTGAAAAAAATAGGCGAAGTCTTTTTTGACTTCTACACGCAGCCAATCGGCCTGCTCAACCGAAAGAGAGCGACCGGCAAGACGTCGTTCGATAGCGGCGTTCATCTCTATCCAAGTGACGGGCGAGACAGCCACCTCCGTGGCTCGAGAGAGAGCACTTTCAAAAACGTCACTTCCCTGCTCGTTCACATATTTTTTAAACAACGAAGAGGTATCAACAAACACCCTCACCGATCTTCATCCCGCATGTGGGCAACCGTCTGCGAGAGTCCCTCACCTTTCAATTTAATTTTTGAAAGAGGCCGTTTCCACCCCGGCGAAGCGAGATTCTCGTTGTGAGGAATCAAATCGGCTACTGGCGTACGCCGGTCAAGGATCACGATCCTCTCCCCGCTTTTGACCGCTTTGAGATATAAAGCAAACCCATGCGTCAACTGTCGAATAGTTACTTGTGTCATTTTCCGCCTCCTGCATGAGAAAGGATAACATAACGTTAGACGTTTTGTCAAACATATTACGATAAAAATGTCGTAAGCTAATGAAATGTCCCCTGAGTGTTGCTCTCTCAAAACAGCCATAAAGCGTATACCAAAAAAGGCAAACCATCCGTAAGGATGCGACCTCTCATTCCGCAAAGAATGAGGGCTGCCCCCGCGAAAAAAGCGGGGGCGGGCAAAGCCGCGGGCCCTGGGGCTACCAGGACAGCCGGGCCGCCGCAAGTATCAAGGAATATCTTAAACCCATTTCTGGAATCTGCCGATTTTGGAAATGGGTTTTTTATTTTTTTACGAAGGATTTAAAAGGGGGGTGTTGAAATGAAAAAGAAATTAGCTTCCCACAATATCAGAACCACCAAATTCATGCCCCGCTTTGTGCGTGAGCTTATTGACTTCCTGCTGCAGTCTACCGTGGTAACCTATTTCGACTGATAGGCCCGCCGGCTGTAAAGACCTTGCCCCGGCACGCCTCGGCACTCTCCAGCTGCCCCCTTTCTCCTTCGGGGACCACTCTATCAAAAATTGATCTACAAGCAACGCGACATCTTTCAGCTTAACACCGGGATACAAAACTCCTGGTTTGGTTTTTGACTCCCCGCTTGAGGGTCCCCGCATGTACCCCGGTAGCAGGGGAAGCAGTTTCCCTCCTCGTTTTCGTAACTTCCAATATGCAACCGCTTCCTCACCTCGCAGATTCTTCCGGATGGGTCCCCGTCCAATTGCCTAACTCTCCCATTTTTATCTGACAGGTATGTTTATTGTCGGAGAGTTAGGCAATTGGACTCCTGCTCGGTGAGGAAGAGAGTATGAGAAAGATTTTTTCTTTTTTTAGATGTTTTGTCACCAACCCACCCATTTCGGCACATTATAGAGTGAGAGGTATTTTAAAGATTTTTGAAGATTTTTCTGTGGAACTCCCTGTTTCGGACCCCTTTTATATATTGGGGAGCAAGTTTTAAGTTTTTTTGTCTAAAACCACTGGTTTTTGCGTATTAACATTGGGGGAATAATCGACTTTATTAGGAGGTGGATGCGTGGTGGAGGTTGGGCGGATGCTTGTGGAAGTGATGATGCAGGCCCAAAGAGTCCAGATAGCAGGCGCGGATTACGAGCCAGCCGCAGAAGGATTAAAGAAATGGGGCTGGCAGGAAGGATCGGTTTATTGCGGGTCGCAGAAACTGAAAGTCGAGCATCCTCGTTTGCGGAACTCGGAAGGAGAGATGACCTTGCCGATTTATGAACGCCTGAAAAAGCCAGGAGAATTTTCTGAAGAAATGCTGGTACGAGCGATGCGGGGACTGTCAGGGCGCAAGTATCGCGAGACGGTGGAAGAGATTTCGCAGGGTTTCGGGATTTCTCCCTCCAGCATTTCAAAGCGGCTGGTGGAAGCGACGGCCGGGAAACTGCGAGAGCTTCGAGAACGCGACTTGAAAGATTTTGAGGCCTTCGCCATTTTTCTGGATACGGTGCACCGGGGAGGGTCGGCCTTTGTGGTCGCCCTGGGCATTGATATTTTGGGTGGAAAACGGGTGCTGGGCTTTTGGGAAGGAGCCACGGAACATCAGGAAGTGGCCAAGAGCCTTTTCTCAGACCTGGAAAGCCGGGGGTTGAGATTAACCGATGAGATTATTTTTGTCACCGACGGCGGAGGAGGAATTATTCGGGCCCTCAAGGATCGATTCCGAGAGAATCTGATTCACCAGCGCTGCACGATTCACAAAGACCGGAATCTCCAAAGGCATCTGCCCAAGAGGTACCGGAAAGAATGTCATCGGCGGTTTGCTTATGCCTTGGCCCTGAAAGATTACTCCGAAGCCAGGAAGGCTTTGAATGATCTGGAAACGTGGCTTGGACAAATCAACGAATCTGCGGCCGAGTCGCTCAGGGAAGCCAAGGAACAGATCCTGACGCTCCACCGGCTCGAAGTACCCGGCCTTCTGAGGCGCACGTTGCACTCGACCAATCCCATTGAGTCGATGTTTGCCACGGTCCGGGATTGCGAGAGCAATATCAAACGTTACCGAAGCTCCAAGATGTCGCAGCGTTGGCTCGGGGCGGTGCTGATTCATGCCGAAGAGAGTTTCAGGACCGTCAAGGGTTACCAGGAAATTCCGAAAGTGATTCGAAAGATCAAGCAGGCGCAGAATCGGGAAATTGAACTTGCGGTGGCATAAATCGAAAAAATGGCAAAAAGGGCGGTCAAGTGAAAAATATTTCGCGTTTAAATTCGATTAGAGCCGCGATCTCGACGCGAGACGATGCAGAGTATGGCCAAAAAAATAAAAAAATCAAACTGTCCAAATCAAATTTCAACTAAAAACTAGACAACCTCCAAAATGTCCCTTATCCTTGTCCCTTAATGTCCCTTATTTTTGGGGCTGAATTTGGCGAAAAAACGTAATAAGTTCCCTTCTTTTCGCCCTTTTTTTCTAAGATGTCCTTCTCGACCAAGCCGGTAAGGTCCCGGGTGGCTGTGCGCTTTATACTCCCGCAAAGTCTCTGACACTCCTCGTTATCGATTCGATTATGGACAAAGATGTGCCGGATGATTTTTTCCTGCCGTTTGTTCAACGCTTCCTGAGCGAAGATTTTAGAAATTTTCTCGGCCTTAATCAGAAGTTCTCCTCTTTCCTGAATTTCCTTCATCTGCGACCGGAGGCCCTCGACGAAATACTCGAGCCATGCCGTCATGTCCATATGATTCTCGCGGACGGATTGAATGGCCTGATAATAGCCGGGCCGGTCCCGGTCATAATACTCAGAGATCGTAAAGAGCCGCTTAAAATCATAGCCCGTCTTGTAGAGAATCAGCGTGGATAGCAGACGGGCCGTCCGGCCGTTGCCGTCGATAAACGGATGAATATGCACAAACTGAAATTGCACGATAGCCGCAGCTAAGATGGGGGATACCTCATCCGCACTTTTCAACCAGGCGATAAAATCTTTCATCAGATGGGGGACTTCCAAAGGCGCGGGCGGTGTGTAGATCACATCTCGCGTCCTTGAATTCACAACGTAATTCTGAATCTTCCGGTAATTGCCCGGGTCCGCCTGACCGCCTCGGACCCCTTGAACAGTAATTTTATGCAATTCCCGGACAATGCCCTCAGTGACCGGATCCTCCTTGCCAAGATACTTTGCGATAAAGTCCATGGCCTTCTTGTAATTCAGAAGCTCTCTCTGGTCGTCCCGGTTAACCCCCTTTACCTTTTTGCCCTCGAGAATGCCTTGGGCCTGCTCAAGACTCAGGGCTGTGCCTTCAATATGGGTGGAATGGTGCGACTCAAGGATAAGCGCCTTCTTCTGCATGTCAGCAATCCATTCACCCTTGAGCTTCACCGCATCCAGAAAACCACGTACGCGCTCAATTTCCACGAGCGCTTTATTGATTTTCGGGGTAATGGTGAATTTTGGATTAAAGGGCATGGTCACTCTTCCTCCAAGGCGGACTCTTTCGAAATAGCGCCTTCTTCCATATCAAAAACCATCGAACAAATCTTGATATCAAACCATTCCTGAAATATGGCGTAACTCAAATTCTCGGGCCAGCAGGTTTCATCCGTATCTGTTTCCTTTTCGTCCAGCTCTTCCATGGAGATAGGTTTCTGGGGATCCAAGCTGTTCGCCCAATCATAAAACGGCTTCTTGGGAGTCACGATGACGGCCGCCCGGTCAATGGTTTCCATGATTAGACTTCCTTCTGTCTGTACAGCACTGGCACCCCATTAGCGCTCCTTTACCGCCCCATTGGCTCCTTTGAGGCCCGTTGGTCTATTTATGTTTGCGCTTAACAGGCAAACGCACAACTTTTCCATCTTGCCATATCACAGCAGGAACACCAGCCGCTTCATGCCGGGCGATTGCCTTTTTGACGGCTATCTTCAAGGCTTTTGTTGCGTTAGCTTGCATGGTTTGAATATCTTTTCTGGTCATAATTTCTCCGTTAATTTTAACACTCTGCCATAAAGCTTTCGGTCAAAGATCTCGAGCTTTCCAGATTCTTCCTTTGCGATGTCATGCGGCGCATTCCCCGAATTGTCAAACAACATCCAAGAATCAAGAATTGGCTTATACAATTTGAAGAAATTTTTTATTCCCTTATAAAAGCGGCGACGGACTACCTTCTCGGAGATATCATGACCACCCATTTTGACGCGGTACGCCACACGAGCAAGAGAAAGTTTGACATCCGGAATCCAGAGAAAAAAAAGATGAATGCGGTAGCCTTCTTTCTTTAGATCTTTTAACCGTGAAAGGTAGGTCACGCCGGATAGCGTCGTTTCAAAAGCAAAATCAATCCTTTTATTTGCGTAGGCCTCAATCTGCTCAAGCAAAAGACGGCCAGCCTTTAACGCCGCGGCATCCGGAGAAAAAGCAGCGAGGCCGCGCGCAATCGTATCCGCGTTCACAAAAGTTCGACATTCAGCATAATGAGGAAGAAATTCTTCCGCAAAGGTCGTTTTTCCCGCACCATTGGGCCCGGCAATAATATAAATGTTGGGCTGCTTGCTCATTTTTTTAAATCGGTTATCCTATTCCACAATTATACGTTATTTTCTGCGAAGCTCATCAAGCTGAACCCAATCGCCAGGAGACCGCTCATATTCCCAAAAAAACCAGCCATTCACGCCGTGCCGCCCCTTTCGACCCTTCCACAGGATTGTCCCTTAACCACGTCCCAAGATTGTCCTTATCTATGATATAATTTAGCCATGAACGGAAAGCCATTAACAGAAACGAATCCTTACCTTAAGGATCCCAAAGAACGCAAGACTTTGCTGCTCATCTCTGTTTCTACCTCGACGGCAATCGAAGGTGTTCACATCAAGCCCGACCAAATACAAAGACCTCTAAAAATCAAGATTTCTTCGCGGAAGTCTTGATACTCTTCTGAATCACGTATCTGAATATTTCACCCATCGGCTTATAATTTCGATCTAAACCAGCTTTTACGGCCGCAAAATATTCCCTTCGCTTACGTCCTTCAATACCAGTGAAATTTAAAGGCGGAAGACCGGCTTGAAGCGCCATTAAGCTGGCTAACATTCTGGCGACGCGGCCGTTTCCATCACGAAAAGGATGGGCGAGAACAAGCTCGGTATGAACAATGGCAATGCCTTGAGCGATTTCATCAATTGGCCTCGGTCGACACGGTGTATAGCGATTAAGTTGGTTTCTTTCAAAATCAATCATCAAGGAAGGGATTTGTTTCGCAACCGCAAAAGGGAAGCCGCTCTTGCTTAAATTGACCTGACGATACTTGCCTGCCCATGGGTAAATCCGGCCAAGCCAGACTTTATGAATTTTACAAATGTCATCCACATTAAAACGATGGGTTTGCCCAAACATTTTCACCAATTCATTAAATGCTCGAAATTGTTCTTGGCCCTCAATTTGATCCATCTGGCGTTTGCTTTTGATACCAATTAAATTTTTTAGCACGCGCCCATGCGAACCCAGTTCAAACTGAGCCTCGACTAATTCAGATACCTGATATCGCCCTGTCTTTTTCATTAGCCTTGAACCTTCCGCCTATCTGCTTAGGGCCAGTCTGAAAGGGCAGAACCAGATTGCAAACCTCCTGCGTCTTGCCGTTTCAGACAAGCTCAACTTCCTGGTCATCCTAAAACAAAAGGAATCTGTATGACCTTCCCCTCCTGAAGGAGCTTTATCGCATCTCTTTTTTCGTTTTCTGATATTCTCATATTTTTTTCATAGAAGAACGAATATCATACTGAATTTCAGCATTTACCCCATCGTTAACTATTGAAATGCCAGTAAATGAAACACCTGCTTTTTCAACCAATGAAAATTTCTTAAGCATCAATAGGTATAAGTTAAGGTCACAGGTTGACAAAATAATTTGTCTTTTTGGGCCTAGGTAACCTAAAGCCAAACTTCGTATGGTATCAAGAAATGATACAGCATCCAGATCATCCAAGTGCTGCACCGGATCATCTAATAGTATTGAATCAAGAGATGCCCATTGCTGCCGGGAAGCAAGAGTAATAAACAAGGCGAGAGCGAGAATATTTGCCTGCGCACTACTTAAGAAATACTTCGGCTCTCCAACCTGATTCTTTATTCGGCTATACTTCAAATTAAGATCTATACCACCTTCTTTAGCCCGACTCATATTTATACTGTCAAACATATGGGGCATTGGAATCATCACTTTAAATAAACGCCATATATCCGGCAAATAATAATTTATCGTTTTTTCTACTGATTTGCTGACGTGAGAGCCTAGCTTTTCTTTCCATTTGTTAATTTCGTTTCCAGCTTGGTCAAGTTCTGAAATTTTAATCTGAGATTCATCAGATAATTTTTTAGTTTCTATCAATTTGACTCGCGCTTCCTTAGACTCATTCTGTATTATCTTTATCGATGCATTTAATTTATATGAATCTAAATCTCTGAGAAGGATATTAATTTGATCTTGCTTTTTAGATATCTCGAGACGTTCTTTTTCGACGGCGTTTGAAATTTTTGAATTATCGATGGATAACTCTTTGTACTTATTTAAATAGGTATCGACCTCTACACCCAGGCGTCGTCTTTCGTCTTCATTCTTCTTAATTTCTTCTTCTATGGATTTCCTATCTGTCAAACACTTTATTTGAGTCTTTTCTAGATCGGCAATCTTTAATTCAATATCCTTGCGATTGCGCTCCAATAGAGATAACGCTTCTCTTTCTTGCTCGATTTTATTAGATAGTTCTTCGCTTGAGCGGCTAGCATCCTTTTTTAAACCAAGTTCGGCAATTCTGACTTCAATTTTTTCAAGGTCACCGACAGCGATTTTATAAGCGGCTGATTCCTTCTCCTGTTTATCGGAAATTGCTTTCAAATCTTCCATTAAGTCCCTTAGGTATATCGAATCTTTTTGGATCTCCTGCTGAGTTTTCTGAAGACTGGTTTGTCGTTCAGAAATGATTTTTTCCACATCGTTAATTCTAGTCTTTAGTATATCGATAGAGCCGTCAGAGTGAAGTTTTAACTGCTGCTCGTAATTTATGATTTTACGAAGCGTTTCGTCTCTTTGTTTGTCATTATCTGTTAAGAGATTTTGGAACGATAATAATTGAGTCTCAGAATGCGCCAGTTCAGCCACAATATTCTTTAAAGCTGAGTTCAGACTTTGGTTTTCTTCAAATAGAATTTGTATATCATTGGGAACAGCCTGTATTTGAATTTCGATGGCTCGCTTCAACTCGTCATCACTAATGTGTTCATGTCCACAAACTGGACATTTTTTTCCAGATGCGAATTGCTTAATAGACGTTACTAAGCTTTTAATTGTTGAGAGGTTACTTTTTACTACTTCAATTTTTTGATTACTGTTAGAAACTAAAACCTCGAGCCCGCTTTTCTTTTCTTTGGTTTCTTGAATCGGGCGTTGTAGAGAAACTATTTCTTCGATCAATTCACTATGACGACTATTTAGTTGCTCTGAGGTCAAAACATTTTTTAGATATTGCCCATAACTCTCATTCACATTTCTTAACACCAATAGACGATTATTTTCTAACTCAATTGCGCTCTTAAGGAGCTTTTCTGATTTAGAAAGATCGGCGATTGTTTTTTGTTTATTTAGAACAATATTTTCGAACCCTCTTTTTTTCTCATCATTTTTAGCAAGCTTTTCTTTGATTTCATTCAACCCATTAAGAGCACGACTATTATTAAGGCACAAACTCACCAATTCCTGATATGCTTTTAACACGTTTGCCTGTGTCTCAACTTTCTTCCTCATTTCAAAAAGTTTGAGTTTTCGTATCTCTAGATTTGAAGAGTTATCTTTCTCAAGTGCTTGCGTATTAATCAACTTCTCAGCAATTTTTGGGAGTGCCTTCTTAAGTTCCTCAACTCTTTGCAACCGCGCAGGATGGTTAAGGGATAATGCCTCAATCTCTGCTAGCAAATTGCTTTTTTGTACCAATCTATCAAATTGGGACGAGGAAAAACTTCTTATTGAGGAAACAAATGTTTCTAATTCATCGCTCGACACAGGTTCATTATTCAACGATTCTAATCCTAAGGACTGTAATAGTCTTTGGATTGAAGCAAATGTAATACGTGCGTGACTGCCTTGTTGTTCTGCTAAAGTTCCAATTTTGGAATCCGCCTTACTTACCTCTGCCTGATAATTTTGAAGGTTTAATTGATGGGCGCTTTTTAGCGCCTCGGCATCCCGAACCATTTGCTGAATTTTTTTTACAACATCTTCAGCCTTAGAAAGACAGCGCTGCCAATAAGCATTACCAGCGATATTGGTAATCACGCTTGTTCTCTGGTGGGGTTGCCCATCCACAAACTTTCTTATAGTATCTTGGGATAGTAAGATCGTAGAGCGAATTAAGTCAGCAACAGCGCCCAATTCTTTTCTTCCTGATTGGTAGTTTTCATTCATCAAAGAATCATAAAGAAAGTCTTTCTGTTCTTTCCACGTTTTTTTGCTGCCAGAAAATAATATTGCAGAAGATTGACATTCTTTTCGTGTTTGAATCCATTGAGGGTCACTATTTTGAAAATCGATTCTCACTTGCATCGGGTTTTCCGAATAAACATTATGTAGATATTCAAGGGATTTCGAATCCTCATAGCGACCAATATTTCCAATAAGAGCGAATTCGATCGCATCAAAAAGAGAAGTTTTTCCGGCGCCATTTCTACCATATATGGCAACGACGTCCGCAGAGAGATCAATCTCAGCTTTTTTAAAAAATCTAAAGTTTTGAAGGCTCAGTTTTTGTATTCTCATTTCGACTTATACTGTCCGGATATTATTTTTTGAATTATTGTTTCCGGTGATCTTCCAATAAGATCCTTTATCAGATCTTGTGGAAATTCTTTCCCAATGATTTCGTTTAAAATATCTGCGTTTTTCGTATGCCGTGTCTCATGAAAAGCCATTAATCCGCAGTCCCGAATTGCATCAGCAATTGAACGCGATCCTCTCTCAATGCATATTTTCCTGCAAACATACGTATCGCTCAGAACTGCTTCTAAGTCTTGTGCGCAGTCTTCGTGTATAGTTGGTACAATAAAAATCAAATAGCTATCCTTTTCGGATTTATTTTGATTAGTTTTATTAAATTCGATCATGGCCGCCTGGCAATCCATCCAGCAAGCAATTACCTGGCGGATATCCGTAACTACGACACCAACTACTCCAAAAAATGAAACATAAACACCATAAAATCCTAAATCTTTTTTGGCTTGATTAAGATCTAGCGGTTTCCATTGTGTGAGATCAACTATTGGTGCCGCTTCTTTCATGATTGAAATTGCTCCGAAATTAGCTGCGCTAAAGATGTTTCAAGAGTTTGAGCATCCGGAGCCAGTTGCTTTTTTCCATGTAATTCGCTGCTATACAAAATGTGGATTTTATTTTTGGGTTGAGGTTTCACAACATGGCCAGGAGAAATCTTCAAAGTGGATTCCGCTTTTGTTATTGGTAGTTCTGTTTCTTCAAATATTTTAATTGCTTCATTTTTGGAAGGCTGCCCTTCGGAGTCAATCAAGACTAAAAGATACTGGCGGTCTGCGTAGGTTTTCTTTTTGGAAGTTATTTCTGATCTGAATTTTTGTAACAGCCCCGGAATAGTCTGGCCTCCTGCAAAAATGAAAATTACTAGAATGTCTTCGAAGGCCGCATGCTGAAGCGAGTCAATATGTACTGTCAATTTCTTTTGCGTACCCAAAAAAGTAAGAGAATACGCCTCAAGAAGTTTCGAAATGCTTGTTTGAACAGTCTCAATCCAATCGTTCGGTTCCGGAGGCTTAAATGGGTAGCCTTCGAAATTAAAGTGGCACATATAATAACCGCCTACCATTTGCCTAGCTTTTAACTCATCAAAACCTATATTCGTCATTATAGTTTCGTGAACTTGACTAAATGTGCTTAGCAAGAAATCAAGAACAGCCTGTTTGGCAGCTGGATCTTTTTTTGCAGCATGAATTGCCTTGGGAACTTCTAACCAATGACAATTTAGCCAGTGGATGGTTGGGTGAAGTGGAATAAATGGTTGGAGCGTATTCCCCTCGATTTTTGCGTATTCAACATGACCTCCATTAAAAGGAAATTCGTCAACAGAACCTGGAACAACGTTCTGCATATAACGCGGTTTATAAGTTAGCCGATAGATTCCTTGGCCAGACTCTCTAAAAACCATCTCTTGGTAGTCGAAACCACCCTGATTTTTTGCAAAGTATGTTGGCTGGGGGAATTTGGTTGGAGCATCCCATCCTTGGGTAAACTTGACGCACACTTTGCTTTGCCCCCACTCAATGGATCTGCCGTGCACTTCATTTGCGTTATTCACTAAAACAATACAACCGTTGGAGGTCTCTATCATATTTTCACTTGGAGGTTTAAACAAATGTTTGATGCCACTTTTAAATGCGATTGCTTCTTGATCAGGGTTACACTGAAGTAAAAAAGTAATATCAAGTGACGGAGATGTAGCGCCTAAAGATTTCCTAAAATTTTCTACTTTTTCATCAGATGTAAAATCACTACAAATCTGAACAGCAAAGTTTAAACGTTTGCCATTACTTTGGTCGGGGGTCATGAAAAACAATAAATTTGATCCACTAAAGACACTAGCGTGTTCTGGGCGAGAGGGGCTTGTTTTTGTCTGAATATAGTGGTCAATTTTTCCATTACCGTCGCCTAACCAGATTCCTGCCACATTAAAATTTGTTCCCTCTCGAGTACTCTCTGTCCATTTAGATTTCTCTGGTAAGGCAGAAGATGCGATTAAATCCAAATACTGTTTATGATTTAAAAATTCGTAGCCAGCGATGAAAACAACAGGGCGCTTGGCAGACTCAACAAGTTCTTTCACAATCTTCTGACATGAAAAGGGCAAAGATAATTCAGGAGTAATGATAAAAAGAGGGCGTTGTGATTTCTTATCTAAATACTTTATTAACTGTGATCCAAAATTTGATAGGAGTTCTTGGCGTTTCTCTCCCAAAGCAGAATCTATACTCTTGCACGCTCCAGCTTCTTCTAATACAGGAGTACGAAACTGAATAATAAAAATATCAATCAAATGATCTGTTGGTAAGCTCCAAGGAAGTTCTATAGGCACCGAACTCATGTCAGGTTTTCTTTATCTTGGCTGGGTAATTCAAGAATCTTAATCTGTGGCAAAGCCGTACCAGCCAACCCCTCCAAATCTCCGTACATCCCGGCGGTGTTGGAGATGATGCGTTCTATCTGCTTCTCACGGCTTCCCCAAATCTTCTGCATCGCTCTTTTTTCCGATTCAAGGTCCTCTTTCATAGCGCGAAATCCTTCAATAATAGCGGTAACCCGGTTACGAAATTCAGGACCCGTCACATAGCGATAGATAAGGTCTTTCTTATCGTCTTTACCGCTCTCAACTTCTTTGGCATTGGCTGTCTGGATAAGAGCCATTCGAAGAGCCAGCGCCAAGCTTAATGCGGACGGAATATCTGTTACCCAAACACCGTTTATCTGCCGAAAATGGTGAAAGCCTGGCGGTAGCGCCTCGGAGACAAGCACGGCGAGATCAGCCTTGGCATCGCCCTGATCGTCTTTCAGCTTCGCTATCCAGGAGTCACTCCAATTTTTGACGCGCTTCGTTTCCCAAAGTATTATCCCGCAAGTACGACCGGATTGCGTCTTTACGGTCTGGATGATATCGCCGCCCCTTACCCCGGTTGAAACTGCTTCAATAACGTCAAACGGAAACTCTCGCTTGAACATCCCCTCTAGCTCTAATTCAAGCACATCACCTTGCGTCTGTTGAGAGCCCTGTTCCATCTTTCGCTTTAATTCATCAACTTGTTTCAGTGCGTCCGTGAGTTTCTTGTCCTTTTCCGCGTCTTTGAGCTTATGCTGTTCCTCGAACCGCGAGCTTACTGCGTCTTCGATTTTCCTTTTCTCTTCATCGATTTTCCGTGCAGTCTCAAGCTCCAGATTCTTTTCCCTGTCTTCGAGCTCCCGCTGTTTTTTGCGGAGCGCCAGTTCATTATCCTGCGCTGTCTTAAGCTTGCGATTACTTTCTTCGGCCCGTGCTTTTAAATCTGAGATCTCGGTGATAACGGTCTCTTGTGCCTGTTTTTTTAATTTCACTTCCAGATCTTCGCGCTGCTTACGCAGACGATTATCAAAGTCTTTTTCACGTTCTTTAAGCTCACCATCATGTTTTATTTTGTCTTCGGCTACCTGTTTCTCGTACTTCTGGCGGGCACGTTCTTCGATGTCGTGGGATAGGGCTTCGGAAAGTGGAATTACCATTCCACACTTGGGGCATTTGATTGAATCTTGGGACATGCTAAGACCTCCGACTCAGGGCTGGTATGCGCATTACTTTATCGACTCATAACCCTGCTTGATTATCTGCGCCATCAAACTGCGGCGCTTGACCAGGAAATCTTCATAACGCATAGCTTCCCATCCGTCCGGCAGAGCGTGGAACTGGCACATACGAATCCACTGCGGGGCGTCAAAATGTTCTTTCATCTCCTTAACATACTCTTCGGGGGCTGTATCGCTGATCTCCGCATTTATACTCCAGTCAATCAGAGCAAAGTTGGCTACCTGATTGATAAGCTTAAGATCAGTGACGCCCTCTTCCTCAAGCCATGCTCTAGGGAACAAATGGTGTTTTTCCAATGTTTTTCGATTTGCTCGAACCGTAGGGTCTAGCATATCCGAGATGTTTCTATTCTTGGAGAATAGCACCAGCACACCCAGCTTATTTTGTGAGGCAAGATAAGCATAATACGCTGGATTCTGTGCGGATGAGCTGTCCAGCGCGTTTGGGAGAGCAATGTTCCAGAAATCTTTCGTGAGCGTGTCTGCAATGATCTTTTCAAGTGCTGAGGTAAAACCGTCCGCCGCCGTCAGATCCTTGACCCTATTGAGATCCGCTTCGATCGTCGACTCGAAAGACCCCGCATAGCGGTTTGATATGCTTGCGCTAAAGAAATAACGACTGATCAGACTTTGCAGCTTCTCTTGAGGGATTTTAAACTTGGTCTTACCTAAGAGATAAAACACATAGCAATAGATCAAGCATGTCTCGGACGAGATAAGGTCTTTACTTCTAAACCCCGCTCCGATAAGGCAATTGAAGAAGCCGTGCCAATTGGACAAGTCGAGCACTAGCTTCTGGGCTTGTTTTAATATGGAAAACTGTTCTTCTCGAGTGGTGGAAGAAAACTGACCGGTTTCAAGATCCTTACCTCTCAAGAGCTGATACACGATCTTGAGACGGCCTCTATAAAATCCGGTTGCTACCTCTACGCGCAGCAATTGGTCCGGGTCGGGCTGGATAAAGTGATTAAAGGATGATGGTTTAGCTCCCGTCGTGGGTATTCTTGAATCGTGACAAAAATGCTCAAGCTCTTTACGTCCGTCATCCCAAAAGACCGACAGAAGCGTTAAAATGAAGTCGCCTTGGTTAAGCTTCACGCCTAAGCTATTTATTCTTACAAAAATATCGGCCACTTGTTCTTCATCAACACTGGGAGAGATCTCAAGTGCGGTGAACGGGTATTTCTGAAGATCGAAAAGACGATCCAGGCTGTGGCTGATCACCTCTTTCTGTTTGTCAGTCAATACGCGCTTCTCGCTAAGTCGTTTTAAAAATTCATCAACCAGTGCATAACTTGATTTATTGGCTGACCATAGCTCGGAAATATTCGATATAAACTCAGGGTCTTTTTTGATGGCAGCATCACTGACTTCAAATTTCCCGTCTCTCGGTCTGAATGCTATCTCGATCTGCTTTTCTTTATAGTCCTGATCCAATACCTTAATGCCACGAAAAACAGCATAGAGCGCCGTCAGTCTTTGCTGACCATCGACAATGAGTAGATGAGGTACTTTTCTGGCCTTATCATTTGTTCCGATAAACCTCGTACCTTCGGCACCCGCGTTGGACCAAAACAACAGATACCCGACAGGGAACCCTCTGTGCATAGAATCAAAAAGATCCCGCACTTTTGCAGCGGTCCAGACAAACGGTCTTTGGATATCCGGCAAACCAATATCCCCAATATCGATATAATGAAGAAGACCGGCGAGGTCATAATCTACTCTCTTAAATACGGTCCGCTCATTATTTAAGTGCGCTGGTGTTTCCAAGAAGAATTCCGGATCAGATGCTTGGGCGACTGGTGCCTCGACTTCATTATCATCTTCTGATTCATCGTCGCCATCAGAATTCGTCAACTTCCACTCGTGCCATAGCTTCTTAATCTCATCACTCATCGCGGCAGGATCCATTGATAACGCTGCCTTGCCCTTCTCCGTCATCCAGAAAATACCCTTGTCCCGTTTCAACCAACCAAATTTCACAGGCGGGATTATTCCAAATGGTAAAAAAACCTTCCATCGAACTGCTCCGCTAGGATTAAGCGATAGCTCACGATCTGTGAACTCGACAGTTTTTTCCATAGTCTTGATCACATCATCATAATGAATGCCCTTATCACCCTTATCCAAAACGGCATTCATAAAAGCCTGACGCAAAATATTTCTTCTAATGTTAGTGATCTTTTTTTCCATGATTGGGATCTCGAATTTCTACGTTACCAGTTTACCGTACCCCGTCCCAACCCGCCAAAAAGGGACGCGCTAGATTAAGAATCAAACTCTTCCCGGCACTCACTGCAGATACCTCGTACGCCGGGTGTTTAAGCATTTTGAGCCAGAAATAACTCGTCCATAGCTTTATCTTTATTCCGTGTTGCTTTTCCCAATATTACAGACCGAACAGAGCGTTTGAAGATTTTCTAAAATTGTTTCCCCGCCATTCGCCCAAGCTTTGATGTGGTCCACATGCAATTCTACTGATGGTTTCTTGGCAGGGCTAGCGCCGCATTGTTTACATCCAAAATTGTCACGCTTTAGCACCTTAAATCGAAGTCTCAAAGACGGATCTCTGCCCGTACGTCTTTTATCATCGACGTTACTGTTGCTAACGGGAGCATCCGAGCCTGAGGTATTTGCATACGCAACAAAACTTTTTAAGGCATTGGTCCACGTTTTGAAGCGCCTTTTGTATGGCGATTGAGAAAATTCAGAAAATTTTCTGGCCAAATCACTTCGTTTTGGCTGACGCCCTAAGTGTTGCCATAAGTTCAATAAATTCTTGTACAATCGTTCATCAGAAACATTGATCTCATTAGAGATTTCCAAATCCGCTTTTTTTAAAGCGGCATTCCACGAACCAAAACGGTTGATTATAATGCTATATTCATATTTTCCATTATTACCGTAGATGCTTTGAGATACTTTTTTTAGCCCCAGCGCAGATGCAACTTGCCGCAGGTCTGAAAGCAATTCTTCGTCGGTAATGCTTCTACGATATTCTTTAAATTCAAACTGCTCGGCCATTGTAATATTCTTAAACACAACCCCTATTCTAAAGTTCCTTTTTTAAGAAATTGGCTAAGGCTTTTATTTGGGTTTTTATCCACATGGGCATGATAGCTTTCTGAATCGGGGCCCCAATCGAAGTAAACACCGGACTTTTCACTGTTAATTTCATCAGCAAACTCTTTTGATAAGGTAATTTTTTGAGTAAAGAGACGTATGGGTCGTCTCCCTAACAAGGACGCAAAAACACTAAGACTATACTCACCGGGTAAAAATTCAAAAGGGGTACCATCTTTAGGCAATAAAAAATGATGGTTACATGCTAAGCCTTCTCTGCTGACAAATAGGCCGCTACCTCGCGCAAGCGTATCCTTCTCGCCATAGACCCAAATATTAAAATTTTGCGCAGTCTCGCCCCTATGAAGCTTCACATGCATATTTTCAACAATCTGACCTTTCCTGGCTGTGCTGAATAATAAAGTCCTTAAAAATATCTTTGGTGGGCCAAAACTACCGTCAGGCCCAAAGAAAATAATGGTGGGTTGCGTCATTTTAATGGTCCCTCGGTGGAGCAACGTAAGCCATGCGGTTAGCGCGGAAATCATCAATGCTAACCCTGATATTATTATTGCGAGCAGTGAAATATTCATCTTTGAATGTCTTCCATTTTCACATGGCCCTAAACCAAGCTATTGGTTCTCTCCCATCTTTAAAATCGACCTCTTTTTTTGTGCGTTGCTCTGCGCAATTCACGCGCATTAGCGCTGGGCCGCTCCCAGTAAACGATCACCAATGCTTCGATGTCCCTTAGCGACTCTTTCTATTCTTTGGCCGTTGTCTTTTGAGCCACTGGTCGACTTCCGTTCTTTTATACCGCCACTGCCCGCCAAACTTAGAAGCAGGCATTTTGCCTTTTTGACAGAGTTTATAAATTTTCTCTTTGGAGACCTGCAGGTAATCCGCGATTTGATCGATTGTCAGCCATTTGTCGGTCATTTGAACCTCATCCAGCGTTTGCCAGATTATACCAGTGAGTTTGGGCCCCAGCTAGCGATTTATCAGCCCTTTATTTCCCGGAGTTCTTACCGGACTAAAAAATAGTCAGACTTTAAGAAAGTTTTTCTTAAGCACTTATCCTCTAGGAGCCCTTACCGTTCGCAAGATCGGCTGCCTGCATCCGGGCATGCCTTGTGGTTCTGCCCCCTCCACACTAGTTTCGGGGTCTACCATCCGCTCGACTACGCTCTCTCGTCATAAAATTTGACCTCGAGACCGTAGTCGAGCCGAAGAGTCCGGCATACCCGGATGCGGGGTTTCCCTTATGACCAGTCATTCCCAGATTGTGGAAATAAATATTTTCAGCATAGAAATGTTCGGTTCCTGTGAACGCCCATGTCGTAAACCCATCTTCCATGAGAGACACTATAAAAAATCAAAGCCCAGTCCAAAACCTGGAATCTATAACGACGCTAAAGTCAAAAGAAATGGAGATTAAGATTGAGGGCACTGGAAATAAGAGATGACGGAGGTTTAAAAAAATATTTTCAGCTTAAAAACGTCCAGTTTCTGTGAACACCCATGTCGTAAACCCATCTCCCATGAGAGAACCTATAAAAAAATCAAAAGCCCAGTCCAAAACCTGGGACTATCACGACGCTAAAGTCAAAAGAAATGGAGATTAAGATGAAGGTACTGGAAATAAGAAATGGACGCAAGATTACTCCAAACGTCAGGATGGTTTCCAGCGGAGTTTTGAGTCAATTCGC
>JGI1357J11328_10000960_pt1:5000-23008 | contig 23008 bp, 23 predicted proteins | sample Subgrocontami54m_FD_11328 | JGI IMG/M metagenome (IMG submission 11328)
ACGCGGATTCCATCTTTCTTCCTCGAGCGCTCCAGAGCAGATAGCAGAGCACGCCCGCCGCCAGGACGAAGGTGCTGACGTATTCCCCGGCGGTCAGCTCCATGGCCCCCCAGAACCGGGGATAGGCCTTGGTATCCCCGCGGAAATGCTCTTCCAGCAGCCTTGAAAGGCCGTATCCCAGGATGGCCAACGAGAAGATCTGCCCATCCCAGCGGCGACGTTCATAGAAGACAGAAAGAACGATATAAAATACTACGCCACAAATAGTTGCATAGATTTGTGACGGATGGACGGAATGCCCCCCGACAGCAGCGCCGTCAGGAAAAATCACCGCCAGCGGAAACTCCGCGGAGGCCGGGCGCCCCCAGCAGCAGCCGTTGAGGAAACAGCCCAGACGCCCGACCCCAATCCCCAACAGAAGGCCAGGCGCGGCGATGTCCGCGGTCTTGAGGACAGGCAGATTGCGTCGCTTCAGGATCCAGAGATTCACGAGGACCGCGGGAATGAGCCCCCCGTAGAGGACCTGCCCCCCTTCCCAGATGGCCAGGGCGCCGGGGATCTTGAGCCAGGACAGGTTTTCGCTGGCGAACACGTGCCAGAAACGATCCCCGCTATAGGCTTCGATGTTCATCCACACGAAGGCGGCCCTGGCGCCGAGGATGCCGACGATCATGGACCAGAGCCCGATGTCGTAGAAGACGTCCGGAGCCACTCCGGCGCGCTGGGCGCGCTGGACGGTGACCCAGATGCCGACCAGCATCCCCAACGCCACCATCACCCCATAGGAATGGATCCTCAGATGAAGGAACGGGACCTCGAACAGCAGGGGATGCATGGATTATTCTCCGGCTGCCGTGCGGGTCAGCCGGTTGCGCTCGTCGAGGAAGACGATGCGGGGTTTCCAGTTCCTGGCCTCCTCCTCGGTCGCGGAGGAGAAGGTCATCACGATCACCTTGTCCCCGACATGGACATGCCGGGCGGCGGCGCCGTTGAGGCAGATCCGCCCGCTGGCCCGCTCCCCGGAGATCGCATAGGTCTCGAGGCGCTCCCCGTTGTTCAGGTTGACGACCTGCACCTTTTCATAGGGAAGGATGTCGGCGGCATCGAGCAGCGCCTGGTCGATGGTGATGCTCCCGAGGTAGTAGAGGTTGGCCTCTGTGACCGTCGCGCCGTGGATCTTGGCCCTGCACATCTGCCGCGTCATGACGCCCCCAGCTCCAAGTTGTCGATGAGGCGGGTGGCCCCGAGCCGGACGGCCAGCGCGGCCACGGCAGGGGCGGTCAAGCGGCCTGTCAGGGGCTCCAGCGTCTCGGGATGCACGATGTCGATGTAGTCCACCTTGGCCTCCGGAACCTTGGCAACCTCCGCGGCGATCGCGGCCTTCAACGCCCCCGCCTCGGGCTTCCCGTCCCGGGCGAGGCTCTCCGCCGCACGCAGCCCCCGGATCAGGCAGAGGGCCTTTGTGCGCTCGGACGGACTAAGGTACCGATTCCGCGAGGACATCGCAAGCCCGTCGGACTCCCGCACCGTAGGACAAAGCCGGACTTCCAGGGGAAAGGCCAACTGGCGGACCATCTGACGCACCAGAACCCCCTGCTGGTAATCCTTTGATCCGAAATAACTTACGTCCGGATCCGCCATATGGAAGAGCTTGGCCACCACCGTTAGGACCCCCCGGAAATGGCCGGGGCGAAAGGGCCCGCAGAGACCCCGTGCGGAGGGACCAGGCTCCACCCAGACCTCCTGGGCAGCAGGGTACATCGCCTCGGCCGAAGGGATGAACACCGCATCGGCCAGGGAATCGCAAAGCCTCCGGTCCTCCTCCAGGGTCCTGGGGTACCTGGCATAGTCCTCGCCCGGAGCGAACTGGGAAGGATTCACGAAGATGCTGACGACGACCCGGGCGCACTCCCGCCGGGCCTGACGGATCAGGCTCAGGTGCCCCTCGTGCAGGGCGCCCATGGTGGGAACAAAGCCGATCCTCTCCCCGGCCCGGCGCCAGGCGGCCACACGCGTGCGGAGTTCGTCCGGTGCGGCAATCAGTTCGGCCATGTGCCATCCTGCCAGGGGAAGACCCCGGCCTGATCCACGCCGGAGAGCATCTCGGAGACGGTCCGCCCCAGCCCGGGATGGCGCAGGGAGGGATCCAGGTCCGCCAGGGGCCTGAGGACGAAAGCCCTCTCGTGAAAACGGGGATGCGGCAGGGTGAGGCCCTCCATGGAAAGCATCCGATCGTCGAACAGGAGCAGATCCAGATCCAGGACCCGTGGCCCCCAACGGACTCCACCTTCACGCCTCCGCCCGAGTCCGGCCTCGATGGACAGGAGGGAGGACAACAGGATCTTCGGCTCCCCCGCGTTGAGGTCCAGCCGGACGCAGGCGTTCAGGAAGGGAGGCTGGTGAGGCCCGCCGACCGGAGCGGTCTCATACAGGGGGGATGCCTCCACGCGGGAAACGCCGGGAAGGGCCTTCAAGGCTTTCAGGGCGGAACCCAGGGTGGCGGCCCTGTCCCCCAGGTTGGCGCCCATGGCGATCCAGGCGGTCGGCATCGTTTGGGTCATGATACCAGACACTCTGGCCTTGAGGCCCTGCCGACGATTATGATGCGCGCCGTTCGCAGTGGTGGTTGTAGCTCAGTTGGTTAGAGCGCGAGATTGTGGATCTCGAGGTCGCGGGTTCGAGTCCCGTCAGCCACCCCAATCCTCAGAATTCGGCAAACCGGCCTCCTGGAGCGCAAGCTCATGGGGAGCCCGGCTTGCCATAAGTGCAATGAGATCGAAGGGTTGCTTGTAGGCCGGAGTGATCCGCCCCTTCGAGAGTGTGCAGGTCGAAAGTAGGAATCCGAGGAGCTGGCGTCTCCTGGACGGATCCCGGCGGCTATAGCTCTCATAGGCTCGGCCGGACAACTCCAGGATCTTCACCCCGGCATCCATGTAGCGGTCGTCCGCCTCCAGGTGGCGGGCCAGTTCTCCCGAGATCCTGGCCTTGTCATGCTGCCAGGCTTGGGACCTCTCCTTCCAGAATTCCTCGCTGATCCTCCCCTCCAACCTGTCCTCGTAAGACCGGTTCATCCTCAACTTGACCTGTTCCAGCTGACGACTCAGGGAGGCGATGGATTCCTGGTGGAACACTGTCTGGTCAGACAAGGACTGCCGGAGGGCCAATTTGACCTGTCCCACGGTCTCCTGATCCAGGGAGATGGCCCTGACGACGTCCCCAAACTGCGCTTCCAGAACTTCCTCCCGGAGCCAGCCCTCGGTGCACTTCCCGTGGTAGTTCGTGCAGTGGTAGTAGGCGTAGCGCCCGCTCCTATGGAATTCAGCCGTGATCGCACATCCACAGGTGCCGCAGGTGATGAGGCCCCCGAACGCGAACTCGTGCACCCGATACTTCCCGGACTTGCGCCGATGGGAAGCGAAGGCAGCCTGGACCTGATCGAACAGTTCCTTGGAGACGACCTTCTCGTGCGAGCCCTCGTAGAGGGTCCCTTTCCACCTGAAGAGGCCGCAGTAGAAGGGGTTCTTGAGGATCAGCTCCACCTTGCTCTTGGAGATTAGCTTTCCACCCCGACCGCCCTTGAACCCCTGGGCAATGCAGCGTTTGCGGAGTTCTGCCAGGGAAACCTCTCCGGTGGCATACCAGTTGAAAAGACGGCGAATAAACGCCGCCTCCTGGGGGTGGGTCACGATGCCCCGCGTGGCCTTGTCGTTGCGGTAGCCGACCGGGGCGAAGTGGGGGTAGCCGCCCTGGGCGACCTTCTCTGTCATCCCCTTGCGGGTCTCCTCGCTGAGGTTGTCACAATAATTCTTCGCCATGAGCAGCTTGATCCCGTGGATCAGCTTCTGGTGGGACCGGCTGTCCTTGCTCAGGACCTCCCCTTCCTTGACCAAGTGGATCTCCAGGTCGAGCTCATCGATGGTGACGTAGTCCCTGAAGTTCCGGTAGAGGCGGTCCGTCTTCTCCACCAGGACGATGCGGACCTCGGGATTCTCCTTCAGGAAGGCCAACATCCCATTGAACTGCGGCCGCCCCGACTGCTTGGCCGTCTCCACGTCGATGAATTCCGAAACCACCGTGAACCCATGCTCGATCGCATAGGCCTGCAGGAGCTTCTGTTGCGCCGGGATGGAGAACCCCTCCTTCTCCTGCTCCTTGGAGGAGACGCGAGCGTAGAGGACGGCTCCCCGGCTGGCGGGCGGCGTGTCGGAAAGCATAGGATTGGCGATCTTCAAGTTCTGGTCCTCCCCTTCTTTTCCCCATGCGACGGCCCGCTATGCGCGTCCTGCTCCACATCACCCACACCCTGGGCCACCAAGCGGGCCACAACATCCTGAATCGTCGTGTCTTCGATGGCGGCTTTCATCCGCAGGAGCTTGTGAACCTCAAAGGGGATGCGAATGTGGATCATGCGTCCAGGAGCTGCAGCAGGTCGTGCCACCACAAAATCCCTCCACGGCCTTAGAGGGGATTATTGTATCCTAGATATAGTAAATGTCAATTGCTCTCCGCGGCGTCCTTGGCCGCCACCTTCCTCTCCGCCTCCCGGTCTTCACGGTCCCACTGCAGGAGAAGACCATAGAATCCTCCTAGGTTCTCGATGATCTGCCTGGCGTCCTCCCTGGTCAGCTTCTTGGTGTAACGCGGCTGCCAGAATTTCAGCGCCTCGTCGATGGCCTGTTCCAGGGAGAGCTGAGGCTCAGTGGCCATGAGCCGCCTCCCCTCTCCCATTTTGCTCAGTATTCCCAGAATCTACTTCTACCTCCCCATTCTGGGAATTGTGGGGATTCTGGGTAAAGGACTGCGGATTGACCTCGAAGAGGTCGCTGGGCTTACGTCCGGGTCCGCTCCGCTCTCCAGGTGGGACCAAGGTTCTCAGAAAACCATGATCGACCAGGAGCTCCAGCACTGGCCCCAGCGCCTTGACGCGTTTGAAAAAGCCCTTGGTCCCTTGGTAGGCGTCCCGCTTGGTGAAAGTCGACTTCTCGCTCCGCTGGATCCACTCCAGCACGCGGCGGGCACCATCGGTCTCCGGATTTGCCCCCATCTCGTCAAAGGCCGCCTGGGCGTGTGGGATCAGGTATTTCCCGATCAAGATCGCTCGCTCCACAGTCGCGGCCGAGATGGGGACCGTCCAAGGTTCCGCAGCCCCAGCGTGCTCGGCCATATGAAGGATTCCTGCGATGCGCGCTACTGCCCCCACCAGTTTGGCACCCCAGTCGGCCAAATGAGCTAGCTCTCCGTCTTCACCCAATCGCGGCTCCAACCAGGCGGAAAATTCGTCCAGGAGAGCCCGGGCACCTGACGCCAGCTCCAGCAGGTACGGATCAGCCGCGCCATCTTCAGTGAGACGAGTAGCGAGCCCCAGAAGCATGGTCACGTTGAACTGGTAGTTGTCCCGCACGTCGTCGGTGAGCGGAGGCGGGTTCACCTCGCGCCGCCCGACTAGGCTCTTTGGTAAGGAATAGAAAAAGCGAGCCAGGAGCCCCCGCCCTCTGAAGCCAGGCTTGGCCATCAGGGATCTGAGCACGTCGGGTTGAACCGCAAGCCCAACCGTCAGGGCAGGATCTTTGACGAATTCGGAGGGCCGCCCCACCCGGTCGACCCGCAACGTGTCGCCTGCATGCCCCTTCAGGAAAACGCCGAGATTCGGCTGACTGTTCGAATATCGACCGCCAATGATTTCGAAAAGATCTCCCTCAGGGGACATCGCGGCGATACGGCCACCCTGTTCATGAAGAATAGTGGTCACCTTCTCCGGGGAGCAATCGTCAATGATGTAGCGGGCTGCGATAGGAACTACGATTCCACGTAGCTCACCTTGAAGACGTCGAACTTTCTCAAGGGGATCGCCCTCTTCGCCCGGCTCCTGCTTGGCAGCAAGGCGTTCTGCCTCGTGCAGCGCCTTCTCCTTCACCCGACGCAGGCTCTCGGCCTCAGCGATCTCACCCTTGCGGCGACCGACCTCCGACCTCTCAAAGGCTTCCAACGGCTGCGCCGCATCCCGGAAGACCGCTGACTTCCTGTTGCCGGGCGGAAGGACGACCACGGCATAGATGTTAAGGGGTTCGGTGTAGCCCGGCTTAGCACGGACCACGACCTTCTTGGCGCAAGAGGCTGCGCAGACGGAAAGGGCCAGCATCGCGACCATGTCGGTCGGTGTCTGCGTCGCCAATGCCTCCCTCTCTACGAAGGCCTGGAGCCATGCTGGCAAGGCCTCCGCGGGAAACTCTGGGAGGGTGTGTTCATGGAACGGGACCGGAGGCTCCCACGTATGGGGAAGAGGGTTGCCCCCATCCGGAGCGGGCTTCACCTGAGCCTCCGTAACCGGGGCCTTCAGGTAGATCCTCACCCGGCCGGGAACCGTAGCCCATCCATGAAGTTCATTCCAACCCCACCCAGCTTCAAGCGCGTCGGCTGCATCCCAGCCGTCCGGCCGCATCTCATCGATCCCGACGTCGAAGACCTTGACCTCGGGACAGTGGTCCACTATCAGCCCCGCCAGGGTCTGCACAGCCTTTGGACCCGGCTGCTGTTCGTAGGGGATCATCGCGCCGACCGCGATTCCGTACTTGGCGGCCGAGCGCGCGTCAGCCAAATGCCGGTCGGCGTCCGGCCAGAGGAGAATCTTGCGGCCGCGGAGGGGAGCGAGGTCAGCCCGCTCGACAGCGCCGGCACCACCCATCCAGGAAACGACAACGTATCGAAGACCCACAATCTGGCGAGCGGCCTCGCATTTCCGCTCTCCCTCGACCACCAAGACCGGAAGATCCGGATACGCAGCGAGCTGCTCCAGGCCGAAGAGAGGGCGCCGTTGGCCTCTGGGCCACTGCGCCTTGAACACTTGTCCGTCCCAGGTCCAGGGGATGAACTGCTTACGGCCGTCCTTGGGCTGGTAGCGGCCCACATAGAACCAGGGCTTACCCTCCGGGGTTCGATAGATGTAGATCTCGACCGGCAGGCCCAACATCGGATGCTCAATAGATGGTGCCGTGTGTCCATCCGGGGGCAGAGGCAAGGGCTCTACCTCCTCAGCGGCCCGATCCCTTGCAGGAGCTGAGGTCTGATCCAAATCGTATTTCAACTCGGCGGCGAGGACCTTGGCCGCCGCCACGCGGTCGGGCAGATTCCTGACCAACCTGAACAACCCAATGGGATCCGCCCAGGATTCCCCGCTGGCGAAGTCAGAGCCCCGACCCGTCACCAGGTTGCACTTGCACGAGCCCTTGCCGTGCTTGCCGGCCCCACCTGCCAGGGAAGAACAGAAATATTCTCGCCCGTGCACGGAACCTCCGGGAAGCCACTGCGACAAAAGTGTTTGAAGCTGTGTCAACGCAAAAGCGTTGAGACCATCGAAATCGAGAATTCTTGGGCTCATATGGAGCACGGCCAGGGTTTACCGGAAAACGGCTTCAGCCAGTTCAGTTCGAGCGGAGACCAGATGTAGGTTGTGTCGCCGTTTTCTTGCTTGAAAGCGACCATGAGGTCCGTCTCTATAGATTCAGTCGGAAGGCCAGCGAGCCGGACGGAGCCCGTTACATCATTCCCGTCCCAATCTGAACGCAGCAGGACCTGAGCCTCGGCATGTCGAACAAGATTAAAAATATGCTCCCGCGCTTCATACGGGCTCGTGTGGACCTTCATCATCGATTTGATCGCTCCTTTTACGGTGATGAAGCCGTGGAATTGAAACAATGGCAATTCGTAGACATATCCGGGCGCGTGGTTCATGGCCGCACCCTTGTCTGCGCCCGAGGTGATTCAAGATCAGCGGCAGGCAATTCCACTACGGGGTCGAGCCCGACATCCGCAGGGAGGATTCGAACCCTCCGGCTCACCTGGCGCCGGATGAGATCTACCCCAGCCTGAATCGCATCCTCTTTGGTCCAGAATACCTCGCCGCCCTTCCGCCAACCCTTGGTGAGTAGGGTCTCCAGAATGAATCCCTGCATGAGTCTGCCCTCCTTCATGCTCCCGCGATATGCGAGAGACGAGAACACTGTGAAGGCGAGCGGACGGTTGAGGAGGGTTCGGACGGTTTAGACGGAGCGCCTTTTCGGTCTCATGCGGATCTGGAGATCGCATAACATCTTGAGACAGGAATGCTTGTCGTTCCCTGGGACGCGTTGATTTCTATCAAGAAAATCGAGGATGTCGGACGGTTTATACAGGTCTTCCTGACTATGCCGGACGCTCTTTCCGATGGGACATGGCAGTCGGCGGCCCCCCGTCAGGCGTAGCCATTGTCTCTTCAGTTCCTTGGCTTCATCAGCATCGTCCTCGCAGACCACCTCAGCCGTTTCCTTTAGAGCAAGGCCCTGGAGATGCGTGATCGGAGCCGATCTCGTTGCCACCTTCTTCGATTCCGGGATCTCCTTAAGCGCCTGCAAGCCAAGCTCTGTGAACCGAGCCCGCTGAGGAGCGGTCCCGCCGTCTCCCCACAAAAGTCCTCTTTTCTCAGAGAACTCGATAGCTTCCGCGACTCGCTTCAATGCCTCCCGAGGAGATGCCCCGGATAAGGACCACAGGCTTTTTGCTGATGCCTTAAGCGCATCCCATCCCAACCAGCGAGAGGTCAGGCAAGCATCTAGAATCAGATCCCGTGGTATTTGCCGAGCGACCGCTGGCTCAGGGATCTCTTCACGGGTTGGCCTGTGATCGGCAGTCGTCAGGAGATGCTTCAATCCGTGGTGTTTCATGTGCTGAACGACTTCGCTGTTCTGAGGAAATGCGTCCTCATAACCGAGGCTGTACCCACCTGTCACGAGGCGCACTAAGGTGATCTCCCTGTAGAGCCGAAGAAGAATCAGGCCGCTGTTACGCGGCGACGCAGGTCCTGCGCTTGCGGACGCAATTAGATCCAAGAGGGACTTGACGGTGCCTTCTGGCAGCGGCACGGGATCTTGCATTCCCGCAGCAACCAACAGGGGCAGATCCTCACGGTAAATCGGTTTTGCCGATTTGGGCATGCAACTTCTCCACGAGACCTCGCCGAGAATATGCAGGGCAGGTCCGGCGAGGTGACCAGACTTTTAGGGAGCGACCCTATCCCCGGAGGGATTTTACCATGGCGGGGGGGGAGGATGATCAGGCCGACCCCGAGGGGATTTTACTAGGGGCTGAGCGACGCTTGCAGCCTTCCCTAATGCGCTGGCGGCTTGAACCCGCGCCAGACCCAAACGAATAATTCACGGCCACTCAGAAGCACTATTGGTGCCACGAACAGGGCCACGATGCCAGATTGGATTGTCGCTTCCACAGCGTTCCCATGCCCGAGGTAGTAGTTTTCGTAGTAACGCCGGTAAGCAATAACAGCCATCACGCCCGCCGATCCCATAGAAAGGAGCAATGCAAGGCGCCTCCAGCCCTGATGCGGATAGGTAAATACCCAGCGAGCGGACAAGAGGCCCGTATATGCTATCAATCCGAATGCGATCGCAGCTCCAAATGGTGCGAATGGATTTCGAATAACATTCCTGGGACACATCACCCATGCTCCTTTAACCGGATCAAAGTCCTGAGTGTAGAACGTGTTAATCCATGAATCAGCACCGCCGAGAGCAGCAACCAATGCCGCGACACTCATCGCAGGCCCCCAGAAGAAGTGCCGCCGGCCCTCACGCCCTCTACTCCCGTCCTCACGGAGAACGACCAGTGTCTCCGCCATCATGTCGTGCCAGCCTTGGGTGTATTTAGTGAATCCTACTACGAGAAAACCCAGTCCGAACGGTAATGCAGAGAGGACCTTTCCAAAATGCCTTGCCGTTGCTTTTACCCAGCCTATTCTGCATCCATCGAGATCGACAACCTGGATACCCATCGCCCACTTGCCGATTGTCCCCTGCATGGGCGATGTTTCCATGAGCATGTGGTAGAGCCACGCGACCACGCCAACAGATAGATAGGCAGCGAGTGTCAGGGCGTTGATTGTCTCCAAAGGGATCAGGAGGATGAGGGAAGTGATCACAGTGACGATTACCGTGAGGATGTAGATTATCCACAGGTCGATCGCAACAGCACCCGCCCTGCGCCAGAATCCTGCGAAACCGATGGCACCCCCCCTTCCAGAGTGATCGGGATGGACTGCGGAATCCTGGGTCACATCAGACTCCCCATGGCGCACATCGAGGGTCGATCATTCCGTCCATTGCATGTGTCATATATGACGCTACACGCATAACGTCAAGTCTCCCATGATCTTCCACCGAGGAAGACCATGGGAGCTATTCAAGACAAAGCAGCGCTCCGGGCTCTGGGACGCCGTCTCAGGGTGGCCAGACAAGGCAGGAAACTCACCCAGGAGTCCCTTGCCGAGCGCGCCCGCCTTCGCCGCCGCTACATCATCCGAATCGAAATGGGCGAGGGGAACCCCACCTTCCTGACCCTACGCAACCTCGCCAAGGCCCTCCGTGTGCCGGTCAGGGAGCTCACAGATCCTGACTAGTGGAGCTCGGAGGTCTCCACTCCTCCGTGGCGTCGGGCTTCCTCCCTTCCACCCGACCAATCAGCCAGTAGTGTCGGCGGTCGACATCTCCCTCCAGCGGGTTCGGGAGGGCAGACCGTCCGTGATCCGATGATACGTAGAGGATTTTGCCTAGGTCTGGACTCCCGAGGTCCCAGTTCTCGTAGACGAGTACGTCTCTACCTTCCCAGATCCACTTCGACAGCACGTCGAAGCGGTCTTGGCCCGCAAGCTCACGGAGATGTTCGGGGTCTGTTACCTGCAGAATGAATTCGCGGGCGATGGCACAATGCTCATGCGCCCTGCGATGGTCTGGGGAGCCTCCGGGTTGCCTGGGGAAATGCCCGATGGTTTCTAGGATTCTGTCCCTCGGATTCGAGGGAGGCGTTACCTTCTTCGGAATATGGTCTTTGTTCTTCATGACATCCTCCTATGCATTCCCTAGCCCTTGACGGGGCAGGGCGCCGGATGGACGCCTGCTGATCCCGTCATCGTTCCCCGGAGACCTCCTCCAGGGCTGGCTGTGCCACCCAGCAGGGCTTGCACCCTCGGGTTGGTGGAGCTTCGCAGGGCCAGATCCCTCAGCTCCGTCTCGATGACCGCTACGGGAGGTCCTCCTCCCGCCACACCTCCTCGTTAAACAAAAAACCCCATGCCAAGGCACGGGGTCATTCCCGCGCGTTAGCACCTTGTTTCGGGGCACCTTCGCCCCCGGCGGTTGCAACGAGCAACTCGACCCGCCGTTGCCATACAGTCTACCTATGTGCAGAGAACGGTCAAGATCTGTCTATTGCTAGATGCCGAACAACCTCTGCACCCAGCTAATCTTTCGATTGGAGACTGCTTGAAATTCAATGGGTATTGCTAAGCTTCTTGAACGCCCAGAAAGATCAACAACCTTCGCAGAGACAGCCCCGTCAGGAACATCTATGTTCCACTTCGCGATAGGCGTGCTCTTCGGGAAATCCTCTTTTCTAAGGTCCAATGTTGTCGTCCCTCTTCCGACACCCCAGAAAATATGCAGGAAGACTGGCAACTCAGTTCCATGCAGTAGGTATGACAATTCCATAATTGAACCAGCGGTGACATGTCTGGGTCTATAGCCGATTCGAATCGGCCTGGCTGCATCAACAGCAGTTGCCTCATCGATAGTCAGGCCACAAGCCTCACAATGGAGCTTGTCACCATGCTCCTCGTAGTAATGACGATCCTGACATTTAGGACATTGGTGCCAAGGACCTGCAGTGTTCAGACCTTCTGCGGCCATTTCCATGCACGAACGTCCGCACAACAGACAATAGGCCTTGCCCTCGCGCCATTCCTTAGCTGTTTTCTTCCTGCAAACTGCACAATGAGTGCGAAGATTCATGAAGTCTGTCATTGGCAATCTACCTTAGCCATTTCTGCCTCACAGGGCCCGGCATCGGAATCAAATCTCCGGAAGGCCAAGACTCAGTAGATATTCCCAGGTGGGGTCGTAAATCTCAGGTGGCCGAGTCCCGTCACCCAAATCCCCTTCAGGGACCACCAACACCAGCCCTTGCCGCGCCCTGGTGAGCAGCACCCGGTAGGCGTTGAGCCGATACTTCTGAGCCCGCTCATCGTGAATGGCCTGCCAGGCAGATCCTTTAAAGGCACGATAGAGCCATCCATTACCAGCGTGAATCAGATCCCCGTCCCAAACAACCACGGCCCAATCGACTTCAAGCCCCTGGACCTCGAACTCGCTAGCAGCGTCCTCCAGGTAATAGGAGGATCGGACATCCTCGGCATCATCCAAAAACCAATGACAAGGATCGATTTCGCCGCCGACGTATACCCCCAGCGGCTTGAGGCGGCGAGCTCCTGACGAAGCCAGAAGGCCTATACGCTCAGTTCCTCTTGCGTGGTCGCGGACCCATGTCTTTGCCTGTTCGAGAGACCGCGTGATGGCCATCGGGTAATGGGGCTGAACCACTGCAAGTTCAAGCCGGGCCTGATCGGGATTCCCTGTCAGCAGCCCCCCAACGGCCGCTGACAAGCGCTCCGAACGGAACGAACGAAGGGACACCCCCAAGTGCAGGCTCGAATCCCGGACGACTCGATCTCCCAACGCACCCAGATCGAAGGTCGGCAGGTACTCAGCGGAGTCGATTTGCTCCGGCAAATAGATCTTCCAGCCTGGGTAGCGGTCGCGCAGGGCCACCAGCCACTCCTCCAGCCCAGCTTCCCCGGTATTGATCTCCTGGCCGCCCCCAACCAAGCAGACGATGGCAGCCCAGGTTTGATGTCGATCCATAACGCTGACAAGAAATTCAGGTTCCGACTGGCTAAAGTCCGGGCGATTGCGCTTCCGACGCATGAAGGTGATGGTCTGGTCTCGATCCCAGGCCCTCTGGGCCTCATCAAAGACCACAACGCGATCACAGGGGGCATCTGCCGTGTCCAGGTAGGTGTCCCGGAAGTGGTGAATGTTCTGAATGAAAGCGCAGGCATGACGCTTAGCCTCGTCCTTGGTCAGGTGCTCTCCGCGAGCCCTCGCCTGGGCCACCTCATCTCGAGCCAGGGCCTCCTGAAGCACCTTCACCAGAGGGCCATTCCCGGACAGGAAGACGGCATGCTCTGCATCATCGGTATCCACTCGCCGTCGCTCACAGGCCAGGTTTAGGCCTGCCAATGTTTTTCCGGCGCCCGGCACCCCGGTGACCAAGCAGATCGCTTTCTCGTTCCGCGCCCGCGCCTGATCGATGATCCGGTTCAGGGCCTCGGTCGTCCTACCCAGGTTATCTGCGCCTGCTTCCGAACGGGTGATCTCCTTGACGGAATGACCACGGTATAGGGCCTGGGAAGCTTCAATGATGGTCGGGGTCGGACGGTAGCTGGACGATAGCCAGGCCTGAGAATCCACGGCCGGACCGGCGCCGAGGCCAACGGCTTGCTGAATGACTTCGCGCAGATTCCTGGAGTTGGCAAACAGCACCCCGCTCACACCGTCCTCAGAAAGGCTCACTTCCGCACGATGCTCGGGAGCATGGGTCGCGACCAGAATCGGGACGATCGTCGTGTGATGGGAAGCCGCGTGGAAATTCTTCAAGTCCAATGCATAGTCGATGACTTGGTCCTGTGCCATGCGGTCGTAGCTCTGGGAGCCCACCTTGAATTCGAGGACGACAACGGCATTCCCTATCAACAGCACGTTGTCCACCCGCTTGCCCATCCGGGGAATCACATACTCGAACAAGATCATGCCCTGCTGGACCCCAGAGAGGGCTTCTTTCAGAATCTCAATCTGCCGGCACCAAGCATCACGTTGCGCAGGAGTGAGATCGCCCATTTGCCCCTGAGCCAACTGCCCCAACAACGCCTCAGAGCTAGCTTGAAGAAAAGCGGGGATGTCGCCAGCATAGTAAACGCGATGGCCAGGCGGCATGCCGGCCATCCTACCCCCTGCTGGCCCCAGGACAAGGTGCTACAATCTCTTCCTTCATGAAGCCTGAAGATCTCCGCAACTTCCTCAGCACCGAGATGCGGATGAGCCACATCTACCAGCCGCTCATCATCCGCCGGCTCCTCCTGGACGGCGGGAAGGCGACCAACAAGCAGGTCGCCGAGGATATGGCCGTGAACGACCCCTCGATGCAGGAATACTACGAGAGCATTGCCTGGGGCATGCCCAGGCCGGTGTTGTCCCGCCGCGGGGTCATCTCCACCCAGGGCCGCGGGACCTCCCGGGAATGGCTCTTGAACGTGAGCCCCCTTCCCCAGGGAGCAACGAAGGAGGAGCTCGTCCGACTCTGCGACGAGAAGATCCAGGAGTTCTTCCAGCAGCGTGGAAAGGCCGTCTGGGACCACCGGCGCCGGGGACGCAGGCCCGTGTCGGGGACCGTCCGCTACGAGGTCCTCAAGCGCGCCCAGGGCCGCTGCGAACTATGCGGGGTCCACGGCGACAACCGTGGGCTGGAGGTCGACCACATCAACCCAAAAGCCCGCGGAGGCAAGGACGACCTGGTCAACTACCAGGCCCTGTGCTACGTCTGCAACGCCACGAAGCGGGATCGGGACACCACGGACTTCCGCGGGATGCGTGGCCGAGGGATCCGTGTGGGCTCCCGGGAAGCCACCTGCGTCCTCTGCGGGCGCATGGAGGAGGCCAAGGCAGAGAACGACTGGGCCGTAGCGGTGGAGGACCGCTACCCAGTCACCCCGGGGCACATCCTGGTGATTCCCCGCGTCCATGTCCCGGGTCTCCAGGATCTCTCCCCGGAACAAGTGAACGGATGCATGGCCCTGGTCCTGCACATCCAGAAACGTGGACGGGCTCAGGGGATCCGAGCCTTCAACGTGGGCGTGAACGACGGCCAGGAGGCTGGCCAGACTATCCTGCACGTCCACATCCACGTGATCCCCAGGCGCAAGGGCGACGTGCCTGACCCAATAGGCGGAATCCGTGGCGTCATTCCGGGAAAGGCGAACTATCATGTGTTCTGACATGTGCATCGCGCAACCGGAATGCAGGAACTAGTATTGAGTCCCGTCTAAGAATCAAGGGAGGTCAGGAACATATGACTTCGGCAACCATCAAATTATTTTTACCGCACGGAGAAGCAAAAGGACTCCGCACGGCAGAGATTTCAAACTGGACGGGTAAGGCGCTTGCTGCGCCTCGTACTGAACTAGACCATCTTCTAGCTCGTGAAGAGTGCGACAAGGCTGGCGTATATGTGCTCACTGGCGCAAATCCTTCTACGAACTCACCATATGCATACATCGGTGAAGCCGAGGTGATCCGAGAGCGTCTCAAACAGCACAGGGGAAAAGAATTCTGGGTTTCAGCAATAGTGTTCGTCAGCAAGGACGAGAATCTAACGAAGGCCCATGTGCGCTACCTGGAAAGCAGGTTGCTTTCCGAAGCTCAACAGGTTGGACGTTTTTCTCTTGAGCAGAATCAGGCTGGTGGGTCGAAATTGCCCGAGTCTGATCGAGAAGATATGGAGGTCTTTCTGGCGCGCATCCGCCAACTACTGCCTGTTCTTGGATCGGATCTTCTAACGCCGATTGTAAAAGCCCTCCCAAAAAACCAGACAGGGGGGCAGCTCGTCTGCCGCATGAAGGGTGCAACGGCTCTCGGGCAGCGCACGCCAGATGGCTTTGTCGTGCTCAGTGGATCGACTGCCGCCTTGACAGAGCGTCCCTCGGCACAACAGAGGCACTCATGGGTTGTGGCGTTACGAAAAAAGCTGGTCGTCGATGGAGTCCTCGTGGAGAAAAATGGGTTCTTCTCTTTCAGCAAGGACACAGAGTTTGCGAGTCCGAGCGCAGCCGCCGCTGTTGTGCACGGAGGTGGTGCGAATGGGTTAACTGCTTGGAAGGCCAAAGACGGAACAACACTCAAGGAACTCGACGAGAAAGCCTGAACCTCTCATCCCCTGCTGGGTCCCCTCGAACGAGTTTTATCGATCAGGCCACTAGATAGACTGCCATTGCCATCTGTGATGCTCATGATGATGGATGGTCGAGGCGTGCTACGGCCTCAAGAACGCTAGCTTCGACATGCACCCATGACACTGTGGAATCCGGGGTTGTAAAAATCGAGTCCCCGATTAAAGCAAGTCGCTACTTCTTGCCTTCCAGAAGTTTCCGTTTCTGCTCTTGGAACTCCTCTTCCGTGAGAAGGCCCCGTTTGCGAAGGTCATCCAGTTTCATCAGCTCCGTATAGAGATCGCTGGGCTTGTCAGTTTCCACCTTGGTATGGGTGTCGGTGGTGACATGTTCGTCCTTTTTGATGATCTCCTCTTTTTTGATGTTCTCATTCTTTTCGAGAACGAAGTCGGGGCGAGGCACCAAGTGCGTCCTGCGCGCTTCAGGATCGCTCTTGTCGACGACCCTGAACTGGTACTCGATTGATGCAAAGCCTCCGATCCCGACTCCCAAAGGGTGCTCTTTTATCGAAAGCGGGATGGCAACCTTGTCTTGGCTTTCAGCGAACTGCTTCGCCGCATTCATCACATCAATTTTCAGGTCGGTCAGCCCTCCTCCAAAGACGCCAGCGTTATCCTGTTTTGTAATCATGTATGTGTCGGGCGAAATCTGAACAGGAGTAAGACTCCCGCCGCAACCTGCACAGCCAAGGCTTACGAGAAACACAAGAATCGGAAAGAGTCTTGCCATCCGCTATCTCCTCGTGGGAAAGATGTCGCCCATTAGCGAGACACCGAGGCAACGATCTTCTTGGCAATCTCGTTTGCCGCAACGCTGACGTGTTCGCTCTCGGAGCGCTCTCCTTCGATATTCTCGTAGTGGACCGAGGTTGAGGCCCGCTTGCCATTCCCCGTAGCCTGCTGAGTCACCTGAACCGTAATTTCGAACTCAGAGGTCTTCGTCGCATCGTCGTACAGGTAGACGGCTCCGCCGCCGATAGGCCCGAAGGGGATGCACCCAGGGATGCACCAGCCCGGGACCATTCCGTTCTTATCCTTGGGAATGAACTTGTACGCTGTGATGTCGGCGGAGATCACCAGATCGAAGTTGCCCCGTTCCGCTTCGGGAACCGCCTGGGCGTTCGACACCTTGAATCCTGCATTCTCCAGTTGAAGCTTGATGGCGGTGCGGAGGGTGCTTTCCGGCGTCATCGAACTTCCACCGCCACTGGAATTGGTGAAGCGATCCAACAGCACAGTCTTCACGTTCTGCATCCCGGTGGAATCCACTTCCGAAGGAGTCAGAACGTGTCTGGCGTCCGGCTCGAAGCAACCAGTCAGAAAAAGACAGGACGCAAACAGGGTGATGTAGCGAATCATGTAAACCTCCTCAGGGTGGCGGGATGATACTGGCTGAGGTCATTTCCTGAAACCCTGAGCCTTCTGAATCACGAATCGGCCCTTGGGCCGATCTGTAAAACGGGGGGTCCGGAGGCTGCCTCCTTGACACCAAACACGTGTTTGGTATCGTTCCGCCATGCGCCCCACCGATTTCGTCCGTCCAGTCTGGTCCAAACTCTCCCTCCCGCTAGCCTCCGCTTCCGTCCGGGCTGGTTTCCCCTCCCCTGCGGATGACCACCTGGAGAAGCGCCTCGACCTGAACGAGCACCTGATCCAGCACCCTGCCGCCACGTTCTTCGTGTTCGCCGACGGCGGCTCCATGACCGGTGCAGGCATCAGGACCGGGGACCTCCTGGTGGTGGACCGCTCCCTGGAGGCTTCCGATGGGGACGTGGTCGTGGCCGTCCTGGACGGGGAGTTCACCGTCAAGCGGCTCCGCATTCGCAAGGGCAGGCCCTTCCTGTGCCCAGAGGCCGAGGGCTACCAGACCATCGAGATCGGCGAGGACGCCCGCTTCGAGATTTGGGGCGTGGTGTCCAATGTGGTTCACAGTTTCCGAGGTCCCCATGGCGCTGATCGCTCTCGTTGACTGCAACAACTTCTACGCTTCATGTGAGCGGGTCTTCGATCCCCACCTGGAGGCCAGGCCCATTGACCTTGCCCCCTCAACCTGGTCCAGAGGTTTGATACCTTGGGCCGGAAAGGAGGGGTCGGATGAAGAAGCGAAAGACGACGGAGCAGATCGTGGAGAT
>JGI1357J11328_10000975_pt1 | contig 22743 bp, 6 predicted proteins | sample Subgrocontami54m_FD_11328 | JGI IMG/M metagenome (IMG submission 11328)
GCGGCGCCGCTGATGGGGCTGGGTCTGCCGGCGGCTTTGCTGGACTGGGCGGCCGCGGTCGGGCTGACCTCCGTGCCGTTCCTTGGGCCGATCGTCGAGGCGGTCCTCGGACCGGCCTCCTGGATGCCGATGGCCTGGCTGGTCAAGGGGATCATGCTGCTCCTCGCGGCGAAATGGACCGTGGACGGCCTGGGGGCGTGGGTGCCCCGGCTCGGAAACTGGATCAACAAGCCGGGCGCGGCCGCCTCCGCGAAACTGGACGGCCAGGTTCCTTCTTCCATTGGCGATCCCATCATTCGTGTCATCTCGGCGCCCGGAGCGCTCCTGCTGTGGGTGGGCGCCCGCTTGGTCACGTTGGCCAGCGCCGGCCGGTTGGCGTGGGCCGGCATCGCGGTTGCCGCCGCGTTCATCGTGGAGGTTCCCGGCCTCAAAGCATTGCTCGTAGAGTGGGGTCTCCTCAGATTCCCGGCCATTGCCGGAGAGCTGACGCTGGTCGGGGGGATCAAGGAAGCCGGTTCCTGGGTTCTGGCTCAGCCGGTGAACCACCCGGTGATCGCCGGAGTGGCGATCGGCGCCTTCCTGCTGATGGGGGCCTGGAATCTTGTGCACACTTGGAAGGATCGGGGAGCGAAGGGGCTCAAGGATGTGGGCCGCTACCTGCTTCTCTCCGCCGCCGTGGCGGGAGCGCTGGCCTGGGTCTTCTTCGGCGGGGGACTGCCGGCCTTGGGGACGGTCACGGTCATGAAGGCGCTTCAATGGTACCTGGTTTACCGGCTGACGCTCTTCATCTCCACCAATATCTTCTCCGCGCCGGGGTATCCGTTTGCCGCGATGGTGGGGGGGATGACCGTCGCGATCCAGCTTCTCGGGTGGTCGGCGACATGGGTGATTCCCAGTTTCTTTATCGCTTACCTGGTGTTCCAGACCGTCTTGGATTTCCTAAGCGCCGGGTTCCCAGCGGTCAAATGGGTCAATGACAAGCTGGGCCGTAAAGGCAGCTGGAACATTGAGAACAACACAACCGGCAAGTTTCTGGTCAGCGCGTTGATGGCCATCCCCGCGGCATTCATGTTCCGGGGGATCGCCGCGCTGGCGCTGTCCGGAAAGATGACCGCTTGGTTGGCCGGCAGCGTCGGTATCGGTCCCGAGGCGGCCTCGGCGATCATGACCACGCTCATGGCGCCGGCCCTACACCAATTCCTCGCAGTCGGCCTCTTCACGATCATGGTTTTCAAGTGGCCCGCTGCGTTGTACCGCAAGGCGAACCGCATGCTTTGGGACTGGTGGGGCGTCCGGCCCTCGGACATCGGCAGCGCCGGCATCCCGGTGGTGGATCAGGCCGGCAACTACGTTCTGGATCCGGCCACCGGAAGGCCGCAGATGAACAACCGGCGGATGAGCCGGGAGAAGATCAACGAGGAGGAGGCGAAGTACACCCTGCTCCGGACCCAGTGGTTGGCGAACGATTTTATCCGGACGTCGGGAGCCGCCTCCTGGAATGTGGTGCCGGTGCAAGGAGATCCCTTTCCGCATCTCCGTGGATTGATCAAGAGCAACCTGGCCGAGGCCAGGAAGCTTCTTAAAGGGTTCGGCATTCGCCCGCAGGAGGCCCGTTTTCTGTTCCAGCTGGACCAGTCGGCCCAATGGGAGGGTGGGATGCTCAACTCCCGGGTGCAGGAGCTGCTGCGCGGCATGGAGGTGGATCCCACGAAAGTATCCGCCCAGCCGGCCATCTTCACCTATCCCCGCCTGAACCGGGACCTCTTCCAGGTGAAGTATTATTCCTTCTACTACGGCGCCGGTACCGTCCTCGTCCCGGTCCTTTGGTTCTCGCAGGGGCTTCAGTATGTGATCGCCATGGATTTCCGCTTCGCCCGTGGTTTTCAGGAGGGGATGAACAGTATCGTGCTGTTTAAAGGGGTGGAGTCGGACATGGAGAACAACATCGAGTCCTTCATTGACGAGGTGATGGGCCGCTGGATGGAGGGCCATAAGGCGGACCTCATGAAGATGCTTTCGGGGGACACCTTCCACCTGGACCCGAACGTCACCCAACCGAGGGTCTACGAGCGGCGCTACCGCAGCGTGGAGGTCCTGCAAGCCGATCTGGACCGGCTGGCGCAGGGAGGGAATGTGGAAGCGGCGGTGGCCCGCGAGTTTCTGTTGGAGCCGGGCAGCACCTACAATGTGAGCGACCATGGCAACGCCGCCAACATGTCCTTTGGAATGGGTCCCCTGGGCCGGCCCACCCACCTGACCATCCGGGAATGGAACGACGACCCGATGGCGGGAGGCCCCGGCGAGTACCCGCTGACGGATGAGGACGGGATCGGGACCAGAAAACTGGATTCGGGTACGGTGATGATCCGGATCCTGGGGCCCCAAGCGACTATCTATTTTCCGTTCAGTGTTGGTGTTGCGGAGGATGGAACGGTGGGTTTGGAAGACCACCCCTCCAAATTCCTGGTGGAGTACCGCGCTCCCGATGCCTATGGCAACGTCCGGAACCGGGGAACCCCGGACAAGGCCCTTTCAATGGCGACCGCGATTCAGGTTTTTCTCCAGAAACCCTATTTCCGTTTTGAGCCTCGAATAGACCAGAACGGTTCCGTGGAGTGGGTCTCCGCCTTCGCGGCCGGGGCGGAGGAGCGGGCGGTCTTTGCCGACATGGAGACGGCCCGGAGAGAAGTCGTGGAGAGGCGCGAGCAGGAGCAGAGAACCGCCAACCGCACCCATTTCGAGAACTCCGACTGGCTCTTCACAGATGGCAACTGGTACACGCCGGCGCAGAGGGCTTCCGGCCAGATCCCCAAGCACCACGAAGCGGTAGGGCCGGTTACGGGGCACGAACCGTACCTGCGTACCCTCTACGGGAAAGGGCTCCAGATTCTGTACTGGGTGGGAGACTTGATGACCGGGCGGCTATTCGCCACCGTCAACACCTTCACAGAGTTCCTGGCCTCTCCGCGGAAAACAGTGGCTGGTTTTATCCGTTCCTTCCCTTATTGGGCTTCCTCTTGGGCGGGGGTTGCGCTTGGGATCGGGATGCTGTACGGGGCGGTTCCCACCGGCGGGATGTCGCTGTTGCCCATTGCCTTGGTTTTCCTCTGGCTCTCTCCGCTGGCCGGTGTGGGGATGGTTGCCGCCGCTCTGTTGACTTCCGGGGGAGTGTTTTGGCTGCCGTGGGCTCTCATCCTTTTCTCGAGCATTCTGGTGGGCTGGTTCTTCCGGAATCCCGGTCATGTGGTTTCCTACTATGGGTTCCGCAAGCATGCTGTCTCCGAGGCCGTCAAAGCGGTGGCCGATCCCTTTGAGGCGGTCCGCCTGACCAAGCTGGCTACCGAACGCGGGCTCTATCGGTGGACCAGTGTAAACCGGCTGCCCCCGCTGCCGAACGATGTCGCGGACAATGCCTCTTACCGGGCATTTGTCCAAGCTGGGGAGCAGGTGCTTCGGGACGCGAATGTTTATGACCTGGTGGTCCAGTTAGGCAAGGCGGTGGATCCCAGAGATTACGTCGCCAACCGCAACACCCGGAGCGGGTCCTGGGAGAGTTCTTATGCCGGCCGGATCCGGGCGGGGTTGAATCGCTGGTACAAGCAGAACGGAAAGAACGCTAAAGCCAAAAGGGACTACGCGGCGGCCCAAAGGGCAATCCTGAGGCTTATCCAGCGGGAGCATTTCGCCGTGGGAGAAAGAGTTGCCGCCCATGTGTACGCGGGTACCGACTCCCCGGACGCGCCGCTGGTGGGCCTTCGGTCGGACCCCACCTCCGAAGCCGGATTCGAACCGGGCATTTTCGTCCGGGCCTGGATGGATTTGAATGGGATTCCCTATGAGCGCGGGCGTACGTGGGGCATCATTTCTGAAGCGGTAAACGTGGTCCCCCGGGTGAGCAGTATCTTCGGGCAGCGGGAGAGTTTGGATCGGCGGATCGTCCAGCTTGAGAAAGATAGGCAGGCTCTTATTGCAGAGGGAGATGAATCCGGCGCTGCGAACCTGGCGTCGCGGCGGGAATGGTTCCAGGCGGTTCAAAGATCTCTGGCACGATTGGAGGGAGAATGGGCGGACCCGGCCCGCCTCCAAGGAAGTTCTCCCGTCCTGGGGGTAGGTTACTTGGATTTCTTCCGGGACAATTCTTACGAGAAGCCGGACACGGGTGAGATCGCCCGGATGGTCGGGCAGCGTTCCCGGGAGGAGACGGCCGTTAGCTGGCGCAACCCGCGCACCTGGCCGCGGCTTCTCCTGAGCCCGCGCGTCCGCTATGGCGGGATGCTCAAACCCGGGGATGATCCCCGCCGCCTGGGTGGGACGACCGCCGTGATGGCCGCGGTGGTTGCGGCCGCCGGCTTCTTCGGCCTGCAGGCGATCCCGGAAACCTGGTTCGGCATCACCCTGGTCGCTCCGCCGGTGGGGATCGGTTTGGCGATCGCCGCCGGGATCGGCATCCTCTTCTTCGACCATATCCTCTTCGAGGCGAGCCATGGGTTAGACAACGTCCACCGGCTTGTCCCCGGCTGGTGGGGCGGCCGTTTCCAAGCTCTGGCCAAACTGTTCTTCCAGGGAAGCAACCGTCTCCTGGGGGCCGGCTTAACCTTAAGCATCGGGATCTTCGGTTCCCTCTTTGCCTACAAGACGATCCTCGCCCTCTCTCTGGGATGGGGGCCTCTGGCCGGTCTCGGGATCGTGGCGGGGGTGATCGCCGTCATCGCTCTGGTGGGGGCCTCCACCGTGGCGTTTCTCGCCAGTCTTCTCTCCAAGCGCTGGGACTCAGAGCTGGACCATGAGGTGCGGGGAGACGGCATCCGCGCCCTTTCCCTGATCCCGGGAATCCTGATCCAGTATCCTCTGGTTCTGGTCTTCAAGGCGGTGGTACTGACCCTGAACGATTGGATTGTTGAGGCGCCGGAGCTGGCGGCAGGGGGAGCAGCCGGTGTGTTTGCCGGGATCGGGCTCTTCGCGGCCGTGGGAGGCGGTGTTGCCGGGGGGGTGATCGCCGGGATCGGCGGGCTGGCGGCCTTCTCCGTAGTTTACGCGCTGTGGGACACTCTGGCGTGGCCTCTGCGGCTGATCATTGACGTCCCGAAATCCCTGGATCTCTACATCTCCAGTCTGCTCTGGGGGGTCTCTCCCTACGCGATCACCGGCTTGATTGACCGGATGGAATACCCGCTCATGTTCGGCGCCGCCTTCGCGCCGGGCAAGATGGGGATGTTGCCCGGCGGGCGGATCCAGATCGCCACCCGCCGCGCCACCGCGCTGGAGGCCAGCGAAGTGCCCTGGGGCGTCCTACTAAGGCTTCGCGGGGAGCCGGCCTGGACCCGGATCCTCACCGGGCTGAGCGGCATCGTGCCGGACCAGTCCATGGATTACATGATGATGCTGGCGGAGGACACCCTCTACGCTTGGATGCGCGCCCTCAAGAACACCGCGGAGCCGGGCTCGCCCGCCGTCTCGGGCCAGAATCTGAACGACGAGGAGGAACGGACCCAGGAGCGCAGCAACGACGAAGGGGGCATCAAGCGGGCCTACCAATTCTATAAGGGGATGGGGATGGCCCAGCAGATGGCGACCGAACGTGGGGAGCTGGCCGGGTTGATCAACCAGATGCTGGGGTCTTTCCAGAAGGACCAGGTGGTGTTGGATGAAAAATTCGGTGCCGGCGTCTACGGTTATCTCTTCACCGCCTTCACCGCCCGCCCACTGTACAAGCGGATGGTGGAGGGAGGACTCTACGCTCCCGGCGAAGTGGATGCCCTCTTCACCTTCCTGTATTACACGGTACAGGACCAGGCGCTGCACGGCATGCTCTCCCGCCAGATCTTCCAGATGAACCAGGATCAGGGAGCGAACCCGCTGCGCGGCCGGTCGTTCCCCCGCCGCGGGACCCTGGAGGATGCGGAGGTCCGGAGGCAGCTCATAGACGATGGGTGGGCGGTGGACCCGAAAGACGCCATGGTCGCTGCCCGGGCGGCGATCCGCCTCGCGGCGGACCAGGGGATTCCCGCGGCGGATGCGAAGCCGTTGAAGGGGATCACGCAGGTGGTGGATATCCGCAACGTCTTCAGCCGGACGCTGGGTGGGGTCTTCGGCACGTACCAACTGGACCCGATCGAGGGGAACGCCCGCCTGCGCCGGGTGGTGGACCTCCTGCATTTGCACGGCAAGCACCGGGTGATCCGCCTAAGCTCCTCCATCATTGCCATGACTAAGCTGGTCCAGGCGCATCCGTTGGGCACCGACGTCTCTCCCCAGCGGCAACAACCGCCGCTTCAACCTGTCTCCCGGCTGCAAGCCGATTCTGCGCCGGATGCCAACCCGGCTCAGACGGAGGTCCAGCCCCCAGCCAGAGCCCCGCCGGCCGCCGCCGGCGCTGAGCAGATCGGGCAATACATTGACGACTGGGATGCCTACAATGGGACCGACCGGAAAGAACTGTTCCGTCAGTGGATGGAGTTGGAAGTCCAATCCGACCGTCCCTTGAAAGAGGTCGCGCAGTACGCGCAGGATCCAGCCGGTTTCCAGCAGAAGTTCAAAACGCTAATTCCGGATCTGTTCTCGCTTCCGAAAGAGGCCTTCTCGGCTCCCGATACGACGGATCTCCCGATGGATGTTTCCGGCTGGTTTTCCGGCCCGGATCCGTCCGAGGTTTCCAAAATGCGGGATTTNCTCAACAACACGGTCTTTGTCATGCTTTCCGGGGGAGGCGGCACGCGGTTCAAGAATGGTGTTCGCGAGGTCCCGGTCTACCAGCGGGATTTGGAGGCGGCCGGCCGCTTTGAAAAGCCGACAGCGATTCTCCACGGTTCGGGGAAATCCCCGCAGGTCCGGTCGCTGGAGGCGCTGGAGAAGGTCAGCCGCCTGCTGGGGGCGAAGCCGAAGCTGGTCGTCGTGGACTCGGAAGAGGCGAGCGAGGCCGTGAGGAAAGACCTCCGCGAAAACGCCCCCTGGCTGTTTACCACTCCACACATCGAGACCCATTTTGGCACCACCATCGTCTACCCGTCCTTCCATCAGGGATCCCGCAAGGTGATCACCTACCGGGACCCGGAAACGGGACTTCCCCGCATCGTCACCAGCCCGAATGGGACGTTCGGGGCTTACCAGGCGGCCTGGAAAGAGATCGGCAATCGGGACCTCCGGTATTTCATTGTTCACGGGGACAGCCCCGTGCTGTTCACCCCGCCGTTCCTGCTGGCCGCGCTCCGGCAGGTGGCCCAATCGGACCGCGCCGTGGATTACCTGGAGATCGCGACTCTAAAGAGGAGTCTCACTAACCCAACCGGCGGAACCGTCATGAACGTCAAGGTCGGGAATGCAGTTCTTCATCTGAACGTTCAACCTTCGCAGCGTGAACGTGAAGATAAGGAAGACAAAAAGAAAAAGATCAGGGCCGAAGGGTTGGATGAGGCGGAGAAGGCCAACCCGGGTTTCTTCCCGTTCGATACCGGCTGTTGCTACCTTTCCGGGCAATTGATGGAAGCGGCCATCCAGGGAGGCGTGCTGTTGAACAAGTCGGAGGACCGTCCCATGGATCTTCCCGGGAAGGAGAAGATCAAGGCCTTCCTGCCGGAGCAGTACGGAACCGACCCCATCCTGTACACGAACGATCCCGACATGTCTCTTCAGGTTGTCCGCCTGCCGTTGGACGGCGCGGTGGCTTCCTCTTACCGCGTCACCAAGCTGTACCGGGACAAACCGGAGTTCGGTCTTCAGGGGGTTTGGGACAGCGTCCAGTTCCTTGAAGCCCGGGACGCCGCGATCTTGAAACAGGTATTTTCGACTCAAGGAGCACAGGACCGGCTGGAATTGGGGCCAGCGGTCTCCGTTGAGGTCAGCTCCCGGGTCACAGGGATTCAGGTAGGCCCCCTGGGCGCCCTGCGGGTGAGCGGGCCGGTCGTCATCGAGTTCTCTTTTGAAGGGATCCGGGCCCGCCGGTTCCTGGGCTGGTACAGCCCGGGACATCCTCGCTGGAGCCGGGAGTTTGTGGAGATTCTCCCCGCTCAACCGGATGGAACGATCCGGATTGACGAAGAGATTACGGTGGATTCGGAAGCCATCGCGGCTCAGTTGACCTCCGAGGCCTATGAGGCGGGGCGGCAGAGGATCCTGGATCTCAAGGGGACCGTGGACGCTTCTTCCCGGGTCCAATTCTCCAACTCTTTCGAGTGGGAGCAGCCGACCTCCTCGGCGATGATCGGCACCGGGATAAAGATCAGCGGTCCTCTGGACGTCCGGGTCGAAAGCGACCGGGTGGTCGTCCAGCGGCTGGGTGAATCGGGGCAGCCGGCCGGGTCGCCGGTGACCCTGTTCCAGGCGCCTGCCGGTTTTTCGGTCATCATCCCTCCGGGTACCCGGTTGAATCCGGACACCCTGGAAGGATTGTCGCAGTTCTCGCCGCAGCCGCCGGCCGGCTCCCCTCATGAGCGGATGGAAAGGGTGTTCGCGGAACTGGTCGAGCAGCAACAGGCGGCCGGCGTGGTGCCGGCCCTGGGGGATGTCCTGAGAAAAGAATATCCGGGGACTCCCTATGCCTTGACCTACAATCTTGCCCGCCAGACGAACATTGTGAGCGTTGCCGCCCAGCCCGGGGAGAGGCCGTGTCCCCTGTGCGGCAAGAACTGGTTAGAAGGGGAAGAGGGGTATCTTTCCGGGCAGAACATGGTTACGGCCAATATTCGCCCCACCACGGCGGGGGCGCTGGTGGCCGGTTTGGCCGTCCATCAGCCGCAGGCGCTCACCCCTGTCATTTTGCGGGACATGGTGGTCCGGTCGGGCGGGTCCGGCGCCGATCCGGCGATCGAGGAGGCCGTCCGCCTGATCCGGCGATTGCAGTCGAAAGCGGCTGAGGATGCGGCGGACAAAAACAAAAAAGAGAAAGACTTTGCCGGCCTGAACATCATCGTGACCGGACCGGGGATCTACCGCGGCATCTACGGCGATGCCGGAGTGGGGGCTTCCGTTCCCGAGCACGCCCACACCCACGCGATTCCCCGCGCGCTGCCGATCGAAAAAGCCGACATAGAGGTTGCTTTCGAAAGAGATCAAGTGCGCGTCGGTTTCGTGAAGGATTGGTCCGGTCCGGTCATCGCGGTCCGTTCCGCCGGGGTGGGAATCTACATCGGTTCGAAGGCGACCCACAAGGTTGCTCCCCCGATGCCTGACGATCCCAAGGCTTCATCCAGCTGTCCAAAGCGGAACGGGACCTGTCCGGCCGGTTCCTGATGGTCCCCGGAGCCCTGGAGATCGGCGGCGAATTTATCACCTCGGATGACTCCACTTTCGAGCGGGCCGGCCCGGAGGTCTTCCAGCAGATGATCCAGGGCGCTCTGACCCCGAGAGAGAAGTTGGAGCCGATCCTGAAGTCGGCCGGTCCACAGGTTGTGGCGGCCGGCGCGGAGGAAAGCCGGGCGGCTGGAGTGAACGCCATGAGTCCCGGGGAGATAGCGGCCGTGATGGCGGCGCTCCGGGAGGTTGCCGAGGGGCCGGATGTTGTCGCGGCGATTCGGGCCACCACCTACCGGATTGGGCTAAGATCGGGGGTTTCCCGGGCCGCCGGGGATATGCTCGGATCGGACCAGGGGATTTACTTGCCGGCCGATGCCCCGGCCCCGGTCGTCTTTCAGTTTGACCACCGGGAGACGTGGGCCTTCGCGCCGTTGGTGGCAAAGACCGGCGCCCGGGTGGCGGTGCTGGTGGATGAGATCGCCGTGGCGGCCGGCATGGAGGAGCTGTTCCGCCGGGCCGGTGTTCCGGAGGGACAGTACGCGGTGGTCTCCCGCGAGGCGTTCGGGTGGGACGATGAGGCCGCGCTCAATGCCTTGAAGAGCCGGTTCCCGGCCGGGGTGGATTTTGTGACGGTGCCGCCGGGGACGGGGCTGGCCGACGTGGAACGGTTCCTGCGCGAGCGAGGCGTGATCTTCTACACGAACGCGGCGGCCGGAGCGGAAGAGATAGACCGGTACATGAGGAGTTTGGCCTAACATGCTCAAACCCAGGAAGACGCTGGCCTTTTTCTTAGCCCTTTTTGTAGGGTTAGAACCGGTCTATCCCGCCTATGCTTTGCGGAACGAGCAGGTGCAGCAGAACAAGGCCGGCGCCGAGGAGCTGGGGGACCGGTTGAAGAAGAACGTCCGTTTGAACGTGGAACGGCTTGAGGACCGGACGGTGCCTTCGGTGGTAGGCGGGTCGGCTGTTGTTCAGAAGCCGGATCTACTCGATGTTCCGGCCCAGGAGGCGCCCTCGCCGGTCGCTCTAGATGTCGTCCGGGCCGATACAAACCAAACAATTCTCTTGGCCGATCTTCCCCAGGCGGGACAGAATTTCCTTAAGCTCGCGCATCCCGTTACGGATTGGCGGGTAGGGGACCGGCTGAAGTTCGTTGGGGCGTCGGATGGGGCGGACCAGCAGTTGAAGATCCGTTCAATTTCAAGAGATGGTTTGACGATCACCCTCGAACAGCCTCTCAAGTCCACGCCTAATCCTAGTCCGGGCGCCGCGCTCTCGGTGAGGAACCTTTCTTCCCAGGATAGGGTGTTGGCGGCCGGTTTCGGCTTTTCCGGGAAGGTCTCGGCGGCTACCCCTCTTGCGAATGATTCCGTTTCGAAAACAGCGTCCACGCTGCCGCTTCCGGTTGTCGCCCAGGCCTCTCAGGATTCCTCTCCGAAAGGACCTGTATTGTCTGGGACCACCGGTGCCCGGGAGGACGAAGCCTCTACGAGGGAAGAGCATCAGCCCAACCTACCCGATGATACGCAGCTTCTAGACTTGGTTTTGCAGATTCCTTCTTTGGCCCGGACGGAATCCGACGGGTTGGTGGTGGCGGCAGACAACACCCCTATTCCGACTCATGGGGTCTCCTCCCAACCCTTGCCGGTCCCATCGGAGGAAGGTACCCCCCCCATGCCGGTGGTCGAAGGTAAAAGATCCACAGACCTGTCCGCCGCCGCGGTGGTCACCGGGGTCGTCGCTCTTTCCGTAGCGGCAGGGGTGGTGGCGAAGTCGGCCGATCCCGAAAAGACTCCTGACGCGAAGGGGACGCCTTCCAGCAAGGGAGGACAACAGGACGGGAAAGTCCCGGCCCGGCGTTTGGGCAGGGGCTGGCTGCCTTCGCCTTGGGTCGGTTTGGCTGCGACGATACTGCTGGGAGTTTCTTCCGCTCTGCTCATGTTCTCTGATTCCGACAAATCCAGTCTCGTGCAGTCGAACCCGGTTGTAGTTCCCGAAGCGCCGAAACTTTCCGAGAAGGTTGTTGAGGTAAAACCGGTTGAAGAGGTAAAACCGGCTAAGGCGATTTCTTCCGAGAAGCCGGTGCCTCCGCTGGTGGTTTCGGAAGCAAAACCGACGGGAGAAGACCCCCACGCCCTCGCCGCCTACGCCAAGCCCATCCAGCTTCCTGCACTGCCACTGCCGGGGGAGGCGCGGCTCGCGCCCGGCTCCGCGGTGTTTCCGGGGAATGCCAAGGAGGGTGCCGCCGCATCGGGCGCCGCCGCGAAACCGGCGCAACGTTCGATCACTCCGGCGGGAGAAGCCAAGCTATTTCCGCTTCTCGGCCGGGCGGATCAATATGAAGGCAAAGGCGGCAGGATTTATCAGCCCAACACCGACAGCGCCAATCAGCGGCTGGAGCTTCTTACTCAGAAAGGTTTGCTTCCGCGGGGAGCCTACACGCCTCGCATCGAGACGGCGGAACAGGGAACGGACTACGCTTGGGCCGGGTACTTCCTTAACTTTAATACGCCGAGCGCCCAATCCTCCCTGGTCATCGTCGCGAGCGGGGAAACCGTGATTCGCGTTGAGGAAAACAAGTGGCTGTCCATCCCGGCATTACGGCGGGTGATGATTCATTGGGACCAAGCCACCGGGCGGGTGAGCATCCCGGATGGTCCCGGCGTTCTCCTGGATCACCTGCCGGCCGCGCCGGCGCAGGGCCCCGCAGCCGTCGTCAAGGGGGTCGCAGACTCGAATTTGGCCGGTTCCGCGACAGTGCTCACCTCAGAACGGCCGGTGGAGCTTGCCGCGGTGAAACAAGCCGGCGGCTTGACCCTCGGCGAGGTTAGGGGAGGTCCCGGGCCGGTCGTCGGCGTGCCGCCGCCCCCTCCTCTCCAGGTGCAGAGTGCGCCTGTGGTTTCCAACATCGCGCAAACCCGGAAGGCGCAGGCCGACCAGTTCGGAGCGGTGGCTCGGCGGGTTGCCCCTCAGGTTGACGTGATAGAGAATCACGCAAAGATCCAGTCTCAGCTGTGGTGGCAGAAAGCGACCAGCTGGGTTGAATACCGGGATGCGCTGCAGACGCTGCAGAAGCTGCCGATCTTGAGAGTGGAGGGGAAAATCCTGGAGCTTTACCGGCAGGCATGGGAGACAACCGACCCGGCGGAGGTGGACCGGCTGGCGAAAGAGATCCGCAAAGCCGTGGACGCGCACTTCCATGCTCAGGAAAACGAAGCCGCCGGACTGCTTAGAGTACGGGAAAACGACACGAAGATTGCAAACCGGATCTATGCTTCTTTCCCCGCTCCAACCTATTTCAATGATCTGACCAGAGCCCAAATCAGCGAGCAGATGACCCGGATTCATCTGGAGCGCATTCAGACCTTGCGGTCCATGCTCCCCGATCTTTACCTGCTTGGCTCTTCGTTGCCGCTGCCCGATGGTTTGACGGGGGGCGACAGTCTTCTGCAGATCCTCCGCTCGATCCCGACGCCCCAACCCAAGGGAGAGGATGCTTTCCCCGCGCCGAAAGAGGCCCGGGCGGCTTTCGGTCGGGTGGTGCGGAAGATGGCGGCCATCCTGGGCCATCGGGCGGATCTGCTGGAGCAGGAAAACAGACTGCTCTCCCTGAATCGCGGGATTGTCGCGGCTCTGCAAAGGGAGGGTGCCGTCGGCCGGTCGGAGGGCAAACCGGCGCTGAGATTGCCGGGAAAGCGATTCGAAGTTCTGAAGGCGGAGATCGCCCGGGTCAACGCGCAAAGGGCGGTGTTGTTGACGCTGGATCCCGATTATGCTCTCCTGCAGGCAGCGCTGTCCACTTTCGATCCCTACCAGTTCTCCGCTTTGCCAGTGGCTAAGATTGCCGAGAGAGCCATGCAGGCGGCCAATGAAAAGCATCGAAACGCCGTTCTTGCCCTGCAGGCCGCTCAAAAGGATGAGCTGGACAGCAACGCCCAAATTCTTAACAACATCCCGTCGTCGGCGATTTCGCCGCAAGAGAGATACCGGGCGAGCATAAAAGCAATGGCGGAAGGCAGTGAGCTTAAGTTGAGACAGGCCGATCGGGACCAGCAGGATCACATCCGGGCGCTGGGTCTTCCGCCTTCATTGGTGGGTTCTCCCTCCGCGACGGATATTGAGAGGGTTTTAAGAATCATCTCTCCCGGTGGAGAGTTCACGACCCCTACCGCGTCATCCTCCGGCTACCAAGGAGAATTCTCAGGAGGCGACGATTCTTCCGGCGGAACGGCGATGAGAGGCGCCGGTCCCGGTGTTACGGTGTTGCCGAATGGTCGGGGTAAGGGAGGTGTCATTGAAAGCGGGCTAAAGTCGGGAACGGCTATTCCGTTTTTCCAGCTTTCTCCCGAGCAGAGGAACCCCTCCTTCGCAGCCGATTCCCGGTCGGTCCTTTCGTTGTTGGCGCGGGGTCTGCCGGAACCTCTTTCCAACAAAGAAGCCAAGCTTCACGCGGCGGCCATCAAGGAAAGCCAAAAAGATCAGATAAAAAATCGGATCGCCAAGTTGGGAGCCAGAATCGGCGTTTTGGAGGATACGTACGAGCGGGCCAAAGCGGCTGATGGGGATACACCCGGGAGCGCCACGGCCTGGGGCAACCCCGAGGATTTCCTGGCGGGGATCCCGTCCCTCGTCCTGAGCTTAGGGCCGACCGGGATCTGTGGAGGGTTGAGCTGAAGATTCTGAACAAGGGAGATCCGCTCCTTCAAATCGAGAGCAACAATGCCATCCAGAAATTTTGGAACGCGCGCCTCAACAGCGTCGTCCACCACAGGGATTTCCTCATTCGCTACATCGGAGACGCAAGGGGGAGGGGGTTCGAGTCTGATGAGGAGCTGAATAAGTACCGGAACGACGTGAAGAAGCTTCGCGCGGAGGGGATTCGTGTTCAGGCAAAGATTGCGGAGAACAACCGGCGGCTTGCCCGAGGGGATCCGGAAAACGGGGTGATACCCGTGCTGCCGCTGCCCGACTCGCCGGCGTCGGCCGGCTTGCCGGACGCCCGAGCTCTCCTGCGGGCGGTGGAGCAGGGAGGGTTGCCCAAAGCCCAGGTGGCGCCGGTGCGCACCAAGGAGGGGTACTCCTCCGCGTTTGTTCGGGAAGGGGTTGCCGTTCTGCCCCCTCCCACCTGGGTTGTACAGGACAAAGCCAATGAAAACCGCTTTTGGGAGAGCACGGGAGTGCAATTCGGAAAGATCCCGTCGGGTTGGCCCAATGCCGGGCGGTATACGGTGTTGCCCCGGCTTGGGCTGATCGACGTGGACGCGGGCCACTCCATTGAGGGGCTCTTGCCTCAGGATGACGGCAGTCTCACCCAGGTGCTGGCCGAATTCTCAGGTCCGGTCCGGGACCGTTTCCTGGAGGGTGGGTTGTACTGGGTGTCCGGCGCTCCGAACAAGGACAGCATCAGCCCATGGGCGGTGGAGATTGTCTCTTTGGCGCGGATGGACGCGAGCGGAGAGCCGGTGGAGCCGGATTTGACGCGGTTCGCGGTCATTTACCCGATCTACCGGATGGCGCTGGTGGGCCACCGATACGAGCGGCGCATGGTCGGGGCCCGGGTGGAGTTCGCGCAGCGGTCCCGCGTGGATGAGATCCTGGCCGATCGTAGAGACAAACGGGTTTCGCCCCTGGCATTTGACGGGAAAGACAACCAGGGCCGGGGTTACTTGGACTCCGCGAATCTCTTTTACTTCCAGAAGGGCAGCAAATCCACCGGGCCGCTTCCTTTCTGGGCCACGGTGAGGGGCCGCGCCTTTGCTCAGTTCGAGCTTAAAGAGGGGAACGAGAAACAGCCGGTGATTGTGGACTACATTCAGAAGTCCATCCGGCCGCTGCAGGGGGGAGCGCCTGCCGGGAAGAAGCTCGGCGACGCGCGGAGGGGGCCGGTCCTGCACGATTTCTCGGGGACGTGGGGTGCGAACGGGGAGGCGATGCCGCTGACGGCCTCGGCGCGGAAAGAGTGGGACCGGTGGGACGAGATGCTCGCGCGGAAAGAACTGGATGGGGTTGTGGTGTTGAGCTCGGCCCCGGCGGAAACAGAGTTGGGCGGAGCGCACGCGTTTGTGGAGCGCTCTCTGCTGGAGGGGATGGACCTGGGGAACTTTGTCCGGTCGGCGGCGGCGGCCGGGGTGGCTCAAGAGAACCTGCATATCGTGGAGAGCTACGACTGGAGCGGGACGCGGGTGTTGGGAGAGGTGGAGGATCTTTTAAGCAGAGGGGAACAGGTCGTGATGGTGGTGGGCCCGGATTACCGTGAACCGGTGCGGGCGCGGTTCTTCGCTGCCGGCGCGGAGGAGGGGTTGCCCCGCCCGAGCGTGGCGGTGCTGGAGACCGGTGTATTGAACCCCGCCCAACTGTTGATCATTCTGAAGGGGGCATTCTTGAAGCAGAGCATGCACGAGTTCTTCCCCGTGGCTGCAGGGGCGGAGGAGGACCGGAGCTCTCAGGCGCTGGTCTATCGGAGGGCTGCTTAACATGGTCAAAATGGCGCGGAATCTGCTGGCCTTTTTCTTAGCTCTTTCGCTGGCGCTGGTTCCCTGCGCGCCGGCCCACGCGCTGCGCCCGGAGCGGGCCGGCGCCGAGCAGATCGCAGCCGAGCTCCAGCGTGCCGGGGCGGAGGCGGATCCGGCTCCTATCTCTGCTTGGGACGCGATGCCGGAATCGGCGATCATTCCGCTCAAGAATGAGAAGGTCAAACCTGCGGTCGAGCAATATCTCCACAATGTGGATTTGGCAAACAAGATAGCGGCGCAACTGGAAACCCTGGTGGATCAGGGCGTGTTTAAAAAACGGGAAGATATTGAGGCCTTTGTAAAGCGGTCCATTCTCATGGCCGACCAGAGCGACCCTGACAAGAATCGCTTAGGAGAAGCGGTAGTTTATTTTGAAGCTCTTCAGGTCGTTTCTCCTGCCGTTTTAAAGGACACGCGGAGCCGGGCGCGGGAGATTTACCAGTTCATCTATCTGCTTTCGCCGGGGGCCCCTCTGTACATCGAAAAGCCGGTTTCTCCGGCCCAACTGGACGCGGCTCCTGAGGCAGAGGCCGATGTGGGCATGAGGTGGGCCGACCGCTTTGAAAAAGCCGCTCAGTTTTACACGGGGATGAGGACCCGGAAGTGGATTGTCAAGAGCTTGAAGGAGGGCAGGGATTGGGATCCGCTGAAGGATCTGGGGAACGGGGTTTCCATCTTCGATTCCTTCTTCCGGCCGCCGCAGGCCGCTGTTTCGGCTGCCGCGCCTGTTCCGGCAGCGCGGGAAATGCCCGCTGTTGCCCCGGCCCGCCGTTCGTGGGTTTACAAGGGGGCGGCGGCGTTGGCCGCCACGGTGCTGATCGGAGCCACGACCGCTTTCTTCCTGATGGGAGGGCGCGGTCCGGCGGGGCCGGAAACGCTGCTGCCTCTGCCGCCGCAGCCGCAACAGCAGCAGGTTGTTCAATTGAACCCGCAAGCGCCGGAGAAGCCGGCGCCGGCCCCGAAGATCGAGGTCGCGCGGCCGGCCCCCGCGCCCAAGGCGCAGGGACCGCAGGCGGCGGCCAAACCGGTTTCCGGGCAGGCCGTTTGGGATGGGGTGGCTTCCAAACCGGGGGAGGTGGCGCAGCAGCCCGCTCCGACGGTTGAGGCCAAACCCGGAGCAACGAACGGCGCCGGCCCCTCCGCGCGGGCCAAGCCGGGCGTCCGGGCCCCGGTTGCGGCTCCGATAACACTGCCCGCTGTTCCGGAGGGTTATGACCGCAGCCCGGCGGATGTTTTGAACAAGCACTTCACTGGGGAAATCGCGCGCAACCATCTGCCTCGTGGGGCAAGCGCGCCGATCCTGCGCGCGAGCGGCCCGGTGGATTGGAAAGGGGAATCCAACGGCGACCCGGTCTCCTCGGCCAGCATGGTGCTGGTTCCCCGCGGAGCCGGCATGCTCCTAAAACTGGGTGAAGAAACCTACTGGGTCCAGAAAGACAGCGAGGTTCGGGTGAATTGGAGCGCGGGAGGGGGAGGGACCGTCACGGAGGGGTCCGGTGTCCAGCTTCTCGAAGGCAGGGTCCAGGGCCCGCGCGGGCTGGAACAGTATCTGCAGGATGTCTCGCTGCCCCAGCGATCCATCCCCGGCATGGCGCGGTTCGGCGGGATCGCCCGGAATATCGCCGTGACGGAGGTGGGAAGAACCGAAAACAAGGGAAGAGCAGATACCGTGAGGATGCGGATCGTTCCTTTGGACGGCACGCTGGAGATGCAGTCGCAGGAACAGAAACTGACTATGCAGGCAGGGCATGCCTTCGAGGTGGTCATCAATCCGGGCGGCCAGCAACTTGGGTTTAATATCCCCGATGGGCAGGATTGGGATTCCGTCGAGCAGGTGACCGGTTCGGACAAAGGATTCGGCTTCGGCCCGGTCCCGCCGGCGCAGGCCCTTGGCGTCGGCGGTGCCCCCCCGCCTCCACCTGTGGTGATTGCCGGCCAGGCCAAGCCGGGGGACCCGAGGCAAGGCGAAGTGAAGGCAGGGGGAGGAGTGGTTTCCCCGGCGGCCAGGGGAGTTCCCGATCTTACCCCCAGCCGGACGCCTGTTCAGCCCCTTACCGTTTCGCAGGGGGAACGCCTCTTTGAAAATCTTCAGGATTTCAACGACTACATCCGGGCAAACAAGGACGGTCTTCCGGCCACCGCCCACTTGCCGACCTTCTTCGGGAACAGCCGGATCAAGGTGGTGGTGGCCCCCCTGGCCCCCGGCGTCATCCGAAGCGGCCCCGGCTACATTGTCGTGGCCACGGAACGGGATGTGCTGTTTGAGATGGGAGGGAAGTTCTACGCGGTCCGGGGCGGCACCCAGTTCACCCTCTACTGGGACAACGATGTCTACCGCCGCGGAGCCGTCCTCCGGCCGGCCGCTCCCGGGCAACCGAACCTGGTGGACGGCAACGAGGCCCCCTCCTCCGAGATCCGGCATCTCTGGAACAACTTTCGAGACGAGTGGGAGCTGGAACAGTATTTACAGCGGCTTCTCGGCCGCTCCGAGCAGTTCAGCGGGATTGATTTAAGAGGCAAGGGCCTGTTCGCGGCCGGCGGGTTGGATCGAGGCAAGGAAGGGATTTTTGTTCAGATAGCGTCCGATAGCCCGGCTGTTTTGACGTCGGGCGGCCGGCAAAGAACCCTGGAGGCGGGGCGAGTCTACACGGTGATCCTCAATTCGGACGGAGTCCAGGGAAGATTTGAAATCCCGGAGAATCAACCGTGGGGCTTCGTTCAGCCGGTGGCCGGCAACTTCAAACTGGGCACCGTCGGGGCTCTGGATGCGGGTGTGGCGCGCGGCATCGCGCCGGCCGGCGGCAAGGGAGTCGGGGGAGCCCCGCCGCCCCCTCCGGATGGTTGGCTTAAAGGAACGATGGATCTCTTGAAGAACGGAAAGTTCTCCATGGACCAGGCCCTGGAGTTGGCCGCCCAGTCGTCCGAGGCGCCGCCATGGTTGCGGTGGAATCGCCCGTTCGCTCCGATAGCGGAAGAGGGGGTGTGGGAAGCCATCCAGCGATTCGAACCCGGCACGTTGCCGGCGGCTCGAGAGGCCCTGCGCCGGGTCAATCGGGAGATCTTGAAGCTGCAGCAGGAGATGGAGGCCTCGGGACCGAATCCCTATCGGCAGACGAACCTGAACGACCTGCGGGGGTACGCCCGCTCCCTGAACTGGTATATCAACGGGATGGAAGCACTTGTCCGGGCGGAAGGGGTCTGGCCGACGTATCTCCTTCCCACTCGGGATGGGGATATAGAAATCATCCAGGAGACCCGAAGGGACTTCGACCGGGTCCTCCGGCTCGGGATGGAAGTGGATAGAATCAATCAGCGGCTGCGGGGTCTCGGCGACTCGCATCCGGACCGGCCGAGATGGATTGAGGAGCGGACTCAGTTGATGGATCACTACAACAGTCTCTACGACGATATCGCCCGCCGGCTGAACAGCGTGTTGGATCGCCGCTACCCGGGCCAGCCGGAGTTCACCCAAGAACAGCTGGAAGCGATCCAGATGTTCCTGGCCGCCCGCTTATTCAGAGCCCAGGTGGTCCCGCTCTGGCATGTTTTTGATGAGGTCGAGAGGCGGCGGAAGGCGGCATCCTCCCCCGCTCAGAAATCCTCCGCTCTTTTGCTTGAAGGGGTATTGCCGGCGATTATTTTGGAAAAGGCAGGCCTGGGAGATCGGCTCTTCCCGTACGATTTCTCCACCTCGGTTCTGTGGGAGATGACTCTGGAGCAGCGGCAGGTTTCCGGCATCGAACGGTTGGATGGGGAAATGGCGCGAAACGGTTACAGCCGCCTCCTGCTCGCGAGAAAAGACAGGAACAGCCTGGACGCTTTTCAGCAGGCGATCCTCCTGCAGCCGGGCAACGAAACCTTCTTCGTTCAGGACTCCTTGATCGGATCGAAGGAAGCCCAGCGCTTGTTCCTCACGGAGTTCCAGCAAGCGGTGGAAGCGGCGGGACTGGAGGGAAGAGTCCAATTGCGGGTGATCGGCGACATCCCGCAAGAGGTGGAGAACGCTTTCCAAGAGGCGGAGCGGATCGTCGCGTCGGGCCGGCTGGCTTCCTTGGTGGTCGCTTCCAGCTACGAGGAATGGATGAGAGCCAACATGCTCCGGATTGAGGAAGAAGCGCGCCGTCCTCGAGTGGCGGTGGTGGATGCCTCCGGGATCAGGATATGGGATGTCTTGGAAGCCCTGATGAGCGGCCTGCGTGGCCCCCTGGTGACGTTCGAAAGCGTGAGCGCCGGCCTGGAGCAAGGTGTGACCGTAATGGCGGTCGGGGAATCGGCGTAAACGTAGGGCTAGAATGATATCTTTCCTCGTTGATTTTGATATCGTTTGGTGATATCTTTTCTTCAGGAGGATCTTCGATGAGCCGAACGGTAATTGACGTGGATGACCGGTTGTTAAAACGGGTGCAGTCGCTGACCGGCCTCAAGCGAAAGGCGGACGTGGTGAACTACGCCGTGGAGCGACTCGTCCATACCAGGGAAATCCGGAAGCTCCTGGAGTTGCGGGGAAAGATTCAGCGGAGAGCGAAAAGATGAGCAGGAGGATGATGAATCTCCGGGACGATCTGATGCGAGAAGCGCGGCGAATCACGGGGGTCAAGAAAAAGGTTCGGATCGTCAACCTGGCCCTTGAGGAGGTTGTCCGGCAGAGCGAGGCCAGGAAGATTCTGGATTTGGCCGGGAAGGTGAAGTGGGAAGGGGATTTGAAAGAGATGCGGAAGGACCGGAAGATTGATTTTAGTCGATAGCTCCGTCTGGATACAGCTTTTCCAATCCCCTGCGTTAAGCCAAACGGCCGCCGTGGGTGATAGAGTGGGAGAGGAAGCCGCGACATGCGGCATTATCCTCCAGGAGATTCTCCAGGGTCTGCAGCCGGCCCGTTATCTTGATCGGGCGCGAAGGAGCCTGATGAGGCACTATTATCTCGACGCTCCTCAGTCTGTTTATTTCAAGGCGGCGGAATATGTCCGCCGCTGCCGCGCCGGTGGACTCCAGTTGACCACTGTTGACGCGCTGATTGCCGCGATTGCCGCTTCTCACGGGGCATCCCTATGGACGCTGGACGAAGGCCTTCTCCGGGCGGCTCGATTTCTTTCGATCCGTTTGCATTCGTGAAAACCGAAACCTCCTTCACCCGGCCCGCCCTTCTGGCGGGCCTGGTTCTTCTATCATTGGCCGCCGTCTGGTGGGCCTTCCGGCCCGCTGGAAGAACATCGGTACCAGGTACCGATCTCGCCTTCAAAGGGGGAGAGGGAAAGGGTGAGGGGGTAACGGCCTCCGCTTCCGGCCGGCCTGAGCCGGTGCTGGTGGATGATTTTGAGACCGGGCAGACGCAGGGGATCTTCGGCGAGCGGAAGAACCGGCTGGACGCCTTCCAGGGGACCTGGGCTCGCCGTCCTTCCTATACGGTGATGACCAAGGTTCTGGACACCCGGCCCGGGTCGGTCGGCTACGCTCTGCGGATGGAGTACAACAAGGAGGGCGGCTGGTGCGGCTGGTACACGCTGTTGAACGGCATTGATGTCTCCCGGCACAACGCGCTGACCTTCTGGGTGAAGGGGGAGCACGGCGGTGAGCGCTTCGACATCGGGCTGGCCGACCATGAGATGCAGGACCTGGAGATTGACGCCGTCTACGCCGGCTCCATCCTGGCCTTCCTGCCGCAGGGGATCACCACGCAGTGGCAGCAGGTGAAGATCCCGCTGCAGGGGCTGCGCTCCGACCTGGACCTCACCCGGCTGGGCTCCCTGGTGCTCTGGTTCCGCTACGAGGGGAAGGGTTCCATCCAGATCGACGACGTGGCCTTCGCTTACGATGAAGAGGTGGAGAAGATCCAGAAGGAGAACACGCCGCGGGCCGCGGCGGACCCGAAGTCCCCCCGCTCCATGTGGATCTGGAAATCGGACCCCATCAACAAGCCGGACGTCCGCAAGGAGATCTTCAGCTTCTCCGAGAAGACCGCCATGAAGAAATTCTACATCTACCTCGGCGAGGACCCGATCCCGCAGACGCCGGCGGGCTACCAGAACGGGCTGGCCCAGTTCCTGAAGGAATGCCATGAGAAGGGGATCGAGGTCCACGCGCTGCAGGGCAACCCCCTCTGGGCGCTGAAGCCCTACCATTCGAGGGTCTTCAGCTGGATCGGCGGTTTCCTGGAGTTCAACCGGAGCAGGCCGCCCGAGGAGCGGATGGACGGCGTGCACATGGACATCGAGCCGTACCTGACGCAGGAGTGGGAGACCGGCGACCGGGAAAAACTGAAGGGGGAATTCCTTGAGCTGATGGCCGAATGCCGGCAGCTGATTGATAAAGAGACTTCTCGCTCCGCTCGAAGTGACGATTCCAAAATGTCATCTCGAGGCGAAGCCGAGAGATCTCGTCCTTGGGCGACGGGCATCACGGCGGCCAAGCCGTTCGTGATGGGGCTGGCGATCCCCCTCTTTTACACGCGCGAGCCGGAGATGGAGGAGAAGCTGCTGAAGTTTCTCGATTACGCGGCTCTCATGGACTACTACGACGCGGCCGTGGATATCATCGAGCAGGGCCGTCCCCACGTTGAGTTGGCCGACAAGCTGGGGGTCGAGATGGTCATCGGTGTGGAGACCCAGGACCTGGTCCAGATGAACCAGGGCAAGCGGCGCAACACCTTCATCGAGGAGGGCTGGGAGGAGATGGAGCGGGAGCTGTCCAAGGTGGCGGAGGCGTTCAAGGGCTCCCCCAGCTTCGGCGGCATCGCCATCCATTACTACGACAGCTACCGGCTCATGCAGCGGGGCCGCAATGTCCCAACGCGGGAGCGGACCGGGAAGGCCCCTCCGATCCAGGCCACGCAGCGGACCGGAGCCGTCACCGTGGACGGGGACCTGTCGGACTGGGTGGGCGTCGCCTGGAACACCGTGGACCAGAAAAACCAGGTGGTGTACGGGGTGGGGGCCTGGGGCTGGGACAAGGACATGTCGTTCAAGTACGCGGTCCGCTGGGAGCCGAAGGGGCTGCTGCTGGCGAT
>JGI1357J11328_10001001_pt1 | contig 22390 bp, 23 predicted proteins | sample Subgrocontami54m_FD_11328 | JGI IMG/M metagenome (IMG submission 11328)
GCAGAGGCGGGGCGGCATCGGTTCAAGGGTGTGGTCAAGGCCGCCACCTATCACCTCCTCGAATGTCAAAAGGACGGCGATCGCTGGCGAGCCCGGGTGGTCTTTGATGTGTAGCCTTAGCGATGCACCGCCACGCCGACTTTGGCGCACCAGCGCTCGACGGGGCAGCGGCTGCAAAAGGGAGAAATCGGTCGGCAGAGGTTCTGACCGAACGGGACCAGCAGGTCGTTGTAAGAGATCCAGTGCCGCTTCGGCAGTTTCAGCCGAAGAGCCATCTCGGTGTGATCTGGAGTGTTGGTACCGACGTAACCCCAGCGATTTGAGATCCGATGGACATGCGTATCGACGCAGATCCCCGACTTTCTGTAGCCGACCGTCACGACAAGGTTGGCGGTCTTCCGGCCAACGCCGGTGAGACTGAGGAGGGCCTCGATAGTATCGGGGACGCGTCCGGCAAATTGGGTGAGGAGAGCCTGGCAGACCTTGCGGATGGTTCGAGCCTTCGTCTTATAGAAACTGACCGGGTAGATGGCTTGGGCGATGTGCAGCTCACTGAGTGCGAGCATCGTGTCAGGCTGATCGGCAAGCCGATACAGTCGCTCCGAGGCTTCACCCGTGACGGGATCCTTGGTCTGCTGGCTCAGGATGCAAGAGATCAAGACCCGAAACGGATCGCGGGAGTCCTCGGCGATCTTACCTACGACGGCGGGCTCCCAGACGGAGATTGCTCGGCGAACAGACTGTAACACCTTATCAATCTGCCTGTTGGTGATCATACTCCTATCCTGGAGGATGCCGACCTGGACGCTGATGAAAAGGGCCGGCTATGGGGCTTAGAGTCCGGAGGTCGAAGAGTCTTTGATGAGCTGGATGACCTCTTCAGGACTATGGGCAATCTTGAGCGTTGCGAGGTCGTTCGGCGTGATCTTCCCTTCGTTCATGACGGGATCGCGGAGCCACTCGTGTAAGCCGTGCCAGTAGTCATTGCCTACCAGAATGACTGGGAACGGTTTGATCTTCCTAGTCTGGATCAGCGTGATCGACTCGAACATCTCGTCCAGCGTGCCATAGCCACCCGGTAGGATGACGAAAGCGATGGAGTGTTTCACGAACATGACCTTCCGGACGAAGAAGTGCTGGAAATTCACAAGGCTGGTCAGGTATCGGTTGGGTTCCTGCTGTTGAGGGAGCTCGATGTTGAGGCCGATCGAAACGCCGCCCGCCTCGTAAGCGCCTTTGTTCGCCGCCTCCATGGCTCCAGGACCCCCACCGGTGAGAACGGCATACCCATGTTGAGCCAATAAGCGGCCGATTTCCTCGGCCATGGTGTAGGCGGGATCGTCGGGTCCGATATGGGTCGATCCGAAGACAGAGACGGCCGGCGGAATCGCGGCGAGCGCCTCCAGCCCGTCGACGAACTCTGCCACGACGCGGAAGATCATTCGGATGTCTTGCGCGGCCAGGCGATCAAGGGTAAATGGGAATTTCATGCTGGGTCCGTTTCCTCCTCTACCATGCCTTCATAAATTGTAACACATCAAATCATGGCCAGATAGTGGCCCCTGCGTTCAAGTTTTGGCACCGAGGCGCAAGGTGTGGTATGATTAAAATCGATAGATCATCAGAGTGCGAGCCTAAGGAGAGACGATGCTCGATATCCGCTATCGAATCGACCGGATGAAGGTGCTGCAGGCCCTGAGGGAAAGCGGTCTCACCGAGACCCAGGCGCAGCGGTTGGACGAGCTATGCCAGGCACGAGATGAGGACGGGATGCTTGCCCTCCTGGAGGGGGCGACGTTGACCCCGCTAGCCAGAAAGACGTTCGAGATCCTCAGACAGGCTCGGCTGGTTGGGGAGCGGCTGACTGAGCTGAGCCGGACCATCCCGCTCCCCCACGAGAAGATTCAGGAGCTATACCCGCAGATGCGCAATATCAAGCTTGAATATGAGCGGTTAACCACAGAAGCTGACAGGGCCATGACACGGGTCTAACGCGCAGAAATCAGACGGAATGTAGAGAGTGGAGGAGGCAGATGGAGACATTAATCGTCATTTACGGGAAGGATACCTGACCCTACACCTCGGCGGCCCGTGAGGACTACGCCAAGCGGAACGTCCCGTTCACCTACCTCAATGTCAAGAACGACCCGAAGGCGCTGGCGCAGATGTTGGAGGTTTCGAAGGGTTCGCGCGAGGTTCCCGTCATTATCGAGAAGGGCAAAGTAACCATCGGATTTGGCGGGACCTGAGCAGTCTAGAGGCGCCAACGGTCGTTGGCTTAGGTGAGGAAGAGAGATGAAATTTGAAACGCGGCGCAGCGTCAGTATAATTTCAGGATTAGTCCTGCTTGCAACCTCCATGTTCATGATGAAGTACCTTGTAAAGCTGTTAATCTGGTTGGGATAAACTCTAACTCCGGGTTCCGACACCTCCCGCAGTAGACTGATACCCGCAGGACTCATCCATCCGTTTTTCCCGAACCTCCCCCATTCCGACGAGGCGCTCGTAAAAACCAAGGCGAACCCAGCTTACGCACGAATACCCACAGGCCGCGTGGGGGGCAAGACTCCCCTGGTCCTGGCAGGCGAAGATGGTGGCCGGCAGGATGGCGGCGCGCGCAGCACCGGCTGACCGCTGAAATCCTAGTGCCGAAGCGCCGCGGGCTGGAGAAGATTGAGGCCGGCATCCTGGACCCCTGGTCTCATCCTTCCGTCGCGGACCACTTACAGCGTTAGGAGTTCGCCCTGGCCAGCCTGCCGGTCACTACTCAGGTGTTTAGGCTGTAGGCTGAAGGCTGTTAGTCGTTGCGCACGGACCGAATCAAGGCGCACTTCGTCGGCCAGTTCAAACGCCCTGAGCTTGGTTTGGTCTCGCATGGCGCGTTCCTACAGTCTAAAAGCCTACAGTCTATCTACCTGAGTAGTTACGCCTGCCGGGTTATCAGACGTTTCTGCCTGGAGATTTTACTCTTTTGATGGTGTCGCAGAGGTGGTACACTAATTCGGATGAGTGCTACTCTCTACTGGAGGTGAACAAACATGCCAACTACATTGCCGCGGATCTCTACGGTTGTGGAACGACCGATTTATGAGGCGGTCGCAATGCTGGCTAAGAAGGACGGGGTGTCGTTATCGCAGAAGGCGAGGGATCTTCTTCTTGAGGCCCTGGAACTTATCGAAGATGTGGGCCTTGAGGCGATTGTCGAACGGCGCCGGAAGAACCGAGGGGAATCCGTTCCTCTGGCTGAGGTCAAGCGGCGATTCAGAATCAAGTAGGGCAACTTGGGATACGAAGTCGGACTGCGCCCAGATGTAGTGGCAGAGGACCTGACGGAGCTTCCAGCGAACATTCGCGCCCGGATCATTCGGGCCATTGACAGTAGGCTTACGACAGAGCCGACACGATATGGGGTCAGGTTGAGTCAATCGCTCGGAGGACTTTGGAAGATTCGGGTTGGTGATTATCGAATCGTCTACGAAATCGAAGAGAAGAAAGTCACCGTCTGGGCAATCCGACACCGAAAGGACGTGTACGCTGAAGCAGGACGACGGTGGCTGTCTGTATGATTCCAGTACAGGAATGTAGTCTTGACGCCTTTCTGTTCCATCCGCTTGCCGCAGTCGTGGCATTCACCTCATAACTGGCTACAGAGTCCATCCTTGGCGCGATCCCCTTCACGGCGAACTACAATGAGGCGGCCCCTTGGTGCGGCCTGACGCTGTGGCTCACTTGCGGGACGCGAAGCGGGCTGCCAAGTAAGCCGCTTGTTCGGCGCTGCTCAACCTAAGGACAGAAAAGCCGCTTCGGAGTCGTCGAGAAAAGCAGTGATCTCGTGTTCAAACGTGCGTAGGAGCGTTTCGATGGTCCGGGTCGAACAATTGCCACGGCGAATCCAGATCACCTTTGGGGGATGGCCAAGCAGGAAACTCATCTGATGGAAGTCGGGATCCTTGGACACTATAGCAAGTCTATGCTGAGCTGCGTAAGTCCAGACCTCTGTGTCAACTCCGCGCTGCAGACCGGCATCACGAACGTGGCCCGACTCAGGGAAAAGGTCGGCGACGGCACTGACGAGGCGTGGCGATAGGTTCTGGTCGAACAGCAGCCTCATGCTGCCGGCGGGACCGACACCATTCTACGCTCACGATCAGCCGCGAAGGCGAGGCAAGCGAGCGAAGCGAGACTGGCGAGGGTCGGTACGGATGCGGTGGTTAGGTCGCATTAATTGTTCTTTAACGCCGTTCCCAACGCAGAAATTCCTTTCGTTGCGTCGGCAATCTTCTTGTCGCGGGCTTGCCGTTCCAAGTGTTCATCAAGTATGAGCTCGATACCGACACGAACAGCCGGAAAAGCCTCGAGACACTTTGCTTCAGAAAGCGTATGCACTCCCACGCTCATGATGCCGTAGAGAGTTCGGTTCTCAACAAGAAATCTTGGCAAGTGGTGCTTCAGTATTGTTATCTTTTCTTCCATTCGAGCACTTTCGAAGGCCCGATCATCCCATCCTTGCTCTGTAGCTGCTGTTTGCCTCGCCTTTTCTATTAGAGCTTCGAAGATGCGACGCAAGTAAACGAACGCGCCAACTCCGACGCCGTGAGAAGCAAGGCCTACCGCCCGCGTTAATTCTCGAAAGCCCTCATCTCCGAGCACGGGGCGGTACTTCTGAAGGTCAGGAATAACGAGATCCGCTAGCGAGGGGCACTGCCCGATCTTTTGAAGGACGCCCTGATGCGAGTGAAAAATGAAACAAGTCTCGTGGTTTTTGTGCCTCGAACACGCGAACCAGAGCACAAAGATATAGTTACTACTGTGGTGGTGCTCCAGATCTTGCGATTCCCTTATTCGGTTGAAAACGGTGGGACGTCCACAGCCATGGCAATAGCAGTCCAAAGAACCCTTGAAGTGCTCCAATTCGAAGAATGGATTGAGTTCATCTTTGTTGAATCGAAAGTCTTCATAGAGCGGTACCCTGAGACAGAATTCCTGTGGTGACGGCAGTGGATCGAATTGTGGCTTCTCGGATTTGACTTTTGCCATCGTATCTCTTTCCTATCCAAGCACGCGACCTAACATTTACTTTTTAGCTTCTTCTACGAATGGGACCATCCTATTTGATGGAAGCATAGCGTCAAGGTATTTTCACTAGAAAGGCATTGCAAGCCGTAGAAGTTGGGTTAAAGTTGACGTGGATGCCACGGGGGCGTATCCTCTGCATCCATGAATGCCGCACAGACGGAGCGCTGCCGCACCGCAGCGTACGAAAACCCCCCAACCCCCCTTTAGCAAAGGGGGAGCGCTACGGGGGGGGATTTATCCGAGGCTGACGGCTGAGCGCTGATTGCTGAATGCTATTTTCTGAGGAAGAGATGGGGAAGCTTAAGGCGATTATCTTTGACGTGGATGGGACGCTGGCCGAGACGGAGAGAGACGGACATCTGCCGGCCTGCAACGAGGCGTTCGCGCGGATGGGGTTCGATATCCGCTGGAGCTGGGAGGAGTTCAAAGAGCTGTTGAAGATACCCGGCAATGCCCGGCGGATGCAACAGGCGCTCTCGACCCGGACCTCGCTCTCCGAGACTGAAATCGACCGGATTGTGCCGGAGCTGTTCGAACTGAAGAAGGAGTTGTATCTGAAACGGGTTGATGGGTTGTCGCTGTACCCCGGTGTGGCCCGAATTATCCACGAGGCGATCGATCGCGGGATTCGACTGGCGATCGTATCGGTCACCCACGAAGATCAGATCCTCGCGCTCCTGAGGGCACAGATTCCTGAGGCGCTCGATGCTTTCGACCCAATTTTCGGTCAACAATCCGGCGAGAAGAACTCGGCCCTCTATGCTCGGTGTGCCGCGATGCTCGGATACGATGCATCGGAGATCCTGGTCGTTGAGGATTCCGAGAGAGGGTTCAAGGCGGCCAATGGAGCCGGGTTACCTTGCGTTGTGGTCTATAATGAGTATACACGCGGCCAGAACTTCACCGGCGCCGAACTTGTCGTCCGGAGTCTGGAGCATCTGAACATCGACCTCCTGGAAAGGTTGTGCCTGGGCTGACCAAAAAGGGCGCACTCGCGTGTACGGGATCGATCCTTGACATTGCCACGAATGCTATGTCACTGTCTGGTAACTACTCAGGTAGGTAGACTGAAGGCTGTTAGGGGTAACGTAGTGACCACACACTACTTCGGGCTATAGCCTTCAGCCTAAACGCCTAAGTAGTTACTGCCTGTAAAGCACGTCACCGTGTACCAGTGAGTCGCGATGATCGTCGGGGTTCCAAAAGAGATCAAAGAGGCTGAGAGTCGGGTCGCGATCATACCGGCCGGCGTGCAGGCCCTGCGGGCGCATGGGCACCGGGTTCTGGTCCAGCGAGGGGCCGGAGTCGGCTCGGGTCTATCGGACGACGCCTATGTCAAGGCTGGAGCCGAGCTGATTGGCGATCCGACAGCGATCTACGCCCAAGCCGATCTGATCTACAAGGTGAAAGAGCCGCTGCCTGCCGAGTGCGAGATGCTCCGGGAAGGACAGGTGCTGTTCACCTTCCTGCATCTGGCCCCCACGCCTGAACTCACCAAACGGCTCCTTGCGCGGCGGGTGGTGGCGGTGGCCTATGAGACCGTAGAGACGCCGGAAGGCCGAAAGCCGCTGCTTGAGCCGATGAGCGAGATCGCTGGACGGATGGCTATCCACATCGGGGCGTACTATCTGGCTACCCCGCATGGCGGACGTGGTGTGCTAATCGGTGGAGTGCCGGGGGTTCCCCCCGCCACCGTGGTGATCCTCGGCGGCGGAACCGTCGGGGCGAATGCGGCGAAGGTGGCGGCGGGCATGGGTGCCTGGGTCTATCTGCTGGACGTAGACCAGGCCCGCATGCGCTACCTTGACGAGATCCTTCCCGAGAATGTGACGACCCTCATTTCAAACCAGATGAGCATCGAGGAGTGCGTGAGGCGAGCCGACATCCTGATCGGGGCCGTCTATATCTCCGGGGCTAGAGCCCCCAAGCTGGTGACCGGAGAAATGGTCAAGTTCATGAAGCCGGGATCGGTCATCGTCGATGTGGCTGTCGACCAGGGCGGCTGCATCGAGACCAGCCGCCCCACCTCCCATAGCGATCCTGTCTATGTCGTGGATGGCATCGTGCACTACTGTGTCGCCAACATGCCTGGCGCCTTCGCCAGGACCTCGACCTTTGCCCTCACTAACGTCACCCTTCCCTATGTCCTCCGGCTCGCCGACAGCGGGTGGCGCCAGGCCATCCTGGAGTGTCCGGAGCTGTCGCTGGGGCTGAATGTCGCCCTCGGCCACGTCACCCATCCCGCCGTGGCCGACGCGCATGGCCTGGCCTACCTGCCGCCCCTGGAAGTGGCGAAGGGCTAGCCGCGAGGCGATCGCCCCCATCTATGACCTCTCAGACGAACCGGCATGATGTTGGCTCCCATGTGGCGGCTGTCTATAACGCCATGCTGGCGGAGTACGACCAGATCGAGGACCAGTTTTATTTCGCCGAATGCTATCAGGTGTACAGAGAATCCGTCGAACGTATCGTCCGCGAGAGGCCGGATGGCCTGGCGCTAGACCTCGGGTGCGGGACGGGGAAGCAGACGGTTCTACTGGCGCCGCGGCCCGGACGGGTGGTCGGGATCGACATCTCAGATCAGATGATCGAGGCGGCGCGGCGACGGTGCAATGGCCGGTCGAACGTCAGCCTTGTGACCGGCGACATCACGAAACTGCCGTTCGAAGATGGATGCGCTCAGGCCATGGTCGCCTATGGCGATGTCATCGGCCACAACTTCACCGCGGTTGATGTGGTACTGCGAGAGATGGTTCGGGTCTGCGCCCCGCGTGGGCTCATTTCGTTCGAGATTGATTCGAAGTGGTGTCCCGACCTGCTCTACCTCCCGAAGGAGCTATGGCAGGCCATGACGACTCGAGGCGGGCACCTGCGGGAGTGGAAAGAGATGCAGTTTAAGACCTTCACCTGGCGAGAGATCACGCGCCTCTTGCAGGCACACGGTCTCAGGCTTGTTGAGGTCCGGAGCATGAACATCCTGACCATGCTGTTCCCCCCGTCGCTACTTTTTCGCCGGAGGCAGGATGCCCCTCGTTTCAATACTCTCTTCCGCCGCGTGATGGCACTCGACCTGGCACTAGGAAAGTTCCTGCGGTGCGGCTCCACCAGAATCGTCACGGTGGAAAAACCGTAACCGGCACAGAGTGGGAAGCGCGGGGTGTGCTGAACGAACAGTGAGCTGAACGTATCAAGAATGTTATGGTCGCCTATAGGCGGTCACGGGGCTGAAGGCGCAGGTGGCCTGGCAAACTTGGTCAAGGAGCTTGGGCTTCGCGGACATCTCATGCTTCCATCAGGGAACTGCCTCGGCGACTGCCCACACCGAACGGCGGCGCATCACGCGCCGCGTGAGCGCGCAGCACGCAGCGTAACTGGGTGCAGGCGCTTATTGGGTAGCAACGCCTTGCGCGCCCCGACTTTCTGAATCCGATACGGCTGTAGCAACACTTCTGCCGGAATACCTAATTCACGATGAAGCCGTTGTATCATCCCGAGCGTTAGAACGCGTTTGCGATTGAGAATTTCTGAAACCCGTGCCCGATTACCGATGTGAGGCTCCAGGTCTCGACGCGTGAGGCCACGACTTTCCATGTGATAAAGGATAGCTTCGATAGGGTCCGGCGCTGGAATGGAGTAGTGCTGCTCCTCATACGCTTCTACGAGGGTGGTGAGCACTTCCAGGCGGTCGCCCTCGGGGCTGTTGGGCGCTGCGTCCAAGAGCCCCTCAATTTCCTGCAGAGTAGCCAGGTAATCGGCCTCGGTCTTGATAGGTCGAATGTTCATCGTGATACTCCTGTCAAGCATTAGTTGTATCCACTTGATCGTATTCCTGATGGGTGCCGACGAAACGGATGCAGACGATGCGGTACTCATACTGAACCGCGACGATTATTCGATATCGGTTGCCCTTGATATTGAACACGATCCGATTGTTGGTGACGAAGCTTGCATTGCGATAGGCCTTCTTGATATCCGTGGGGCATCTCCAGTTGGCGTGTGCGACGTCTGCGTACCAAGCTTGCAGCGGCTGTCGGGCGTCGGGGTGCTTCTCCCAGAATACCCGAAGCGCCTTACGGGAGATGATCCGCATGCGGGTATTGTACTTCGCTCCCAGCATGGGAGCAAGGATAAATCACAATTGATCTCAACGACTTCCGGGGCGATCCGGCTCATGCGCCGTACTTTGAGGCGCGCGGACCAGCACGTCGTATCGTGGATAGTTCTCGTGTTTTGACGGCGCAGCGGCGGTTAAGCCGGCCGTCTCTTTGACGGTTGCCGTGACGGACTTCGGCGGTTGTGCGGAGACAAGACCAAAGACGTAGGTACTATATTATCCAGGCTACCGGACGCCCCAACGCAGATGGGGGAGTCGAACTCCAATGCGATCGTGTTGCCCAACCCGTGTGCGTGTTCGAGGCCTATCCCCCCAGGACCGTCGCTCGTGACAATATAAATCAGATCTCCAGTCTTCCCATCGCCATCGTAATCGAGGGTATCGACGATAGGACCGAACTCAAGCGTCATAGACAGCAGGCACGGTATGTGTTTGGTCGCAACGCCCTCGACGTCAACCATGGTCTCAACAGCTTTTTTAAGATCAATCCGGTACTCATACCCGTACAAACCGCTCGCCCGCGTACCAGGCTTGCCGGCAAAGGTACGGGACTGAAGGAAAGCCGTTCCCCCGGCCTGCATCGGGATAGGGGTGGCACTACTGTCGATGACGGTCACCGTACAGGATGGATCGAAGATGCAACAGACGGCTGAAGAGCTGACCTTGACGGTCTTGAGATGGATATCGTGCCTCGCGCACCCCGCCTAAAGATCACACCCAGCACTACACCGATGAAAACGGGCACCCGTCCGGTCATTTCCTGCTCCTCATTTCTCCCATGGTCACGCCTGGACGTCACGAATTTCTCTACTTCTTTGCGATCGGCGCACAGACACTCAGCGGTTTCTTCAGTGCAGATTCTACCAAGTGCACTCCCCCGCAGCAAGCTGCAGGGCAGTTCACTGGCTCTGGATTCTCGCTTGTGCGGGAATGACGGGACGAGCAGTAACTTTGGCGTTACCCCAGACCGAGCGCCTGTACCGCTGGGGGAGGACATCCGAGCGGACTGATTTCTGTTGACGGTTCCAGGTGAAGCTAGCTTGTGAAGTCCGGCGGTAAGGGGGTTTCGAACTCCAGCCACTCATTAGTCATCGGACGGAAGACACTCCACTTCCAGGTATGCAGGAGGCGCCGCTCCGCCGTTACGCGGCGATCTCGACGCGATTTCTGCCTCCCTGCTTGGCGCGATAGAGGGCTGCGTCCGCCGCTTGCAGGACCGCCTCGGCGGTCTCGCCATGCTGCGGCCAGACGGCCACGCCCAGCGATAACGTGAGCGCATCCAGTTGCGTGCCGACAACACGCACCGCAAGCGATTGCGCGCCGGCCCGCAATCGCTCGGCACGATTACAGACGGTGTCCAGGGAGGCGCCCGGCAGAATCAGGGTAAACTCTTCGCCGCCGTAACGACACGCAATATCGTCACCGCGTACGTGGTGCTGCAGGAATCGGCCGAGCGCAGACAAGACCGCGTCGCCGGCCTCATGCCCCCGCGTGTCGTTAAGTCGCTTGAAGTGGTCGATATCCAGCATGATGACGCCCAGCGTGGCGCCGGCGCGTTCGGCGCGCAGGATTTCGCGCGGCAGCGTCTCATCCAGATAGCGGCGGTTATACAGGCCCGTCAATGCGTCGCGGATCGATTGCTGGCGCAGACGCTCACGCAGTTGCAGGTTGCCGATGGAAAGGCTGAGACTGTTGGCGACGGTCTCGGCCAGTGCGAGCAAGGCCGGCTCCGCCAGGCTGACGTCGTCCCCCTCGCAGCGACAGAGGTACAGAATACCCAGCGTCTCGCCGTGCGCCAGCAACGGCAGGCAGACCCGCTCCCCCCCGTCGGCGGCAGCCGTGTGACGGCATACCACATCGCCCTGACCGATGCGCACGCAATGCGGCTGTCCGCGCCGCAGAGCCCAACACTCTTCAGCCGCAAATGCAGGAGTCAGTTCGGCGGCGCACTTGCCCCACGCAGACGTCCGCTCCAGCAGGTCACGCGCTGTCGAACGTATATAGAGCGCGCCTGCGCCGCGTGGGAACAGCCGCGCCAGATAGCGGTACATGATGTTGTGCGCCTCGTCGACGCTGATGCTGCTTTGCATCAGGTCGGTCATTTCGTGCAGCAGGCGCAGCTCCGTCGTTCGGCTTTCCAGCGCACGCATCGAGGCGCTGATCTCTCGATTCGCGTCGAGAAGGGCCGCCTCCACCCGCTGGCGCTCCTCAACCTCTCGTTTCAGCTTGTCGGCATGACGCTGCACCGCATTCCAGAGTCGGCTGTGCTCGATCACAATGGCCACCTGATCGGCCAGCGGGAGCAGGCGCTCGATGTCGCGTGAGGCGTAGGTCTCGGCCGTGAGGCTATCGAGGAAAAAGATCCCCAGGACCTCGCCGCCGGCCAGCAGCGGGAGTCCCAGGACCGATCGGACCCCCTCCTGCGCGAGGTAGCGCTCATCGCGGAATGCGGCCCCCGTTCCCAGATCGCGCACCAGCCTGGGCTCCCCGTGGTCGAGGATCCACTCGACCGCCGTATCGTTCGTCTTCGACCAGCTCTGACCATGGTGAGAGACAAGGGGAGGATGGGCCACGGCATAGGCTGTCCGGAGTTGCTCGCCCTCCTGGAGGATTACCCCCAGGCGGTCGTATGGGACGTACGACTCCACGGCCCGGGCAAACGTCCCGAAGACCTCATCGAGTTCGAGCGATCGGTTCAACATCCGACTTAGTGTGAAGAGCGCCTCCCACCGCGCGGCGAGGTCCTTTGTCGTCTCATACAGTTGAGCCAGTTCAGTATGGGCGGCCGCCAGGTCCGCTGCGGCTCGTTTGCGGTCGGTGTTATCGATGGCAGTCGAGATGATGCCCGTGACCGTACCGTACGAATCGCGCAAGGGTGACAAAGACAGCGTAATCTCTACCGGCGTGCCGGCTTTTGTCAGTCGCGTCGTTTCCCATCCCGTGATGACCTCTCCGGCTGCTACCCGCTTGCACAGCGCCTCATATTCCTCTCGCTTGTCGGGTGGAATCCCCGGTACAGGACGGTTCAGCACCTCTCTTTCATGCCAGCCGTACGACCGTTCGGCTTCGAGATTCCACAACTGCACGACGCCACCGGGGTCGAGCACCATGCCTGCGACGGGCGCCATGTCGATGACCGTCCGCAAAGCCTGACTGCGTTCGGCGAGCGTCCGTTCCAGATTAGCCCGCGCGTGCAGCGCGGCGATCAGATTAACGCGCATCTGTTCGAACGCGACGGCGAGCTCGCCGACTTCATCGGCGCATTCTATCGAGATCGGCGTATCCAGTTCCTGTCGTCCCAATCGGTGGGCGGCGGCGCGCAGATGATGGAGCGGCTTCGTGACCGATCGCGATGTCGCCCAGCCGACACCTGCGACGATCGCCAACACTACCACACCGGTGATCATAAACCAGCGCGCGCGGGCGGCAGACTCCCGCATTTCGCGTTGATACACCGTCGTGTAGTCAAATAGCATCGCGCCCACGATCTTTCCATCACTGACCTGGATCGGAACGACCATCTGGCGGATGCCGGCAGGATAGTCCGCGCTCTTTTCAACAAACGTGCGCGCCCGGCCATCGCGCATGGTAAGCGCCACCTCATTACCCTCATCGTTCGTAAACGTCGTCCCGATGTCTTTCGTGATCACGTCCGCGACGATGCGCCTGTGCGCATCTACGATCTCGATGTTCCGCTTATGCAATCGCGCCCATTCTTCCACCAACTCCTGTAATAAGGCGGGCCGGTCGAACAACAGGTCCGGTGTACCGGCCTTTTTATCCAGTTGGGCCACGCTGACGCTCAAGTGGCGCGCGATCTGCTCCGCTTCGGTCGTGACGGTGCGCTCACTCGCTCGCTTATACACGATGGCGTGCCAGACGCCCAACGCAGTGAATAAGAAGGTGGCGACAATGAAACCGACCATCAGGCGGGACGAAATTCCGAGGCGACGCCACATCCGCGGCGCGGCCAGCACGCCCGACACCGGTTGGACGCCATAAATGCGGGCGGCGTCCAGCTCGCGCCGGACTGCCGCCACCAGGCGCGCCGGCTGGTCCTTGCGGACATAGTCGCGCGCCCCCGCCCTGACGACCTCAATCGCAGTCTCGTCGTCAACGGTACCGGAGATGAGGATAAACGGAATGGCCTTGCCGCTCGATTGCAAGAGCTTCAGCGCCGCCATACCGTCAAGAGTCGACAGGTAATAATCGGCGATGACGATATCCCACTCGACACGGGCTAGCTCGGTGCGCATCTGTTCTTCGGTGTCGACGCGCGCGAAGGTCACGTCATAGCCGCCGCGCGTCAGCGCGCGCAGTATCAGCTCGGCGTCGGCTTCGTTGTCTTCAACGAGCAGAACGCGCAAAGAGGTCGCCGGAACCGATTGGGGGCGGTGGACGTCCTGATCGACAGGTGAAGGTGTCGGATGTTCCATCTTCATAATTCCGAACTATTGGCCGATTCGATTCGGATACGTGCTGCCCGCAATGTGACAGCAATTACTACCATACCATATAGTATAGTACATTTTATGAACAAGTAGTCAATCATGCCGATAATGGTGAGACGATCGCGTATGAAAATCGACGGGATAGTATGCTGATCAGTAATGACGCGGGTATGAGAGACCACCGCTTGACACTGAACGTATTCGAGCTAATCGTATGCTCTTTTGATCTACGGTGAACCGGGAGAGGATCTGAGCAGACTGGCGTCTATCCAGGATTCTGTGTGAAGCCGGCCTGTGAAGTCCGGCGGCAGTGGGGCTTCGAACTCCATCCACTCGTCGGTTCTCGGGTGGAACAGGCCGAGTTTCCAGGCATGCAGGAGGTGCCGCTCCGGCGTCACGCTGCCCGCTGCCTTTCTCTCCCTTCGTCCTCCATATAGCTTATCGCCCACCACCGGGTGGCCGATCGCGGACAGGTGGACCCGGATCTGGTGGGTTCTGCCGGTGTGCGGCTGAAGCTGGAGCAGTGTGAAGCCATTGAGGCGCTTCATCACCCGGTAGATGGTCACCGCCTCCCGGCCTTTGCGTGTGCGCACCGCCATCCGCTTCCGATCCCGTTCGTGACGGCCGATGTCGGCCGCGATCTTCCCCTCCGGCTGCTTGACCTCGCCATGCACCAGCGCGATATAGGTCTTCTTCACCCGGCGTCCTTTGAATTGTGTGGCGAGTGAGGCCATAGCCGTGTCGGTTTTAGCCACGACCATCACCCCGGAGGTCTCTTTGTCAAGCCGGTGAACGATCCCTGGTCGTCGCTCCTCACCGATCCCTGGCAAATCCGGACAGTGATACAAAATGGCGTGGACCAGCGTCCCGGTCTGATGTCCTGGGGCGGGGTGCACGACAAGCCCCGCCGGCTTATTCAGGACCAGAATGTCAGCATCTTCGTACAGGATGTCGAGGGGAATCGGTTCGGGTGTGAGGGTGGACGGCTGTGGTGGAGGAATAGAGAGGCTGATCTGTTGGCCCGGGTGAGCCGTGGCGCTCGCCTTCGGGTGGCGACCATCGACCAGCACCCGGTCGGCTTTGATGAGACGCTGGATCTGAGATCGCGGGAGCCCGGTCGCGGTAGAGAGGTAGCGGTCCAGGCGCAGGTCGGTGGCCGAGTCGTCAGCGATGAGTTCGCGGACCTCATCGCCGCTCATGAGTCTGTCCTGCAAATCCCCGTTCACCCTTCGACACGCTCAGGGCGAACGGTATGGGCATTGAAAAGAATGACGTTTTCCCGTTCGTGGTGAGCCCGTCGAACCACAACAAGGGGTTTGTAGGACAGGCTCTCATGAGGCTGGCCCTCGATGACGCTCCCGACGTTCATCAAGGATCATCGTGAGCATCATCAGCGACACGCCGACGGTGATGCCTGAGTCCGCAACGTTGAACGCAGGCCAGTGGTACTGGTAGTAGTGGACATCGATAAAGTCGATCACCATGCCGATTCTCAGCCGATCCATGAGGTTGCCGACCGCGCCGCCAAGAATCAGACTCAACCCAAACAAGGCCAACGGATGGTCGTCGAGTCTACGATGCCGATAGTACAGGATGAACCCGATGGCCAGGAGGGAGACGCCGATGAAGAAAGGGCCGCGGACCCCTGCAGCTTGATCGGCTAGAAGGCCGAATGCTGCGCCGGGATTCAAGACATGGACGATCGCGAAGAGATCGGGGATGATAGGGATGCTGTGGCCCAGTGGCATCGTGGCCTGGATCAACAGCTTTGAGACCTGATCGAGCAGGATGACCGTCAGCGCGACAGCGTAGAACCGCATGATTCAGTGCGAAACGCGAGGTGCGAAGTACAAGGTGCATGAATCCTTGGTCATTTACCCTATACCCTATACCCTGTCTCTTCAAGGACACCGGCGCAGCGGCCGCAGACATCCGGATAAGGGATAGATCGGCCCACGCTTCCGCTGTAGGTCCAACAGCGGGCGCACTTCTGTCCCGCTGCTCGCCCTACCCGCACCTCAACCCTTTTTCCGGCCTCCTCCGTCCCGGCCAGACTCCCGACGCTCACGGCCGAGACGATGAACAGCGTCGGCAGATCGGCTTCGTACTGGATGAGGACCGGCAGTAAGGTGGGCTCGACCAGGAGGTCAACGCACGCCTCCAGCGATGTCCCGATGAGCTTGGCTTTACGAGCGGCTTCGAGGGCTTTCAGCACCTCATCTCGAACCGACAGCAAGACGTCCCAGCGAGCTTCGAGAGTTTCGTCCAGCAGATCGGACCGAACGGTCGGGAATTCGGCAAGGTGTACGCTCTCCGCCTCGCCGCCCTGCTTGGGCATCACCTGCCAGACCTCATCGGCGGTGAAGGAGAGGACCGGCGCCATGAGCCTGACGAGCGCGTCAAGGATCTGATACATCGAGGTTTGGGCCGCGCGTCTGGCGCGAGAGCGTGGGGCGGAGGTGTAGACCCGGTCCTTCAGGATATCCAGATAAATGGCCGAAAGGTCCACGGCGCAGAAGTTGTGCAGGCCATGGTAGAGGAGGTGAAACTCGTACGTCTCATAGGCCCGGCGTAATCGTTCGATGAGCCGCCCCAGCCGATGCAGGATAAACCGATCGATTTCATCGAGCTCATCGAGCGGCAGCGCATCGTGAGCAGGCTGGAAGTCGGACAGGTTTCCGAGCAGATAGCGACAGGTGTTCCGGATGCGCCGGTACCCTTCCGCCAGCCGCTTCAGGATCTCCTCGGAGATTCGGATATCGTCGCGGTAGTCCTCGGCCGCCACCCAGAGACGAAGAATCTCGGCGCCGTACCGTTCAATCACCTCCTGGGGGGCGACGACGTTGCCGAGGGACTTTGACATCTTCTTGCCTTCGCCGTCTACCACGAAGCCGTGAGTCAGGACCGCCCGATATGGCGCGCGTCCCCGGGTTCCGACTGCGGTGAGTAGCGAGCTGTGGAACCACCCCCGATGCTGATCGCTCCCTTCGAGGTACATGTCGGCGGGCCACCGTTGGTCGGACCTGACCTCGAGGACGGCCGCGTGGCTCACGCCGGAATCGAACCAGACATCCAGGATATCGCGTTCCTTGTCGAAATCGGTCCCCTTGCAATTGGGACAGGCGGTTCCTGGCGGAAGCAGATCCGCTGCCGTGTTCGTGTACCAGAGGTCGGCCCCCGTGCGTTCGATCATGGTCGCGACATGCTCGGCAAGTCGCTGATCCGCCAGAATGTGGCCGCAATGTGCGCAGTAGAAGGCGACGATCGGGACTCCCCAGGCCCGTTGCCGCGAGATGCACCAGTCGGAGCGATAGGCGATCATATTGCTGATTCTGTCCTCGCCCCAGGAGGGAATCCATCGGACCTGCTTGATCTCCGCCAGGGCCTTGGCGCGCAGTCCGGTCTGTCCGCCGCCTTCATCAGAGAGGACGGCTGCGTCCATAGAGACGAACCACTGCTCCGTCGCCCGGAAGATCGTCGGGTGTTTGCACCGCCAGCAATGGGGATAGGAGTGTCCGATTTGTACCTCCGACAGCAGCAGACCTCGGCGCTGAAGCTCGGCAATGATCGTGCTGTTGGCCTTCCAGACGCTCAGGCCGCCGACAAGCGGCAGGTCCGCGACGAACCGCCCGGCCGCGTCGACAGGATTATAGATATCGAGGCCGTATCGGAGACCGGTCTCATAATCCTCGACGCCGTGCCCCGGCGCCGTGTGTACGCACCCTGTCCCCTGGTCCATAGTGACATAGTCGGCTAACACCACCTTCGAGGGTCGTTCGATCCATGGGTGTCTGGCCGTTAGTCCTTCCAGCGTACGGCCCGGCACCTCCTCGACGACCCGGCTCGCTTTCACCCCTGCCGCGGCAAGCGTCGTCTCCAGCCGATCTTTGGCGATAATGAAGCACTCATCGGCCGATTCGACGATCACGTAGGATGCGTCCGGATGTACGGCGATCGCCAGATTCGCCGGCAGCGTCCATGGTGTCGTCGTCCAGATCACCACATACGCTCGTCTTCCCTGGAGAACCGGCAACCGCTCCGCGACATTCGGGGTAAGCGGAAACTTGACGTAGATGGACGGCGAGGTATGATCGGCATACTCGACCTCGGCCTCAGCTAAGGCGGTCCGGCATGAGGCGCACCAGTGAACCGGCTTCTTGCCTTTGTACACTGCTCCCGTTCCGAATAACCTCCCCAGCTCACGGACGATCGCCGCCTCATACATGTAATCCATGGTGAGATACGGGGCCGACCAGTTGCCGAGCACCCCGAGGCGTCTGAACTCTTCCCGCTGAATATCGACGAACCCGGCGGCGTACTCACGACAGAGCTGTCGCTTTTCGACCAGCGACACCTCCGTCTTCTTGCTGCCAAGATTCTTATCGACCTGGTGTTCGATCGGAAGCCCGTGGCAGTCCCATCCCGGGACGTAGGTCGCGTTATAGCCGAACATCGACTTCGACTTGACCACGAAGTCCTTCAGGATCTTATTGAGCGCATGACCGATATGAATATGGCCGTTCGCATAGGGAGGACCGTCGTGGAGGATCCAGACCTGTCGATCAGCCCGGACCTCGCGGAGCCTATCGTACAGACCCGAAGCGTCCCACCGCTTCAGGATGGACGGCTCGAGCACCGGCAGATCCGCCTTCATCGGAAAGGCGGTGTTGGGCAGGTTCAGCGTCTCTTTATAGTTCATAGCAATCAGCCGTCAGCATTCAGCTATCAGCCTCTGACACAGCAGGGGGATTCCATAAAAACCGGCCGCAGAACGCTTACTTTCATAACAGTGACAACGGCGTCTGTCAAGGCCTCATGCCCGCTCAATACAGATAGCGATGCTTCTGGATATTGAGCAGGAGACCGACTGCCAGCATGTTCACTAGCATGGCAGAGCCGCCGTAGGAGAGTAGCGGGAGAGGGACGCCGACCACCGGTATAATCCCGACCACCATCCCGACGTTGATCACAACCTGCAGCGCCATCATGCTGACGATACCGAAGCTCGTGACCATGGTGAACAGGTCGCGGGCATCTTTGGCGAGGCGCAGGCCCTTTGAAAAGAGATAGGCGTAGAGCAGGAGCAGGCCGAGGGAGCCGATGAAGCCCCATTGCTCCGCAAAGCCGGCGAAGATGAAGTCTGTGTGATTCGCCGGCAGAAAGTTAAGCTGGCTCTGCGTGGCCGCCATCCATCCCTTTCCGAGGAGCCCTCCAGAGCCGACGGCGATCTTCGATTGGGCGAGGTGATAGCCCGCGCCCATGGGATCCATGCCAGGATCAATAAACACGAGGAGCCGGCTCTTTTGGTAGTCATGTAGGAAGCGCCAGAGCACAGGGGTGATGACCGCTCCCAACGTACCGAGCATAACGAAGTAGCGTATCTTCAGCCCCATCAGCACCAGAATGCTGGCGGAGGTGAAGAGCAGCAGGATGGCGGTGCCAAGATCGGGTTGCCGCAGAACGAAAGCCGCAGGCAAGAGCGTCAGGAGGATCGGCAGGATAAACGTCCGAGGTGCTCGCAGATCGTCCTTGTGATCTTCAAAGTAGCGGGCCAGCAGGAGGATGAGGGACAGTTTCATGAACTCTGACGGTTGAAATGCGAACGATCCGATGCTGAGCCATCGCTGGGCGCCGAGGCCGGATCGGCCGATCAGGGCGGTGAGCAACAGGGTCGCGAGGATCACGCCATAGAGAGGATAGGCGAGGCGCCAGATCGTCCGGTAGTGGAGCCCGCAGAGCAGGATCATGGCGAAGAGCCCCATCACCGCCCAGGTCGCCTGCTTGAGGTACAGCGATCTCCGGAAGAGGGAGGAATGCAGGCCGCTCGTGCTGTAGATGATCAGTACGCTCAGAGCGGCAAGCCCGGCAGCGGAGGCCGCCAATCGCCAGTCGAAGGCGGGCAGGACGCGACGGTCGATCAACATGAGACAGGCGCTTTCATCAGTCCCCTTCCGCCGGTTCCGGTTCAGCAGTCTGAACTGTCTGTGGCTCCTTGGGGAGCGTGAACCACGTCTCCAGGAGGCTCTTCGCAATCGGTGCAGCTACTTGGCCGCCGAACCCGCCATGCTCTACTACTACGGCAATAACGATCTGAGGATCGTCTGCTGGCGCGAAGGCGACGAACCAGGCATGGTCCCGTTGATCCCCTCTGAGCGGCCCACCATTCCCCACCACCTGGGCCGTCCCCGTCTTTCCGGCCACCCTGAGTCCGGGGATCTTAGCGCGGATCCCTGTTCCCTCGCTCACGACCGCCTGCATCCCCTCTCGGACGATAGCCAGATTATCGGGGTCGATGTTCACCTTCCGGACGAACTCCGGGCCATACTCTTCAATCGGTTCCCCGCTCAGCGTTTCTACTCTTCGCACGACCCATGGGCGGTAGAGGGTCCCCCCGTTCGCGATGGCGGAGACCATCATCACCGCCTGCATCGGTGTGACGGTAACCATCCCTTGACCGATCCCGGCCATCAAGGTGTTGCCGGGATACCATCCACCAGGCTTTGTCGAGGTACTCACAGGGGATGGGATGACCCCCCTCGCTTCATCGCCCAGCCCAAGCCCAGAGGTGGCGCCAAGCCCCAGTTCCCGGGCAACGCGGGTGATCTCCTCGATCCCGGTTTTGAGGGCAGTGTTGTAGAAGTAGATGTTGCAAGAGTTGGCGATCCCCTGCTGAAGATTCAGCGTCCCGTGACCGCCCGTCTTCCAGTCATGGAAGACGTGAGAGCCGAGGCTGAAGGAGCCGTCACAGGAAAACTTCGTCTCGGGAGTGATAGCACCCTTCTCGAGGGCGGCAAGCGCGGTCACCAGCTTGAAGATGGAGCCGGGCGCGTACTGGCCCTGAAGCCCTTTATTCTGCATGGGATGATGAGGGTTAGAGGCAAGCCTCCGCCACTGCTCCGGAGTCATCCGCTGGGAAAACTGGTTTGGGTCATACGTTGGCTGGCTCACCATGGCCAGGATTTCACCGGTAGACGGATGGATGGCGATAAGCGCGCCGCTTCTGCCCTTGAAGGCCTCCTCTGCGACCCGCTGCAGCCGGTTATCGAGAGTGAGGTGCAGGTTAAACCCAGACTGCGGTTCAACCGCCTGGATCAGCCGACTCACTCTTCCGATTGCGTCCACCTCCACCTGCTCCCCACCGTCGACGCCTCGTATGAACGCGTCGTATCGCCGCTCGATCCCGGCCTGCCCCATTGTCTCACCCGAGCGGAAGTCTCGAAACTCCTTAGACTTGAGCTGCGCCTGGCTCACCTCGGCAACGTAGCCCAGCAGGGTGGCGGCCGAGCTGCCCTTGGGATAGGTGCGTACCGGTCTGACTCGGAGGCTGATTCCTGGAAGATCGATCTTTTGCTCCTCGATGGCCATCACGGTTCGCTCATCCACTCCTTTGCGCAGCAGCACAGGCTGCTGCGAGCCCTGCCTTTGCGAGATGCGCTGCCTGAGTTCTTCTGGTGAGGACTGGAGGATCTCGGCGAGGTGGCGCGTGGTCTCCTCGACATCAGGCATGTCCTCCGGAAAGGCATACAGGTCGAAGGACGCCAGATTCTCTACCATGAGATCTCCGTTTCGGTCGAGAATGAGCCCTCGGGGCGCCTCAACCGGCCGCAGGCGCAGGCGGTTATTGCGGGAGAGGAGGAGCATGCGTTCGCCTTCCAGAATCTGTAGTGCCCAGAGACGGAGCAGCAGGATCAGGATGGCCCCGGAGATCAGAAAGGCTCCAACCGTGATCCGTTTCTGGAGGGGGGCATAGGGGTTCGATGTCTCACGTTCCCCGCTCATCGGATGAGGCCCCTGGTGGTCTGCGGCTTCAGTATGGCGAGCAGCCCGGTCCCCAGCATCGCGGTGTAGAGCGCTCCTGGCAGTGCTGTCCACAGAAGGGCGGAAGCCAACGGGCGGGGCGCGTGGAAGAAGCGGAGGAGCAGGAGGGTGATGAGCCCGGACAATAGGCCAGCCAGACAGAGCAGAGCAAATCGCCCCAGGAAATCCGTTGTCTTCACCTGTCGACTCAACCGGCTCACCAGAAAGCCGATCAGGCTCAACGTGAACGCGTTAAGGCCAAGGGGGGCGCCGGAAAGAGAGTCTTGGTACAGCCCGATAAGGAAGCCGGCCGCTGCTGCCAGCTCTGGTCCTGCTGACAGACTCAGCCCGAAGAGAAGGATCAGAAACAGGTCCGGCTGAATACCGCCTATGGCCAGGCGAGGGACGATGGCGGCCTGAAGGAGGCAAGTGCTGAAGAGCGCGAGCAGGAACGCGATCACGGCAGGGGCTCCCTGTCTGCCCATGACAAGTCGCTCGATGGCGGCCGTTTCAGCACCATCACTTCCTCCAGACGCGAGAAGTTGGCATGAGGCTGCGCCTCAGTCGATTGAAACATGGCCCCGCTCGTCGGCCGGCCTGATCGTACGACCCTACCCACCGGGATGCCTTTCGGAAAGATGCCGCCCATTCCCGATGTGATGATCTGGTCGCCGACGGCCACGTCCGCCATCAACGGAAGATATTTGATCTGGGTAGTTCCCCCCAGGCTCCCCGCTGCGATCCCGACGACGCGGCTTCGCTGGATAAGAACGCCCACGGCGCTCTCCGAGTCGGTAATGAGCTGTACTCGAGCCGTGCGCGCCATCACGTCCACCACTCTCCCCACCAACCCTTCGGCGGTCACGACCGCCATATGGCGCTGGATCCCCCGGTCCGCCCCCCTGTCGATCAGGATCGTTCTGAACCAGTTCGTGGCGTCCTTTCCGATCAC
>JGI1357J11328_10001052_pt1 | contig 21744 bp, 18 predicted proteins | sample Subgrocontami54m_FD_11328 | JGI IMG/M metagenome (IMG submission 11328)
CGAATACACCCCGGGCGCGCGCCTGCCGGCGGAGCGGGATCTGGCGCGGCAGCTCGGCGTCTCGCGGCCGTCGGTGCGCGAGGCGCTGATCGCGCTCGAAGTCGAAGGCCTGCTCGACGTGCGCGTCGGCTCCGGTATCTATGTCACCCATCCCGGAAAACGGCGCCGCAACGACCCGCTGCAGGGCGAATCAGGCCCGTTCGAAGTGATTCGCGCGCGCTGGCTGATCGAGGGTGAGTGCGCCGCGCTGGCGGCAAGAAACGCGGACCCGCTGCAACTGCGCGCGATCCGCGAGGCCCACGCCGTCATGGTCAAGGAAAGCAAACACCATCACAACCCGCTCGATGCCGATAGGCTGTTCCATGTAAAGATTGCCGAGGCGAGCGGCAACAGCGCGCTGGTCCTGGTGGTGCAGACCCTGTGGGATCAGCGCATGGGGCCGCTGTACCGCAGTCTCGAGCGCAAACTCGAGTACCCGAAAATGGCGTTAGAAACAATCCGCGAGCACCAGGCGATCGTCAACGCGATTGTGCGGCGCGATCCGCGCGCCGCGCGCAGCGCCATGCGCCGGCACATGGACCAAACGCACCAGCGCTACATCAAGGAATGGGGCGCGGGCAATTAATCATGGCAGCCGTAAACCTGAAAGGCGTATTCAAGTCCTTCGGTTCCACCCGCGTCGTGCACGGCGTGGACATCCGCATCGAAGACGGCGAGTTCTGCGTGCTGGTCGGCCCTTCCGGCTGCGGCAAGTCCACGCTGTTACGTATGATCGCCGGTCTGGAGGAGATTTCGGGTGGTGAAATCGAGATCGGCGGCCGCGTCGTCAACCAGGTGCCGCCGAAGGAGCGCGACATCGCCATGGTGTTCCAGAACTACGCGCTCTACCCGCACATGACCGTGTTCGACAACATGGCCTTCTCGATGAAGCTCGCCGGCGAAAGCCGCAAGAAAATGCGCGAGCGCGTGGAGGTGGCGGCGAACATCCTGGGGCTGATGGAGTACCTGGAGCGCTACCCGCGCCAGCTCTCCGGCGGTCAGCGCCAGCGCGTGGCCATGGGCCGCGCCATCGTGCGCGACCCGCAGGTGTTCCTGTTCGACGAGCCGCTGTCCAACCTCGACGCAAAACTCCGCGTGCAGATGCGCACCGAGATCAAGGAGCTGCACCAGCGGCTCACCACCACGTCGATCTATGTCACCCACGACCAGATCGAAGCCATGACCATGGCCGATAAGATCGTAGTCATGAACGCCGGAAAGACCGAACAGATCGGTTCGCCGCTGGAGCTCTACGACAACCCGGCGAACCTGTTCGTCGCCGGCTTCATCGGATCGCCGTCGATGAATTTCCTCAAGGGCAAGCTGGTCAGGAACGGCGCCGGCCTACAGGTGCAGATGGCCGGCGGCTTGCTGCTGCCGGCGCCAAGTTCGGCGGCGCTGGAAGGGTGCGAGGTCATTGTAGGCGTGCGTCCCGAGCACCTCCTGGTCCGATCCGACGGCGTACACGCCGAGGTCGTCGTAGTCGAACCGACCGGCGCCGACACCCAGATTTTCTGCAAGGTCGGCGGCACCGATGTCACCGCTGTGGTGCGCGAGCGCCACGAATTCAAGCCCGGCGAGGCCATACGGCTGTATCCGGAACTCACCTTCCTGTTTGATCCGTCAAACGGGATGCGACTGTAGCAACAACCAAAGGAGGATGAAAAGATGAGCAATATCGATCGTCGCAATTTCCTGAAAATGACCGCCGGCCTCGCCGCCGGCGCCGCCGCCGGCGACGTGCTCGCCCAGGGCAAGAAGGCCGGTGCCGCGCCGACACTCAACCTGAAACCCGAGAAAGGCGCCAAGCTGCGCGTGCTGCGCTGGAAGCGTTTCGTGCAGGGTGACGAAGACGCGTTCATGGCTCACACCAAACGCTTCAGCGAAAAATACGGCGTGGAGGTGCGCGTGGACAACGAAGGCTGGGAGGACGTGCGGCCCAAGGCGGCTGTCGCAGCCAACGTCGGCTCGGGCCCGGACGTGATCTACGGCTGGTTCGACGATCCGCACCAGTACCCGGACAAGCTGCTCGATCTCTCGGACATCGGCAACTACCTTGGCGGCAAGTACGGCGGCTGGTTTCCGGTGGCGGAAACCTACGGCAAGCGCGCGGGCAAATGGATCGGCATCCCGCTCGGCGCGGCCGGCGCGACCTTCGTGCACCGCATCAGCCACGTGCAGGCCGCGGGTTTCAAGGAGTTCCCGAAGGATATGAAAGGCTTCCTCGAGCTGTGCAAGGCGATGAAGGCGAAGAATACGCCAGCCGGTTTTGCCCTTGGCAACGCGGTCGGCGACGGCAATTCCTGGGTGCACTGGCTGGTGTGGGCGCATGGCGGCAAGATGGTGGACGAGAAGAACAATGTCGTGATCAACAGCCCGGAGACCATCAAGGCGCTGGAATACGCCAAAGAGCTGTACGCCACCTTCGTGCCGGGGACCCTGTCCTGGCTCGACCCGAACAACAACAAGGCTTTCGTCGACGGACAGGTGAGCATCACCAACAACGGCATCTCGGTCTACTACGCGGTGAAAACCTCGACCGACGCGAAGGTCAAGGAGATGCTGGCCGATATCGGGCACGCCAACTACCCGATCGGCCCGACGGGCAAGCCAACCGAGCTCCACCTGATGTCACAGGCGTTCGCGTTCAAGTATTCGAAGTTCCCGAACGCCGCGAAAGCGTTCATCGCCTTCATGATGGAAAAGGAGCAGTACGAACCGTGGCAGCAGGCGGCGATCGGCTACATCACGCACCCGCTGAAAGCCTACGACTCCAATCCGATCTGGACCGTCGATCCGAAGCACACGCCCTACCGCGACTGCGTCAGGAACATGACGCCACACAGCCATGCCGGGACGCTCGGCTACGCTTCGGCCGCGGCGATGGCGGACTTCATCATGGTCAACATGGTGGCGGAAGCGGCGAGCGGATCGAAGACGCCGAAGGAGGCCGCCGAGCGCGCCGAGAAGCGCGCGCAACGCTACTACAAGGTCTGATCCGGGCAGGCTCCGGCCTGCCCGGAATCCAGCGCCGGGATCGAGCGCACGGCCGCAAGCCGGCGTTCGTCCCGGGGCTTTCCTTGCCCCCATGTCGCTTAGCCGTTTCTTCGACAACCGCAACGTCCTCGGGCCGCTGTTCATGCTGCCCGCGGCGGTGCTGCTGCTCGTCTTCCTCACCTACCCGCTCGGCCTGGGCACCTGGCTGGGCTTCACCGACGCCAAGATCGGCCGGACCGGTGAGTGGGTCGGCATGGACAACTTCGAATACCTGTTCGGCGATTCGGTCGCCCGCCTGTCGCTTTTCAACACGCTGTTCTACACGGCGGTGGCGAGCACGTTCAAGTTCGGACTCGGGCTGTGGCTCGCGCTGCTGCTCAACCGGCAGCTGCCGTTCAAGTCGTTCGTCCGCGCGGTCGTGCTGCTGCCCTTCATCGTGCCGACCGCGCTCTCCGCGATCGCCTTCTGGTGGATTTACGATACGCAGTTCTCGGTCGTAAGCTGGGTCCTGGTGAAGATGGGTGTTATCGACACCTACATCAATTTCCTCGGCGAGCCCTGGCTTGCCCGCATATCCACGATCATCGCCAACGTGTGGCGCGGCGTGCCCTTCGTCGCGATCACCTTGCTCGCCGGCCTGCAGACGATTTCGCCGTCGCTGTACGAGGCGGCATCCCTCGACGGCGCGAGCGACTGGCAGAAGTTCTGGTATGTCACGCTACCGATGCTGACCCCGATCATCGCCGTGGTGATGACCTTTTCCGTGTTGTTCACGTTCACGGATTTTCAGCTGATCTACGTTCTCACCCGCGGCGGGCCGCTCAACTCGACGCACCTGATGGCGACGCTCGCGTTCCAGCGCGGCATCCCGGGTGGCGCGCTCGGCGAAGGCGCGGCGCTCGCCATCGCGATGGTACCGTTCCTGCTGGCAGCGATATTGTTCAGCTATTTTGGTCTCCAGCGCCGCGCCTGGCAGCAGGGAGGCTCGGACAAATGAGCGAAAAGCAGACGTCCGAGGGCAGCATGGACTACCTCGAGTCGCTGCCGCGACGCTGGGTGACCGTCTATGTCCCGCTGCTCGTGTTCCTGTTCGTGCTGCTGTTTCCGTTCTATTGGATGGGTATGACGGCGTTCAAGCCGAACGCGGAAATGGTTTCAAGGGCCGCCAACCCGTTCTGGATCATCCATCCGACGCTCGCGAATTTCGAAAAGCTGCTGCTCCATACGCAGTATCCGCAGTGGATGTGGAACACCGTCCTGATCTCGGTGGTGTCGACAGTCATTTCGCTTGCCACGAGCGTGTTTGCCGCGTACGCGATCGAGCGGCTGCGCTTTCGCGGCGCCAGGCAGACCGGGCTCGCGATTTTTCTGGCTTACCTGGTGCCGCCGAGCATTCTGTTCATCCCGCTGGCGGCGATCGTGGTGAATCTCGGTCTGTTCGACACGCGCTGGGCGTTGATCCTGACTTATCCGACGTTCCTGATTCCGTTTTGCACCTGGCTGCTGATGGGCTACTTCCGCTCCATTCCGTACGAACTCGAGGAGTGCGCGCTGATCGACGGCGCGACGCGCTGGCAAGTGCTCACCAAAATCATCCTGCCCCTGTCGGTGCCCGGACTGATCTCGGCCGGGATCTTTGCCTTTACGCTGTCCTGGAACGAGTTCATCTACGCGCTCACCTTCATCTCCTCATCCGAGAACAAGACGGTACCGGTCGGGGTTGTCACCGAGCTCGTCGAAGGCGACGTGTATCACTGGGGCGCACTCATGGCGGGGGCGCTGCTCGGTTCCCTGCCGGTCGCCGTCCTGTATTCGTTTTTTGTCGAGCACTATGTATCCGGCATGACAGGGGCGGTGAAGGAATAGGCGCCCGCTACCCCAGGCTCGATCGAGCCTGCCGCCGGCAGCGACGTCGCATCCGAAATCTGCACAAGGCAATTTTTCTTGGAGATCCAGGCAATGAACCAAATCGATTTGAAAAATCGCGCCGCCATCGTCACCGGCGGCGCGCAGGGCATCGGGCTCGCCATCGTCAAACGCATGCTCGCCTCGGGCGCGAGCGTGCGCATCTGGGACCGCGACCAGAAACTGCTGCAGCAGACGCTCACCGGCCTGAGCGGCGCGGTGAGCGGCGATGCCGTGGACGTGGCCGACGAGAAATCGGTCGCGCAGGGCACGGCGGCCGCAGCCGCGGCACTCGGCAAGATCGACATCCTGGTGAACAACGCCGGCATCGCCGGCGTGACCACGCCGGTCATCGACTATCCGGTGGACGAGTGGGAGCGAGTGCTGAAGATCGACCTCACCGGGCCGTTCCTGTGCGCACGCGCAGTCGCGCCGCACATGGTGAAGCAGAAATACGGCCGCATTGTCAACATCGCCTCGATTGCGGGCAAGGAAGGCAACCCCAACGCCGCCGCCTACAGCGCCGCTAAAGCAGGTGTAATCGCGCTAACCAAATCCTTGGGGAAAGAGCTCGCGAAGGACGGCGTGATGGTCAACTGCATGACGCCGGCCGCGGCCAAGACAGCGATCTTCGACCAGATTTCGCAGCAGCACATCGATTACATGCTGGCCAAGATCCCCATGGGACGCTTCGTCCTGGTCGAGGAGATCGCGGCCATGGCGTGCTGGCTCGCCTCCGAGGATTGCTCTTTCACCACCGGCGGCGTGTTCGACATTTCCGGCGGACGCGCAACATACTGATAGGATTCCAAAATGGTCAAGAAAAAACAACTGCGCAGTCAATCCTGGTTCGGCCGTGAGGACGCGAGCGGGAATTCGAGCCGCATCGCGGCGAGCTGCGAGCGCCCCGGACGCATGCAAGCGTCCGGGGTATGTCCGACATCATTGATTGGATAAGACCATGACCAAGAAATCACCGAAAAAACTTCGAAGCCAGAGTTGGTTCGGCCGTGAGGACATCTACGGATTCATTTACCGCTCCTGGGTGAAAAACCGCGGCGTGCCGCACGACCAGTTCGACGGCAGGCCGGTGATCGGCATCTGCAACACCTGGTCCGAGCTCACGCCCTGCAACACGCACTTCCGCGTCATTGCCGAGCACGTGAGGAACGGTATTCTCGAAGCGGGCGGATTCCCGCTGGAATTTCCGGTGATGTCGCTGGGCGAGACGCTGATGCGGCCGACCGCGATGCTGTACCGCAACCTGGCGTCGATGGACGTGGAGGAATCGATCCGCGCCAATCCGCTCGATGGCGTGATCCTGCTGGTGGGCTGCGACAAGACCACCCCCGCGCTGCTGATGGGCACGGCGAGCGTGGACGTTCCCGCCATCGCCATCTCGGGCGGGCCGATGCTTTCGGGCAAATACCGCGGCACCGACATCGGCTCGGGCACCAATACCTGGTCGATGTCCGAGGACGTGCGCGCCGGCAAGATGAGCGTGGACGAATTCCACGAGGCGGAATCCTGCATGCACCGCTCCCACGGTCACTGTATGACCATGGGCACCGCCTCGACCATGGCGTGCATGGTCGAGGCGCTGGGCATGGGCATGCCGGGCAACGCCGCGATTCCCGCGGTCGACGCGCGCCGCTACCTGCTCGCGCGCATGGCCGGGCGGCGCATCGTCGACATGGTCAGGGAAGATCTGACGATTTCGAAGATCCTCAAGCGCGAGGCGTTCGAGAACGCGATTCGCGCCAATGCGGCCATCGGCGGCTCGACCAACGCCGTGATCCATCTGATCGCGCTTGCGCGCCGCGTGGGGGTCAAGCTCGACCTGGACGACTGGGACCGTCTCGGCCGCGGCGTGCACACCATGCTCAACCTGATGCCCTCGGGCAAGTACCTGATGGAAGATTTCTACTATGCCGGCGGACTGCCGGTGGTGTTGCGCGAATTGGGCGAACAGGGCCTGTTGAACAGGAAAGCGCTCACCGTCAACGGCAACACCATCTGGGAAAACAACAAGAAGGCCAAGTGCTTCCAGCGCGAGGTCATCACCCCGTTCGCGAAGCCGTTCAAGAAGAACACCGGCATCGCCGTGCTGCGCGGCAACCTCTGCCCCGATGGCGCCATCATCAAGCCCTCGGCGGCTACGCCCAGTCTGATGAAGCACAAGGGGCGCGCGGTCGTGTTCGAGAATATTCTCGATTTCCACAGCCGCATCGACGACCCCAAGCTCGACATCGACGAGAACTGCGTCATGGTGCTGAAGAACTGCGGGCCCAAGGGCTATCCGGGCATGGCCGAGGTCGGCAACATGCCGTTGCCGCCGAAAGTGCTGAAAAAAGGCATCACCGACATGGTGCGCATCTCGGACGCACGCATGAGCGGCACCGCTTACGGCACGGTGGTGCTGCACATCGCGCCCGAGGCCGCCGCGGGCGGAGCCCTGGCCCTGGTCGAGAACGGCGACCTGGTCGAGCTCGACGTGGCCAAGCGCCGGCTGCACCTGGACGTGCCCGAGCGCGAGCTCGCGCGCCGGCGCAAGAAGTGGATGCCGCCCAAGGCGCCGATGAGCCGCGGCTATACCAGACTCTACGTCGATCATGTGCTGCAGGCCGACAAGGGGGCGGACCTCGACTTCCTCGTCGGTGCGAGCGGCGCCAAAGTTCCCAAAGACAATCACTAGGCCGAAGCAAGCGGCATGACGACGCACGTCCCGGACATCGCCGACGAAACCGAGCACGTGCTCGGCGCCGACGGCGAATTTCACGTTACCGACGAACCCGTCGACCTGTCGCAATACCATTTCGAGGACTGGATCGCCTGCGGCTTTTTCTGGGCCCTCGCGTCCACCGTGTTCTACCAGTTCTTCACCCGCTACGCGATGAACGACTCGGCATCCTGGACCGAGGAAATCGCGCGCTACCTGCTGATTTGCTCGGTATTCGTCGGCGCTTCGTGCTCGGTGCGCAAGAACACCCACATCCACGTCGATGTCTTCTACCGTTTCCTACCGGCGGCGCTGACGCGGGTGATGTCCACCCTGGTGGATCTGGTGCGCATACTGTTCTTCGGCTACGCGATAGTCCTCACATACGCCCTCATGGGCAAGATCGGCAGGCAGCAGATGTCCATCGTCGACTGGCCGATCGGGCTGATCTACTCGGTAGTGCTGTTCGGATTCGCGCTGATGTGCTTTCGCGCCATCACCACCGCGGTGAAGCACTGGCACCAGGGTTTCAGCGTGCTGGAGCGTCCGGAAGCGGCTGGGAGCGAGGAAGCATGACCGCCGCGTTGCTGATTACCTTCCTCGTGCTGATGGTGATCGGCGTGCCGGTGGCGCTGGCGATGGCCGGCGCCTCGCTCCTGTACGTGATGATCTCCGGCACCGTGCCCGACTACGTGGTGATTCACCGCATGGTCAACGGCATCGACAGCTTTCCGCTGCTGGCGGTGCCGTTTTTCATCATGGCCGGCAACCTGATGAACTCCGCCGGCATTACCAACCGCATCTACAATTTCGCCCTCGCCCTGGTCGGATGGCTGAAAGGCGGCCTTGGTCACGTCAATGTCATCGGCTCGGTGATTTTCGCCGGCATGTCCGGAACTGCAATCGCCGATGCGGCGGGCCTCGGCACGATCGAGATCAAGGCGATGAAGGACCACGGTTACTCGACCGAATTCGCGGTGGGCGTCACCGCCGCCTCGGCCACCCTGGGGCCGATCATTCCGCCCTCGCTGCCGTTCGTCATCTACGCCATGTTCGCCAATGTTTCCGTCGGGCAGTTGTTCCTCGCCGGCATTATTCCCGGCGTGGTCATGGCGATCCTGATGATGTTCACGGTCGCCTACTATGCGCACAAGAACAACTGGGGCCGCGACGTCGCTTTCAGATGGTCCAGGATCGGCAAGGCGCTGCTGGAGCTCGTCGTCGTGGTTGGTTTCCCCACCGCGATCTGGGGCGCGACCGAACTGGGCACCGCCCCGGCGCCGACGTTCTTCGCCGCCATGGCGCTGTTGCTGCTGGCAGACCGTTTATTCCGCTTCAACGCAGTGCTGCCGATCATGACGCCGGTGCTGCTGATCGGCGGCATGACCAGCGGTATTTTCACCGCCACCGAAGGCGCCATCGCCGCCTGCGTCTGGGCCATGTTTCTCGGTCTGGTGTGGTACCGCACGCTCAACTGGAAGATGCTGGTCAAAGTGTCGATGGACACGGTCGAGACCACCGCCACGGTGCTGCTCATCGTCGCCGCCGCCTCGATTTTCGGCTGGCTCCTGACCGTAACCAAGGTCACCGATGCCGTTGCCGCCATGGTGCTCGCCTACACCCATAATCCGGCGATGTTCCTGCTCCTGGCGAACCTGTTGATGCTGTTCGTCGGCTGCTTTCTGGAACCGACCGCCGCCATCACCATCCTGGTGCCCATCCTCCTGCCGATCTGCCACCAGCTCGGCATCGACCCGGTGCACTTCGGTCTGGTGATGGTGCTGAACCTGATGATCGGCCTGCTGCATCCGCCCATGGGCATGGTGCTGTTCGTGCTGGCACGCGTGGCCAAGCTGTCGATCGAGCGCACGACAATGGCCATCGTGCCCTGGCTGGTGCCGCTGCTGGGGAGCCTGATTCTGATCACCTACGTTCCCGAAATCGCCATGTGGCTGCCGCGAAAGTTCTTTTGATTGCCGGGCGCCAGCCGTGTCATTGCCGAAGACAAGTACAGTCGGGGGTTTCATTCAAGATCGTCGATTGTGCGCGGATACGCTTTTTATCCATGCGCGGACGACGACCCGCGCGGACGGGTCGCCGTCCGCGCAAGGTAGATCACTGCTGCTCGATGCGAAGTCCTGCGCCGATGGATACGAACGTGACAGTAGTTGCGCGCTCGCGCGCGCCAACCGTGATTTCCGTACGGATGAAAAGCGCATCCGTACGGAAATCACGGTTATTGTTAAAGTCAAAGACAGTGCGGGGGGGTTATACAAGATCGTCGATTGTGCGCGGATGAGCTTTTCATCCGTGCACAATCGACGATCCGCGCGGACGGGGCGCCGTCCGCGCAAGGTAGATCACTGCGGCTCGATACGAAGTCCTGCGCCGATGGATACGAACGTGACAGCAGTTGCGCGCTCGCGCGCGCCAACCGTGTTTTCTGTACGGATGAAAGGCGCATCCGTACGGAAATCACGGTTATTGTTAAAGTCAAAGACAGTGCGGGGGGGTTATACAAGATCGTCGATTGTGCGCGGATGTGCTTTTCATCCGTGCACAATCGACGATCCGCGCGGACGGGGCGCCGTCCGCGCAAGGTAGATCACTGCGGCTCGATGCGAAGTCCTGCGCCGATGGATACGAACGTGACAGCAGTTGCGCGCTCGCGCGCGCCAACCGTGTTTTCTGTACGGATGAAAGGCACATCCGTACTGAAAACACGGTTCTTGTTAACAGCTGGGACAGTGCGTGAGTCTTATACGAGATCGTCGATTGCAAAAGAGTAGAATTGTTCTTCTTCACGAAGTCTGAATCATTGAGGAAACACCATGCTGCAAGCCGCTGACCTTACGATTCGCCTCAACCCCGCCGACGACGTGGTCATCGCCCGCGTCGAAATTGCCGAAGGCACGACGCTGCTCAAGGAAAACAGCGTCCGCGTCGCGGCGCGCGTGCCCGCCGGACACAAGATCGCCGTACGCGAACTCAAATCCGGCAGCCCGGTGCGGCGCTACAACCAGATCATCGGTTTCGCCACCTGCGACATCCATGCTGGCGAGCATGTGCATGTGCACAACATCGCCATGGGCGACTTCGACCGCGATTACGCCTTTTGCGCCGACACCAAAACGACTGACTACGTCGCCGAGCCGGCGACGTTTCAGGGCATCGTCCGCGCCGACGGCCGCGTCGCCACGCGCAACTACATCGGCATCCTCACCAGCGTCAACTGCTCGGCCACGGTAGCGCGCATGATCGCGCGGCATTTCGAAAACCGTCTGGAGGCCTGGCCCAACGTCGACGGCGTGGTCGCGCTGACGCACAAAAGCGGCTGCGGCATGGCCTCCGATGGCGAGCCCATGGACGTGCTGCGCCGGACCATGGCCGGCTACGCGCGCCACGCCAACTTCTACGCGGTGCAGGTCGTGGGCCTCGGCTGCGAGGCGAACCAGATCGCGAGCCTGCTCGCCACGCAGCAACTCAAGCGCAGCGATACGCTCGCCGCCTACACCATCCAGGAAAAAGGCGGCACCATGAAAGCGGTGCGCGAAGGCATCGCGCGGATCGAGGCGATCCTTCCGGAAGCCAACCGGGTAAAACGCGAAACCGTGCCGGCGAGCCATCTGCTGCTCGCGCTGCAATGCGGCGGGTCGGACGGCTACTCCGGCATATCCGCCAATCCGGCGCTGGGCGCCGCAGTGGATCTCCTGGTGCGCCACGGCGGCGGCGCGATTCTTTCCGAGACGCCGGAGATCTACGGCGCCGAACATCTGCTCACGCGCCGCGCGCTCACGCGCGAGGTGGGCGAGAAGCTGATCCGCCGCATCAAGTGGTGGGAAGAGTATACGGCGCGCAACGGCAACGAAATGAACAACAACCCCTCGCCCGGAAACAAGGCGGGCGGCCTCACTACCATTCTGGAGAAATCCCTGGGCGCGGTGGCCAAAGGCGGCACCACCAATCTGGTCGACGTGTACGAATACGCCGAAGCGGTGACGGCCAGGGGTTTCGTCTACATGGACACACCCGGCTACGATCCGGTGTCGGCCACCGGCCAGATCGCCGGCGGCGCCAACCTCGTTTGCTTCACCACCGGCCGCGGCTCGGCCTACGGCTGCAAACCGGCGCCCTCGCTCAAGCTTGCCACCAACACGCGCCTTTACGAGCACCAGGAAGAGGACATGGACCTGAACTGCGGCACCATCGTCGACGGCAAAGAGAGCATCGGTGAGGTCGGACAGAAACTGTTCGAGCTGATCCTGACGACCGCCTCCGGCGAACCAACCAAAAGCGAAGCTTTCGGCTACGGCGAAGACGAGTTCGCGCCTTGGGTCCTCGGGGCGACCATGTAATGGGCGTTCCTTCGAAAAAGGCCCTGGGCGACCATGTAATGCGCGCCACGTTTCTTCAACTTGCGTTAGTCGCTGCCATGGCTTCAATCGCCGGTCCGGTGCTGGCCAAGGCGGTGAAGAAAGGCGTCCACGGCGCCATCGCGCTGCAGCGCGAAACGGGTCAGCTCGGCTACGCCTACGCCGCGGCGACCTCGCGCGCGGCCAAAATCGAAGCCCTGAATCAATGCGCCCACCCGCGCTGCGAAGTCGTGGCGAGTTTCAGCAATGCCTGCGGCGCCCTCGCGCGCAAACCCGCGCACGGACCGAAAGGATATTTTCCCGCCACCGGCGCCACCCGGCAGGAAGCCGAGACCAAGGCGCTGCGCCTGTGCGCGGCCGGGGAATGCGAAGTGAAGGCCTGGGCCTGCACCAAGTAAATCGGCGGGAGCAGTCTGGCTTCGATAAATCCTGAATAATAGATCAGGCGATGTCCAGACCCCATATTGGCCGCAGGCTGATCGTTATACCGATGGTGATATAACCACTGTAATTGTTGTCAATCTCGCCAGCCCATGTCCGCCTCTTCCCTAACGCCGCTCAAACGTCAGCTCGCGCGCAGGATCGCTGCCTGCGTAAGTGACCTGAATCTGCGCCAGGTCGAGGCGGCGGAAATGCTCGGACTCACCCAGCCGCGTCTAAACGCCCTGCTCAAAGGCCGAGTGGAACTGTTCAGCCTGGATGCGCTGGCGCAAATCGCCATGCGCGCCGGGCTCACGGTGCGCGTCAGCGCGACGCGGAGGTATCGCAGCGGCTAAGCGACGAGCTTGCTGCCGCCAGAACCAACGCAAGCCTCGCGGGTACAATTCGGATATAGGGCGATCTTGTTGATCGCGCTTCTTGCGAGACATTCCCATGGCGGACAATGAAGAAGATTACTTGCGCCGGTGCTTGGAGCAAGACATTTGCCCTGTTTGTCAGCAGCCGATCGCAGAGAAGTTCGGAAGTGGTCAACTCAAGGACGGTGTGTTCTGTTCGTTGGATTGCTATGGAAAATGGCATGAGGCACTGCTGATGCGACGACATCAAGACCGGGTACGGAAAGGGGGTTCCAATGAATGACGTGATGCCGGCGATCAAATTGCCGGCCGATCCAGGTTCGACGACTGCGAACAGAACGGCGGACCGTACAGGAATACTCCCGAGCCAGAAGATCGAGGAGATGCTGAATAACGGCGAGATCACGGCGGTGCTCAGGCCGATTGATCATGACCAGGTCCAGCCCGCCAGCATAGATCTGCGGCTCGGCGAATGCGCTTACCCGGTAGACACAAGCTTTCTTCCCGGCAAGCGAATGAGAGTGCTCGAAAAAATGAAACAGCTTGACGGCGAGTTCGAGGGCTTCAGGATTGACCTGCGCGATGGCGCTGTTCTGGAAAAAGGGCGGATTTATGTTATTCCTCTCTTGGAAACTATTAATTTGAGGAGCGAAGTAGCCGCCTTTGCCAACCCGAAGAGCTCAACGGGACGACTGGACATATTGACGCGCTTGATTGCCGATAGAGCCACTATTTTCGACCAGGTAAGGGAGGGTTATAAAGGCGAACTCTTTATCGAAGTCGCGCCGCGAAGTTTCAGTGTGGTGGTAAAAACCGGAACTCGCCTGAACCAGCTAAGGTTTCGCCGCACACGCGGGGAGGAGCCGAAGCCAATCACGTCGGCGGAATGGAAACAGCTTCTCGGCGAAGGCCAGATCGTAAATTTCAGCGAGCATGAGAAAAAAGCGAAATCAATCAAGAAGGGCGTGCTGCCTTTCACCGTGGACTTGGAAGGCGACGGCACGGAAGATTGCCTGATCGGATACCGCGCTAAGAAACATGCCAAGCGAATCGATCTGGAGAAACGCGATTATGACCCCCTCGATTTCTGGGAGCCCATCCATTTTCACAAGACGTCTTCTCTGATATTGGATCCCGACGAGTTCTATATTCTCATGACGAAAGAAGCGATCGCCGTGCCCCCGGACTACGCGGCAGAGATGTTGCCGTACGATACCCGCGCTGGAGAATTCCGTGTTCACTATGCCGGCTTTTTTGATCCTGGATTTGGTTGGAATGCCGGGACGAATAAAGCGGGAAGCAGCAGAGGGGTTCTGGAAGTACGCTCGCACGAGGTCCCTTTTCTGCTTGAGCATGGCCAGACCGTCGGCTGGCTGCGCTATGAGCGCATGGCTTCCCGGCCCGAACTGCTGTACGGTCAAGACTGCAACTCGAACTATCAGGGACAGAGCCTTAAATTGGGCAAGCAGTTCACGCCACTGCGCGGCTAGTCACATCGCGCGATACGATTTTCTTACAGTATGCAATCTGATCATGATGGCAACGACCAAGTTAAGCACATCCGAGATTAGACAGCGTGAACGTGGGCAACTGACCCTGCCCACGTCGCTGCGCGATGCCCTGCGTCTGGAAACAGGCGACGCTTGACTGGCTCAATCGAGTCGGCGATACGAGCAAGGCACAATTCAGATAGTACCCAGCACCACCTTTCGGACTGGATGGTTCATCGGCGCAATTCGCTTTGTGTGGCTACCCATCGTTTAGCGAGTTACGAAGCAACATCAGAATTCAAAAAAACGCATATAAATTAATAGGCTATTCGGCCACCGCCGTTTCCAAAATACCTTCAATAAACCATGGTTCCCATTTTGCAGAAATAATGATATACTTCTATTCATCTTGGGAACCGCGTCTCCTCTCCGATGAATTGAATTTGCGTTGGGAATATGAAGCTCATCGGCCGAGAGACTATTGAATACTTTGCAACGGAGCATGCAGATACGCGTGGTCCGCTGAGAAGCTGGATTGTGGAAGTTGAGACGGCTGGCTGGCGATCGTCGCAGGACATCAAAACTCAGTATGCGAGCGCAAGTTTCTTAGCCGATAACGTAGTTATTTTTAACATTAAAGGGAATTCTTATCGTCTTGTGGTTCAGGTGGCCTACAAAACATCCGTTGTTGTGGTGAAGTGGGTCGGTACGCATGCCGAATACTCGAAACTCTAGAGAGAATATATATGTCTACCGAAATCGCCGTCGTCAAGACTGACACTCAGTACCGGGATTATGTTTCGGAGATTGGGGCGCTCGTTGCGCTCGATCCCGACCCGTCTACTCCCGAGGGCAAGCGCCTCGAATTGCTGGCGCTGCTCGTGGAGACGTACGAGAAAGAGCGCTATCGGATTCCGCTTCCTAACCCGATCGACGCAATCCTTTTTCGACTTGAGCAGAAAGGCCTTCAGCAGAAAGACTTAATCCCGTTGATCGGCAGCAAGAGCCGCGTCTCGGAAATTTTGGCTGGAAAGCGTCGACTTACTATTCCGATGGTCAGGAAGCTGAGCGCACACCTCGAGATACCGGTATCGGCGCTCGTCGAGGAGCACCAACCCGAATCCTCGCAGCTTGAGGCCGAACCGCCGTTAACGCTTGTCCGGGAGATTGTCAAACGAGGATGGGTCCAGGGCGGAAGAGTCACAGCGAAGAACGCGAAAGATTTCGTGGCACGTCTGTTCGAGAAAGTCGGGACTTCCAGTCTCGGTCCCGCATATTTGCGAAGCTCGATCCACACGGGAATGGCCGGACCGATTAACATTTACGCTCTGCGCCTCTGGGTCGCACGCGTACTGATCAAGTCGCGGGAGTTGCCCGTGGCAAGGGGCAAATTCCGTCGATCCGAAATGGGCGAAGAGTTGCTGGTCGAGCTGGCCCGCCTAAGTTGGCTCGATTCAGGACCTTTAGCCGCACGCGACTTTCTTGCGAAGCATGGGATCGCCGTGGTGATTGAAGGCCATCTCCCTGGTACGGCGTTGGATGGAGCCGCCATTCTTGATACCGATGGCACACCCGTCATTGGATTGACATTGCGTTACGATCGGCTCGACAACTTCTGGTTCACCCTGCTGCATGAGTGCGCGCACGTAGTCAGGCACCTGGAGACGCCGGGCGAGACGTTTGTCGACGACACGGAGAAATCTTTCGATACCGACGTCAAGGAGATCGAGGCAAACCGGCTTGCGCGAGACACGCTGATTTCACAGGAAGTCTGGCGTCGTTGCGACGCCAACCGGCTCAAGACGGTTGAAGCAATCAACGCTCTTGCAGATGAACTGAAGATTCATCCCGCGATAGTCGCGGGGCGCATCCGGCGCGAAACGGGCAACTATCGGATCTTTTCCGCCCTCGTCGGCCACGGCGAGTTGAAGAAGGCCTTGGCTCCATAGAGCCAACCTGCGGCGGATCCAATGGACCAGTCCTCGTATATGCCTGTTACACCCGTGCTCCCGGGCGATATGGAGGGTCTCCGTATGGTAAGCATCGATGCCAAACGTGTCATTCACCCCCTGCTGGTGATTGTCAAGCCTCGGAAACGCGACTCTGATCAAGAAGGCAGTTTTGTCGCAAAGGCGGTTGACCTCATCGCAGATACATGGCGATTCGGTGGAGTACCCTTCGTTGAGCTTTACGATGAACCTGAGGCTACGGACAAGGATTGGTGGTCATTCGATCACCCACTGGTTCTCTTGCATCGGTATCTAAAGAGCCGCGGGGTCAAATGCATTCCCGTCACTGCGACGGATCGCAAGGGGGAATACCGCGAGGCGATTTGTGCCGTTGCCAAAGAAATTGGGAATGGTCTCGCCGTCAGATTGTACGAGAACGACCTGGAACTTCCCGCAGAGACTATCGCTGTACTGGCGAAGATCGCAGCAGATTCGGGTTGCCCGGAAGCCAAGATAGACCTCCTTATCGATCTTAAGCGCATTCATTTTCCGCGGCTGCCTGAAATGCGATCCCGTGTCCTTGATTTTCTCGCAGCACTCGACCAGAACGCCCCCTATCGCTCCGTGACTCTCGCCGGATCGAGCGTTCCGCTCAATCTGGACGGATTACCCAAATTGGAGGATCGAAATGTGCCAAGACTTGAGTGGAGGTTGTGGCGTGACGTGCGGATAGCACGCGGAAACCGTCGCTCACCAAGCTTCGGGGACTATCGTACTGTTCGCCCTGAGTACGATGATCGAACAAAAGGATTCAAGCACATCAATGCCAAGATATTTTATACGACAGACGAATTCCTGCGGGTCGTTCGCGGGCAATCCCGCATGAAGGAAAAGCTCGAATTGCAATATCCACAATTGGCACGACGCCTGATTGCCGGCGGTGCTTTTGACGGTCCTGCGTTTAGCTGGGGCGATGCACAAATCGCCGCCTGCGCGAGATGGCCGGAGGGATTCGGAATGCCAGCCAAATGGATTGCGATCACAACATCGCATCACGTGGAATTCGTGCGCGTACAACTCGCGCAAGAGTTCGCTCATCAGACGTAAGCGACTAATCGAATGCCGACCCTGGACTGGCTCAATCGCGAGCAGGCGATGCGCGTCGCGGATGTGGTGCCGTACCGCTTGTTGGAGCCGGTTTCGAGCCACGGCGACCCGGCAGCGGGGAACCTGCTCATCCAGGGCGACAACCTCGAAGCGCTCAAAGCGCTGCTGCCGTTCTATCGCGGCCAGGTGAAGTGCATTTACATCGACCCGCCCTACAACACCAAGTCCGCGTTCGAACATTACGACGACAACCTTGAGCATAGTCAGTGGCTCAGTCTGATGTATCCGCGGCTGGTGCTGTTGCGCGAATTGCTATCGGAGGACGGTTCGATCTGGGTGTCTATAGATGATGGCGAGGGACATTACCTGAAAGTGGTAATGGATGAACTATTTGGGCGGCAAAATTTTGTTGCTCATATCGTTTGGCAAAAAACACATACCAGGGAAAACAGAACGGATATTGCAACCGTTCATGACACAGTATTGGTTTTCGCGAAGACCAGAGATACTTGGAAGGATGTCAGGAATCCTCTCCCAGCGTCCGATAGTCAACTCAATCGCTATAGCAATCCAGACGACGACCCGCGTGGTCCCTGGGCATCGCTTCCGGCCCATGCGAAGGCTGAGAAAGGTCGGCGTGAAGCTCAATTTTTTACGATAGTTACCCCATCTGGGCGCAGGATCGATCCTCCCAATGGACGTTGTTGGCTTTACACCGAACCCAGGTTTGCCGAGATGGTTGCAGATAACAGAATTTCGTTTGGAATTGAAGGTAACAACGCCCCACGCGTGAAGAAATTTCTCTCGGAAGTTCAATCAGGGTTAGTCCCAGCGAGTATCTGGCCTCACTTGGAGGTCGGAACAACCGGTCAGGCTAAGAGCGAGATAACTACCCTGTTCCCGGGCGACGTACCTTTTTCTACACCGAAGCCGGAACGCTTGCTTGAACGGATAGTTCAAATTGCAACAAATACTGGTGATTTGGTTCTTGACTCGTTTCTGGGTTCCGGCACTACGGCGGCTGTTGCGCATAAAATGAACCGCCGCTACGTCGGCATCGAAATGGGCGAGCATGCCGAGACACATTGCCTGCCGCGTTTGCAGAAAGTCATCGAGGGCGAGCAGGGCGGCATTTCGCAGTCAGTTAATTGGAAGGGCGGCGGCGGATTCAAGTTCCTGCGTCTGGGCGAGCCGATTTTCGACGAGTCGGGCGCGATCAATCCAGCGGTGCGCTTCGCCGCACTCGCCGCCTTCGTTTGGTTGCAGGAGACCGGCGTGCCGGCTTCAGACAAGTTCGATTCGCCGCTCCTCGGCGTGCATGCGGGCACGGCGTATTACCTGCTCTACAACGGCATTCTCGGCGACAGGCGGCCCGAGGGCGGCAACATCCTAACTGGTGCCGTGCTACGTGCCATCCACCAGCTACTGCCGCACGCCGGGCCCAAGGTGATCTACGGCGAGGGCAGCCGGCTCGGCACCACGCGGCTCGCAGCCGAGAGCATCGCCTTCCGCCATATCCCCTACGACGTGAAGGCGAAGTAATGCTAGCGCTCAAGATCTACCAGAAAAATGCAATCGACGCGCTTGATGTATTTCTGCGCCAGGCGCGCCTGACCGGTGCAAGATCCGCGTTCGAAGCCCAGGTCGGGAACGGCATTCCGTACCGCAGGGTCCCTTTCGATGATGTGCCTTGCGTTTGCTTGCGCTTGCCCACCGGCGGCGGCAAGACCTTGCTTGCTTCGCACGCAATCGTGCATATGGCGGACTCTTGGCGCGACACGGATGCGCCGGTGGCGCTTTGGCTCACGCCTTCGGACACGATTCGCAGCCAAACGCTTACGGCGTTGCAGAAACCCGGTCATCCTTACCGTGAGGCACTGGAAGCGCGCTATGGCGCCCGCCTGCGAATTTGCGACCTTGAGCAGGTGGCGACGCTAGCGCCCTCCGACCTCGGCGCCAACGCAATTGTAATTGTCGCCACCATTCAGGCGTTCCGCGTCGAGGAGACGGCACTACGCAACGTCTATGCCTTCAACGAGGCGTTCGATGCGCATTTCAAGGCGCAGCCGCCGCACTTGCTTGACGGTTTACAGAAGGTGACCGAGAACGACCTCAAGTTTCACCCGTACCTGACCGCGGGCGATGTCGGACGGGTGAAGCATTCGCTGGTGAACTGGCTCGCGCTGGCGAACCCGGTCGTGGTGGTGGACGAAGCGCACAACAACCGCACCGAACTGTCGTTCCGTGCGCTGAAAAGCCTCAACCCAAGCTGCATCCTGGAGTTGAGCGCAACGCCGCTGGTGAAAGAATCGAACATCCTTTACCACGTGTCGGCGCAAGAGCTGGCCGCCGAGGACATGATCAAGCTGCCAATCGTTTTGGCGGAGCACCCGAACGGATGGGAGAGCGCCGTGTTCGACGCGATCCAGCGGCAGAAGGCGCTCGAGATCGAGGCGCAGAAGGAATCGGACTACATCCGCCCGATCGTGCTGTTCCAGGCGCAACCCAAAGACGAGACCGTGACGGTCGACGTGTTAAAGAAACATCTGATCGACAACGAGCACATTCCTGGGTCGCAGATTGCCGTGGCCACCGGCAGCCAGCGCGAGCTGGACGACATCGACCTCGCGCTGCCGTCGTGTCCGATCCGCTACATCATCACGGTGGAAGCGCTGAAGGAGGGCTGGGATTGCCCGTTCGCCTACGTGCTTTGTTCGCTGCAGTCGGTGGGTTCGGCGCGGGACGTCGAGCAGTTGCTCGGCCGCGTATTGCGCATGCCCCGCGCGCGGCGGCGCACCCAGCCCGCGCTCAACCGCGCGTATGCCCACGTGGTCGCGCGGAACTTCGCCGAAGCGGCGAACGCGCTTGCCGACCGGCTGATCCATCACATGGGGTTCGAGGCGATGGAAGTGGCGGCCATGCTTGCGCCGCTTGGCGGGCTTTTCGACCTTGAGCCAGGCGCGTCACCGCCGCCCGCTCCGCGATTGCCGGACTTCATCATTCACGTGCCGGTCGAGGTTGCAATTCCGGCTGAAGCGGGCGAGAACGTCACGGTAGCCAAAGCAGGCGAAGGATTCGCCGTCAAGGTGAGTGGTACCATCAGTGAGCAGACGGCCAAGGTTTTGCTCGCGGCCCTGCCCAACAAGAAGGCGCGCGAGACGGCGCTGGGCCAAATCGAATTGCACAACGCCATGGTGAAGGCACAGCTTGCTCCGAGCTTGCGCGGCGTGGCCTTCGCGGCGCTCCCGCTCCTCTGCTGGCGCGAGCAGGGCGAGTTGGAACTGATTGAGCGCGAGTCGCTCGCCGGTCTGGTGAAACTCGACCTGCTGGCGCAGAAGATCGAGTTACCGGGTTTCGGCCTGGCGGAACAGACCAACTCGTTTGAAATCTACGTCCAGGACTCCAAGGTGAAGGTCGAGAAGGTCGATGGCGCGCAGCTTGCGCTCAATGCCGTCTCGACCCTGCAATCCGATACCGATCTGGTGCGCTGGCTCGACCAGCAGTTGCGCCAGCCGTACATGCTCCAGGCTCCGTTCCTGAAATACCTTGGCCTGCTGGTACAACACCTTACGCAGGAGCGCGGATTCAGTCTCGCCGGATTGATCCGCTCGCGTTTTCAGCTTGTGCAGGCTATCGAACGGCGCGTGCTCGATGCGCAGCAGGCGGCTGTGGCGCAAGGCTTCCGCCAACTGGTGATCGAGGGCATGGGGCAAGTCGAAGCAAGCCAGCGCTTCCCGTTCCGATTCGAGCCCAACCGCTACCCGGTGCGCACCGCATATCGGGGACGCTGGGTGTTCAAGAAGCATTACTACCCGCAAATTGCCGAACTCAAGTCCGAGGGTGAAGAGTTCGACTGCGCGGTGGTGATCGACGCGCATCCGCGCGTGAAGCACTGGGTGCGCAACCTTGTGGGACTGCCGCAATTCGCGTTCTGGCTGCCGACCTCGACCGACTATTTCTATCCGGATTTCGTGTGCGAACTGGATGACGGCCGTTTGCTGGTGGTCGAGTACAAAGGCGAACACCTGGTTGCGGGCGAGCTGGAAAAGCGCCAGGTCGGCGAAGTCTGGGCCAAGTCCAGCGGCGAAAAATGTCTGTTCCTGATGGCAGTGAAGAAGGACGAAGCGGGCCGCGACGTGAGCGCGCAGCTCGATACTGTAATCAGTCGGCGTTAGATCAGTGCGCCTAAATCTATAAGATTACTTTTAGCTTAATCCTCGCCGGTTATGGGACACAGACAGATCGTTATCTCAGTTACAGTATAGACTCTCGAAATGAAACCATCATTGCCTCGAGCCACCGGAACCCGCCTGTACTGCGATCTCCCTCTTTCTCCGGGCGCGGAAATCGTACTGCCCGAAGCGGCGG